>Ga0181612_126788_pt1 | contig 11933 bp, 4 predicted proteins | sample HoacroProtozoa21_FD_119630 | JGI IMG/M metagenome (GOLD analysis project Ga0181612, IMG submission 119630) | Hoatzin crop microbial communities from Cojedes, Venezuel. Combined Assembly of Gp0051906, Gp0051904, Gp0051908
CAAGGCCAGGTTGGATGGGGCTTTGAGCAATCTGGTCTAGTGGAAGGTGTCCCTGCCCATGGCAGGGGGGTTGGAACTAGATGGTCTGTAAGGTCCCTTTCAACCCAAACCATTGTATGATTGTACGAAAAATTATGTCATTATATAACTACCACTGCTGACCTGGCTAGTGGAGCTTTACCTTGTTTATCTTTCATTTCCTGAAGCAGACAACAGCACCTAAAGAAGAAACCTTGAGCAATATTCCCTTAGAAGACTAATCCATATTCTTCCTATATCCTTCACTTCATTCAGGATCTAATCTCTATACTCCATGAAGTCAGTAATAAAGCTAATGTTCACTACAAGACTGCAAGAATCGGGATTTCAATGAGGAAGGAAAAATTATTTTAGATTTCTTGCACCAATATACAAGGATGTCTTTGTTCCCGATGACGTCTCCCCCAACTATTTCAAATTAAAGGAGTCAGTTAAATGCAAATGCTTTATCTCTGCATGAAGGAAAAGAATACTAACAGGGTATGCGAGGTCTTATAGGGATGGAAAGTTGCCATGAGCTCTGTCTAAAATACTGTGCGTCATAGCCTATGTCAATTGTCCATGACCCTGTCACCTCTCCACCCTTGAGGCCATGAAATTGGGCCTGCCCAAGACAACAGTCATTTCATGACGGCTCTGGGATAGTTCAGAATAAAAAAAAAAATAACTGCACTGTTAAATCAGTAATTTATGAGAAAGGTGTGAAGGTTTGAAAGAACTGCTCTGAGACTTCTGCTGCAGCCATCATAATGAATACGCCGAGTCCCCAGCACCCTGAGAAAGGTTTTGAAGAGGAATGAAAATAAAAGCACGATTAGCAGGCAACTGAATGCAGCTACAGATTGCCTTTTGGTTCATTATTCTATTCCCCAGTATGTCAGGGAAGGATAATTTTAAGAAGACCTACAAGTGAACAGAGACCACTAACTCTTGGCTTAAATAGCTATTAAAACCTGAACAGCTATTTTATTTTATTGCCAGTTCAGCCACTAGTACCAACGGGTCAAGGGCTCAAATTCACTTTCATCTGACATTGTGTCTTCAGTCGCTAATGCAGTCGTGACAATATGTTTCCCACAGCCCCATTTCAATTGGACTGTAACAGGACCATAGCAGGGCTTCCAAAAGGACGTAAAACTACACCTCAAAACACGGGCCACGCGCTTCTGCGACTGCGTGGCAGCCCTGTACTGACTGATGCTCCCCAACTCCAACTGAGCAAGCAGCACCCAGTTCTGAGGGAGTCTTCTCTCCTCCCAGCAACAACCATAAACTCTGCAGATGTATTTGCAGCACATGATGGATCCAGGTGCCTCTCTCAGTTCCCCTATTCCAGAAAAATGAACAGGATAATTAAGCATGTCTGGTATTTACTGAGCTGGCAGATTTAGTACTGAAGGAGAACACCTTGTGCAGTAAGCAAAGTCCTGATGCACGCAACATTACCTGCAGGGGCAAAAGGAGACTGCCTTCTTTGCGTGTCAGCTTCCCCTCCATCTTCCATCCAGTGACTTTCCTACTTTCTCCCACCATGCAGAAAACACCCTTATGGTACACAAGTTTTCAGATTAAACTAATATTGATAAGGTCAGTAGCAGTTAGCTTCTCAAAAATGAGCTTCATGTGTAAGTTTTTCCTTCCTTTTTACCACAGCCAGCCAACAGACACTGGTCTACTAGGATTAAAACTAACTCAAGCTTAAAATATTCACAACTATTTTTTAAGGAATCACACACTCACACAAATTATTACCAAACATATTGAAAAGGGAAAAGTCAGAAATTTTGTGCCTGAGCTGTTGGATTGCCATTGCTGCTTTCTGGATGCCATTCTAGAAATAATGCATATTATACATAAATGTCATATAGAAACTGGCTCCACTGCACTCAGCGTGAAAATCAAACATCGTAGTAATTGATGAAAGGTCTATCATTGATATTAGCGACATTATTTGACAAAGTAATAAATCATTAGATGGAAAATTACATGGAAACATAGACTTAGTTTCTCAGAAATCTGTAGAAGTTCTCAGCCTATCTGCACTTTGCACCTTAGATACATCATCCTTGTAACTGCTGTTTCTAGGTTTTTCATAGGTATTATTTCCTCCATTCTGAAATGTGAAATTTACTATGTGTTTGTCTTAAAACTCTTGTTTCAGAGAATTTTCCAAGATTCTAGGTTACTAGTTTAATAAATTAAAGAAAAAAGTTGCTACAGGAACACAAAAAAAAGCTATTTTAGTATTAAAACTTCCTTTCTTAGGAAAAGTTACAGTTTTATGGAGCAGTAGTTGGGGAATTTTAGGCACAGAATGTGCTTAAGGAGTTGCAAAAAAACCAACCAAAAACCCCCAAAACCCTTACATGATGTGTCTTGCAAGTTCTCCACGTATTCATTATAAAAACTGCATAAATCAGAGTAGCACATGACATTAAAGCCCAGGAAATCCAGGATTTCAAGATCCCCAACCCATTTCTGCTCCTAACTGGTAACGATAAATTTTCTGCCACATTTCTGTTCGTCACTTTACGCATATTTGAATCATAAATACTTGCAAACTTTGCTACCACAAAAAGGAAAGTGCTAAATGGCATAAGCAGAGCCCCTTTAGACAGTCTGATGACAGAAAGTTTCCAATTAAAGCTAACAAATACGAGTCCTGATTTTGTAATAAGGCTCCTTACGCATGGCCACCTCTCCTGTAGGAAGAGAAACAGCGGTCTTAAAAAAAAACACCCAAACCTTTTTCTTCTTCACGACATGTTGTAACTCAAAACACCCACCAGTCCATACACTGGTAGAAGGGATCTTCTAATCACCTACTCCTTAGCATAGCTCTTTCACAGAAACCACTGCAGTCAGCTTGGTCAAGACTTGGCAGCACCGTCGGAGCTAGCAGCAGCCAGTCGATCGGGCTGTTAGCTGGAGCACGAGGGGACATCATGGTTTCCAGCAAAGCCTCCTGTTTGACCACTGCTCCCCTCTCCATGGAGAAGAGGCAGAAAACCATACAGCCAGGTTCTCAAGCTACCAGCTGGACCACAAACCCTGAGATGAGGTGGCAAGCCTTATCCAAAGGTCATCAGGAAGAGGTGAGAAAGACTGCAGATGTGCAGGGCAGCTGTGAGGGGGCCGGTATTTCTCTTCTGTGAATTGAATCCATTGTGTGCACTACTGTTGGCCCCAAAAAGGTTCCTGTGGCAAAGTTACTAGTGGAGCGTAGGCAAAGCTCTGAGAGGAGCGGGGGATCAAGAGGAAGGAGGTACATTCCATCTGACAGAAAACAGCAAAAGCTACGAAGGAGAAAGTGACTTACTTGCTCTAGGAAAATTCCCATCACAGGGATGCGAAGCTGCATGGTGTGCCCCTGAAGCCAAGGTGATTTGACTGAGGAGCATGAAACCAAGCTTTAAACAGATTGTTTGAATCACATACGACAGGCCACAAAATAAATACTTTGGCTACCAGTAAAGTCTGTAGTGAAGTCTCCGGGGATGGGAGCAACACAAACAAACCTAAAGCAAAGCAAATCGCAGGCTCAACTGCTTCATCGGGTTTTCAGCACAACTTGATTTGAGCTTAGGGAGAAGAGTCAGCCCTTCTGGCTATACTCAAGAGTGAGAAAATGTGAAGGGAGAACTCGGCACAAAGCGAAATGGCTGAAAGTAACTTTAACTCAGGCGGTATGTGTCCTGAAATCACAAAGTTGTGCTTTATGGTAGACAAGGCAGTTTAATCAAGGCAGACTTTATAAAGAGACAAGTTATCTTTTAATTGATCAACAGATACAAGTGGAAAAAACAGGCAACGTTAGGAGCATGCAGACCTGTCATTCAGGATCTTTTTCAAAGACCTGAAGGAGTTGCAACGCACACAGCTCATCTGTTTTCTCCAACTAAATCAGATGCTCTAATAAAAAAAACTACCACCCCCTATAATTTCTACCTTGTAGAAATTACTAATACAGGGATGTACAGCTCACCACGATATATTTCACAGCAAATGGAGCAGCTCTGCTCAGTAACAAGAGTACCCATGAGACCATCAGAGATGCAAAGTCTTCCAATGTCAGCGTAAGTCATTATGGGGAATCTCCAAATATCTAACAATAAGTCCAGCAGAATAAATCTAAGGATAAACATAACATTTGACACTCTATGCAGCCATGCACCTGCTAATATCAATATCTGAACTCTAAATCGTATGTAATTTACTCTTCAAGACACCTACAACTGTAGGTCAGGAGCAGATGCAGAGCTGCTAAGAAAGCAGTCCTTCCAAATTTCAGCTACATTGTCATGGAAAGTAACATCCAAAGTCATCTTTTCTCCCCCAGGGAAATCGCCCTGAGACAAAGTAACTAAGTGTTATTACTACTGAGGACAGAAAAACAAAGCTATGTCGTATCTTCAGTTTGATAATCATTATAGCTTTTCTGGTCAGCTTTATTTTAGCCTTTGTTTTTTTACATCTTCCTTCAAGAATTTTTTCTTTACTATCTTATTCTAATATACAACTACTTGCTATTTTAAGGATGCAGTTTTAGTTCTCCTTAATGCTTCCTCATATACAAACTCTGACAGCTAAACTTAACTATTTACCTGTTTAGAATATAGAAATCTAGTGACAGATGTTATAATCCCTGCAATTTCTTGCGGAGTCTACTCCTGTTGTAAAACTTGGCAGAAGAAGAAAACCGAACAGTAATACTTTCAACAAAGCTGCGCAACAAACTGAAAATACCAGAGACAGGAAAGGAGAGGGTTAATGCCTCACTGCACACTAAACAATTTAGTCATTCATAATCAACAAAGATAAGAGTGGCAGGTAAGAATATCACCACGACATTAGAACATTTGCACAGTGGTGAAAAAATATGTACATTTATTTTTCTAGTGGACCAGAGCAGTAATGTATTTTCGCCTTGTACTAAAGGTGTATGTGACTCTTTTTAACATTATGAGACATGAAATGCTCCCTTCTAACTGGACTGGACATACTACTCAATTTTGTCTCTTCTGGTATATGCATTTAGTAAAACCAAGTGTTCTCAACAACTGTTCAAGTGTTATTAAAATCAGACCTCTTGTACCATTTATACAAAGACACTTTGTTCTTTATATAATTTCTAATTCCCAAAGAATAATCCTGAAAGATTCAAGTACAATAAAAGCATGCCTTCTGCAGCAGGGCACACAAATATTCTACACATTATTCTCACAGTTTAAGTTGAACTTTTTAAACCTCTTAACAGTCAAAAGATATTGACAATATTACACAATGTTAATCAATAAAAGACTTTTTAAGGTTATAATTTTGGAGTGCTTTTGTTAAATGATTTCTACTTTTATATCTCAAGGATTACTGCTCCACTCAATTTAACGACTCATTATTACCACACAGGTAAAAAGAATATGTGAGGTTAACAGCTACGGCTACTAGCTGTAACCTCACCAGTATAATTGATCCATTTTCTTCAAGAATAAAATTCAGAAAAACATAATCACTACTAGCCTTTCTATAAAAAAGTACAGAAAGCCTGGGGGCAAATGCGTGGGATAATAACAAAGACAAGAGGAAGGAAAATGGGAGCGCACCACGAGTTTATTTATAAATATCTGGGAACACATTTCTTGGCATCATGTAATGTCTCCACCATCTCACATCGATCTAACTTTTAGACAGTGACTCTATGTTTCAGAACAGAAAAACTAAGAATCAGCACACTAGACTTATGATACTATTCTGGAAAGTGAGTATAGCTCTTTCTCAGCTGAAAAAGTTTCAAGACTGCCAGTTTCAGGGTAAGATTTCCAGAGTTTGTTCCCTGTACAAGTATTTAAAGGTTTTCCTAACCCAACGTTGGCAGAACTTCAGTGTGGTTGTAATGACTGCAATCACTGTTAAAGAGAATCACGTTAACCACTGTATGCACACCAAATTTTGTCTTCAGCTTCACCTTCTGCAACCATCACAAGTCAGGCTTTGACATCTTTCTTCCGTCTCTCCATGAACACTCTTTCCAGGTGGCAGGCTCAAGCACGTGAGATTCTGCAAGTCCACCTCAATTTTAGATACTGCCCCTAGGTCTCAATTCTCTTTCCTTATTTCTCTCATTAACACATCCAGCATCCCATTGCCACTTCATTAGGTCACAGGTACCGAACAGATGGAAAAAAGCAATTTCACCTTCTCTAGTCTTCTGTTAGCCAGTACTGGCTACTCTGGTGGCAACAAAGCTGTCTTGTGAGCTCAACCACAGTGCCAGGAAAGGAGGCAACTGAAGGATTTCATTCACAGTCACAATACTGATTGAAAGCAAAATGCTAATACAGCAACAGCCAATTTCACTTGCATGAGAATCTTCTCCCTGCTGGCTGTCCATGACTGGTTTTAATGCTGTTTTGCTTATGCAGCAGAAGATGGCCCTCAGCAAACTGAAGAATCTTGAATGCTTATTTACAGATTATTTCCTGAGGTGAAGGGCTCATATGTCTGAATGCTTGTGGGTTTGGGTATCTTGTTTGTTTGCTTTCCAAACAGACCGCTAGTTGTAGTATGAAATATGATCTTTCCACAAAACTTGCCTTTTTTCCTTCACAGAAAGCAAGTTACATAAAGAACAGGCCTTTTTGAGGCTCTTCAAAATAAGTCTTGAGACACTGTGTAAGTCTGCTCCATATGTGTATAAAGCAACGAGCCTGCCTGCATTACGTTAACGAACATCATATTTTGCATTTAAAGAGACTTGAAAAAGAAGTGAAACTAATATGGACAGCTTTATTTGCATTCATCTCACTAAATTTTGTTCCCATAAATTTCAGTAATCCTACTCTCTAGTTGGTAATTCAATGATAGATTTTTTTTTTTTTAAGACCTTAAGTAATATCCCATACCCCTCGAGCAGTCTTGTATGCTAGCACCTCCTTCTTCCCAATACACAATTAATACTTGCAGATGGGAAGGGCTGTTTGTGTCACATATTTTATGGGCAGCTGTAATTCTTCTTCAGAGAAATTCTTTCCAGCAATGCTGGTATAAAGTAAGCCTCCAGTTTCCGCAAGAAATCCTACTGACCTATGTTCTTCTCATGGCAGCAAGTAAAAAGAATAAAGATACAACAGAAGAAATATGAGAAAATAGTGCAGTAGGTATACTGCTGACTTGGAGATAAAAATAAATACGTTCGTACTTGCAGTTATAATCTCACCCTTCATCCTGGGTTCAGATTCAGGGGCTGTAACTTCAGTTCTCAGGTCTGCCAAGCTTTCTAGCTCACCCGATGCAAGTATTTCATTTGTGCCTTAGCTGCGTATCTGTAAATGGAGGACAGCAGTACTTTTTCTTTCTGCTTCTATCTTGCCTTTTTTAGATGATGTAATTTTAAAAGGGGCCTGCCTTCACTGTTTTGGCACAGCAGGGTCCTCATCTCAGTTGAAGGTTCTTTGGTGCGACACTGATTGCTACGAGCAGGAGTCATATGCCTGAGACAACATCAACTTGCTCATAAAAAAAACCTAGAATAATACAGTTTTAAAACAGTAACGTACTTGAGAGATTGTACAAAAGCCACTAAGTCAATGCTATGTCACTTTTTCCATGCACACAATACAGAAGGCACTGAATAAAAACATTTTCAAGAACCAAACTTCTTGCCTTTATTGTTAGAGCTTAGCCCTATGCCTTTTACCACACAGAAACTCTCCAGCAATTTCTAAATACAGCACTGGTTTGGGCACAAAAACTATGATCTCTACAGAAAAAAAAAAAAAAAAAGAAAAAAAGTGTCTTTAGTTCACAGATGCCACCTACATCCTGAGTTAAAAACAGCGAAGTTTCTCTGAACTTACTCTTGCATTGTCGCAGCAGGTCATGTGTCTCTTCAAATTCTCGCTCTGAGCAACTGGAAGCAGATATTATCTTGAAAGTATTTCTTTCGAGATAAACAAATCAAGTATAATAAAGCTCAGAAAGGGGAAAAATGGAGACTCATGCACAAACTCCAATTTTTTCATTTAAATCAAGGACTGACTTGAGTACACAGCCAGTCTGTGAATCCGTCTTCAGCCAGTATAAATTACTGGTTTGTGTAGTCTAAGCCTCCAGGATAAACAGACAACTCAAACAATTCATATCCAAGCAAGTCTCCCAGGCTTTTCCTAAGCCAGTACCTTGTCCTGGGTCCTCCTCCCACCACCTCAGCATATGTACACCTACAACACATCGGCACGCAGCGTTGTCAGCAATCAAATGGCATTGAATGAAGCTCTTTTACCCACTAACAACAGAAATGAGCTTATCCTCAGAGGCATGGATTGAAGATGCTGCTTAGATGCTGGCTGTAAAATAGGATTCTTTTTTGGGTGTTTTCATCATGAAAAATCCTCATTGTTAACTCCTCACTCCTCCAACAAAGTTTCCTCTATTCTCATCCTTAAATCAGAAGGGAGTGACCTTCTACTGAAGAAAGCAAGAAAGTTAAGGGCACAAAGAGCCCACAACAGGACAGAAAATTTTAAGAAATAAAACCAAAACCCACAATGTATGAAAGACATACCGCTCAATCTGTCCTTCACCGTTAACAGATTGTTAATCCCAGCATGAGAGAGCATGGCAACAGACCTGCGGTGGTGAAGAGCGGGGAGAGAGCCCACGCTTGCCACTCGCATGCAGGTAGATCCGCCCAGACTCCTGGGAAACACATCTTGATGGCTTTCAAAGAAGCTTAGGCATTCAGCTGTCCAAACTACTGGGTAAGTTTTATAGTCAAACTATAGTGGGGTGACTACAGGCAAGGACTCAAATGAGATACAGAGGAATTTTGTTTTGATACCAAAACCCAAGTTTCTGGGCTCCAGATACTGTCAAAGCCCACCTGCTTGAAGCCCCCTTGGTTCAGAAATCAGCAGCTTCCCAGCCCTACATGAGCACAGCTTGGAAAAGATGGATCTTGGAGAGCAGCAGTGATCTTACAGATGTATCAGCGCATTGCGTCATATTCTCTTCCAGGGAAAAGAGTATCTCTGGGTGGTTTTAAGAGGCTGGCAAGGCTTGAAGGCTACACCCTATTAGCGAGTAATGACCCTACTAGAAACCGAACATCTTGCTTATTCACTGTTGCTGTGGGCTGAGTGGAAATTAAAGAGGGTGGGAGCATCCCTCTGGAAAGGGTTCGGAGCAGGGGTTGGGCAGTCCCCGGGGAGAAAACCTGGGAGAGGCGCAGCATGGGGTGTGTGCTTGGGTGGATCCACGTTGCTTTATAACGAAGCACTTCTGTGAGGAAAGCCAAGCCCAAGGACGGGAAATGCCGCCGATAGAGCCACTGGAACGTGCATGTTTGCAGAAAGGCTCAGAGCAAGGACTGTGTCCACCCATAAGAAGCTTTGCTTTGAATAAAAACCAAATCAAACTGCAACAAAAAAAGGCCTGACAAGTAAATTGATCCCCATGCATCCTAAAAGTAACAGGGTGTAAATAGCAGAGAAGTAAATGTAACATTTAACTCTGATTACACGGTATTACCTTCTCTTCAACAGCTTTTAGGCCTTGTCACCACAACATTTATCCTGCAACCTCAAATATTTTTACTTTTCTGTTTACCCAAACTGCAAGCTCTGATTTGTAAAGGCATTGCTACAGCATGCAACAAAGAAACATAACATTAATTCATACTACTTATTTTATGGTAAAAGAAAATTGGTAGAATATCAAGTCAAACGTCCTGCTTGACATTACAGAAAAACCAAGCAGCAAAACATTAGACCACAACTTCATCTCGTGCTATTCCCTCGAAACACCACTGCCCGGGGCTGGGCGCATGGGAACATCCTGCCTCATTTTTGTACGAATAAAATTAAGTTTTGGCTAACAACACTCATGCTTCCACTCGGCCACTGTACCTCCTCAGCTTCCAAAAGGGTGCAGTGAAGTGCTTCGGTAGCTTTGCATCGAGTTGGGTTTTACACTTGCTCTTTTAAGCGTGTAACGCTTCCCGCCTGCTCCCGGTGCCCGACAGCATGCACCGGGCCGGTCTGTCAGAACGGTGCAGGACTTCTGCCCAACGCCAACGGCCGCAGGCTGTTTTCTGTCTGAGGGAGCACCGGCGGGAGCGTTACCCCCGGCACGCAACAGGCCTTTCCAGTAGCGACATACCCTCAGCCAGCCATGGGGAGAGCCTGGTTGTCATACCCCGTCTCTTCTCTTCTCTTCAAATAAAAATCCAAACCAAAACCTTACCTAATTAATTAGAAAGAGTTAACAAAACATACGCTGCCAATTTCACAACCCATTTTCACCACATTTTATTTTCCGGATTTTACTTGAGCGACTACACGTTCACTTTGTCCATTCAAAAAGTGTGCCCTTTTTTATGATTAAACACCAAAACGTAGCATATTTAAAGCTAAATTTATTGTCACATTCCATCTGGAACTGGCCATTTGGCTGATTAAGTCGTACCATGCGAAGGCACTGTGACATGTACTATTAAGAAATGAGAAATGGCAGACAGGCATTTGCAAAGAACCATCAGCTTTGCAAATGGCAATGCTACCGCTGAACATCATCTACTGAAAATGCTTATCAAAAGGGGAGGATCCAGGCCCAGCGCTCCCCTCTGAACATGCTGGAGCATTCTCTCCCATGACTTTGGGACGGAGAAGTTTGCCTCTTCCAGCAATACACTACTTCATAAAATAATTCTAACAGCAGCATTGGCCATGCTGTTTCTCTAAATTTGAACCTTCTTTCGTCCTGGCCTGCGCAATCCATAGCCTTTTGTTTGGGCTCTGGACTGTTGTAAGGACAAGAGGGCCACGCACATACAGCCAAGGCTGCACCTAGACTGAAAATTAAAGGACTTTTAAAGGGAATTTAAATTAACTCAAATATTAATGCAAACCTAATTAAAATTTTAAAATAACAAAAAATATGCCTTCCAGATCAGGATAATCATTGTAGGATGGAGCTTGATATGAATGGTGTTACATGACGCAGCAGCCTGCAGTCCCAGGTCTGTGGAGGATCCTTTTCTGAATCCAGTGTCTCCCCAGGTGTCTCACAGGGCACCACACCACTGCATTCCCTCTGGAGTCCCCTTGGCTCCTTTCCTGCCTTTCTCTGCCTCCACATTCACGGAGCTCCAGGTGGCTTCACATAGCAAGGCCACCTTCCAGCAGGGACCACTGCCCAAATTCCCTCATTCTTCCCCTTAGCAAGCAGAAAGGGACGTGCTTCACTGAAACAAGCAAACAGGCAAGGAGGTCGTCAACCCTAGTTAAATAAAAACTTGAAAGGGGAAGCATTTAAGATACAAAATCCTTGGCCTGTGTGAAATGTCCCTCTACTTGCTTAAGGACTGCCACAGTTCAATTAGCAAAGGCAGTACCTGTCCGGTTACAGATTGCACAGTCCTTCAACCAGACATTTGAAGAGAACTACCTGTTTTCTTGAGGTGAAAGGAAAGAAAGAAGAAAACACAATGTTTCACCTACACAAAGTTTGGGATGAAAACTTCAAAACCGACCTCCCAGATGTGAAGAGTGACCTAAAGCAGAAAGCACTGCTATTCTAATCACTGATCTTCAGGACAATGGAAGAACTAGGTTGTGACCAAAAGCTATCACTCTCACACGGCACCAGTGCTCGCGAATTGATTTTCGCAGTTCCTCACTCTCCTGTAATTCTCTTAAAGCATTTCACCCTGAAGAGCAGACTTCCAAGCTATGCACTACTATACTTAATGCAGTTTTGCTGAATGCTACTGAACGTACCATATTTAGATTGCAAACTCTTAGAGACTAAGGTTATATCTTCTTCCTTGTATTTTTGCTGAGAATACTATCTGTACTCCAAAAATTGCACACTCTAAATAAAATATCTAAGGGAATACA
>Ga0181612_148293_pt1 | contig 11933 bp, 8 predicted proteins | sample HoacroProtozoa21_FD_119630 | JGI IMG/M metagenome (GOLD analysis project Ga0181612, IMG submission 119630) | Hoatzin crop microbial communities from Cojedes, Venezuel. Combined Assembly of Gp0051906, Gp0051904, Gp0051908
TATAGTCAGCTTTATTATATACATTTTCTATTTCACAGTGTATATTACAGTTTGGTCATACGCCTTTCCCTAAAGGTAGAGTGCAAAATTAGTTTGTTTTAAATCCCTAGTGACACTCTAGTTGCAATTAATTAAAGTTCACGTTACCTTCTCATAAACGATAATGAACTTTGAAGGCAGAAGAAAATTAAGCAATATTGGGAATGTAAGAATCGTAGTGCTTGTAACATTTGTGACGTGGAAAAGAAAAAAACAGCCTATAGTGTGGCATTAGGGGTTCAAAAAATTGAAACATCCCAAACTACTTTTTGGGGAGGAGGAGAGAAGAAAGCTGTGTTTTTAATTCCCACATCACACATTACTGAACAAGCAGCACACAGAAATATGACCTCAACATAATGATTACACCTGGAGAGTGCAGTAGTCCTCCACAACAGATTATTTCTTCATTATTTCAAAATACCTAGGGTAGGAGTTCTTATTAAAAAGTGACTAGAGTGGGATTTCTTTTTTTTTTTTGGGTGTTGTTTTGTTTTGTTGTTTGGGGTTTTCTTTTAATGCTTACTCAGAAGCACTAGTGGAGAGTCAGCAATATTGCCAGATGGGAGATCACTAGGATTATGTTTAGTTGAAGATAATTCTGCACTCAAGTGCAGTAATGTATAATACTTCACTTCTGCAAAGAACACATTCTCAAAACGTTGTCTTCGGTTAGAGCTTCTTTAGTCCTTTTGTGAATAAGAACTCATTCCTGAAAGAGGTCTTAGTGCCTTTCACTGCGTGCAAAGATGTTTGCCATCTGATCGACTTGCTCTTCTCTTTCTCAAACACAATTTCTAGTTCCTGTTACTTGACAGTTTATCTACATACTTCTCTTCCAGTGTGGATTAAAACATTTCAATTTTAATATATTTTATATTCGATTAAGAGATCCATTTCAGATGGTGATGAACATTGCTTTTGTCCTCTTCCCCTTACATTATTCAAACACTGTACTGTGAGAGAAAATATTTCTCCTGAGTTATTTTCTTCCTCCCTGCTTACAGGCTGAGAATTTAGTCACACCCAGACTTCAATAAATATTTGTTTCCAAAATAAGAACTCATATCTGACTCTAACCAGGCTATTACAATTCAGCAGACTTGCTCATTTCACACCTCGAGACAACTGATGGAAGAACTGTCTCCATGGCAAAAAGATCCATTAGCTATTACAATTAAAATTTACCAAGCAGACTTAGGATCACCAAGAAGAATTAGCTTCCAAACTGAAAATAAGTACACTTACAAGCCTCACGGCTTTGCTTCCCATCTATTTTCTGACCTTATACAACAGATACTGCAACTTCTATGATAAAGTCAAAGAACAGCTACGGTTGACCTTAATGGAAAAGAATAGAGGAAATGTGTTGTTAGCCAAAGGAAAAGTGAACTGTGTCATATGTAGGTTTTAATATTTAATGAATCTATATGGCTGCCATCCATTACATGACAATTTAATTATATGACAAAAAAGTTTGATAAATAATATTGTGGCAGGACATCTAATTCATTATTTAACAAAAAATCAATAGTTTCATAAATCCTATTTCTACACACACGCACACATTCACACACAAGCTTTTTCTACTAGGCAAAAATCCAGACTCCACAGGCCATTTATTTGCTGATCAGGACAAGTTCAGATTGAAGTTTAATCAGGCCTAGATGGGAATAAATTTTATATACTTTTTTTAAAACAGATACATCAGAAATGGTTGCTGCTAGATATTTTTCCTCAGATAGCTTCCTGGAAGTGTTGTACAACTAGAAGGACTATCTTTTGTATTTAAGAGACAAAGACGGAATGCTAAATTCCACTATTCTTAGTCACACGAAACTGCTTTTCAAGTCAATAGGATCACTGAGGCAAGTAGCCAGGGAGGCAAAGTTTTCAGGACTAGTGCTCAAGTTTAGACACAACATTACAATCAATTATAGGCAACAAAGGACGTCCTCCTGAAGGAAGAACCACGGTAAAGGTTTACAGTAAAGGACTGCTTTTTTTCTCTACAAACCTTTTGGATAAAAACAGTGTCAGGGGAGCCACCCCTGCAGCATATCCAAATTTTGACATGAGAAAACAAAAAGAATGAGGATGTCAGCCAGGCGGAGAAGTGGGACACCAGGCATATGACAAGGGAGAAGCAGATGCACCACAGAGTGCAGTGAAGTCCTAGTGCCTGCATTCCAGAAAGAAGAGTGGGTGGAAATGAATGAAGGGAGCATGTGAAAGAAAATCAGGGGCGAGGCATGTGAAGGACTGGCAATTAGCAGCTTTCTGAGATCACTTTCTGTGGTTCACATAATTAATTTATTAAGACTGCGTAGAACAAACGCCTCTTCCCCAACCGCTCAAACTCTCCCCACACTTCTGTGTCTTGTGTTGGTGTCCATTGGTTTGTCACACTGTTCCCAGCATTTTGCAACTCTAGCCCATGCAGCTTGACTCAAGGGTGCAATATTTTGAAGTTATGTAAAATAGTCCTAATTCAATTTGGCAAAATGACAGCTTTAATATTTAGGCCCAGTTCTGCTACATAGCTCTACTTGCAGGCCATCTTCGAACTTGGATACTGACAATTCACACCCTGGTGTTTTCAGGAAATTTGTTTCTTAAACAAGTATTTTAAAAAATTGACCACTTTCTTATAGCTGTCCAGTCTACTATTATGTCAAGTCTATTTATCGTACACTTTAGGGCTGCCTAGTATGATGCTAATGTATGAAATTTTTGTTTCATTCTGACAGCATTATCACTTTAATGACTGTTTGTTAGTTTCTTTGTCTTTTTTTTTTTATTTTTTCAAACATACTTGTTATCTAGCACTTGGTCTAGGGAGTTCATTCTCCCCTCATGAACTTAATTTTGTTTTCACTATGTTGCATCTTTGCTTTGGCTGCCTGGGATTGCAGAATGCCTTTCAGTGTTAAGATTTCCTTTAACGGGAGTTCAAGAAATTTGTGTGGGGCTACGTAAAAACAAATTGATGAAGAAATCTCTCCTCTCCCGTGGTTTTCTAAAGAAGCTATTCATGCTACAGATATATATATATGCGCATGTATACATACATACATCTTAACAAGCCAAGTGCTACATACCAGAAGAGAAATATGTAACAGTCATTATTCCTTGGTGCACAGATTCCGAATTTGATGATTACTAGCATTACTCTTCTGAAAACTGGAAACTCTGGAAAGAGAATTTTGTTGTTGAGAGTAAAATTCTTCTCAGTCATCAACACATAGCCTGATTAAGTCTTTTCCCCCTATCCTGAATTATCCATAAAGACATATGCATTTTGAATTATTAAATTCCTTTTGTATGATAGTGTATCACATTAGCCTAAAAGTAGTCCAACTGGAGTGCTATCTTAGTACTGTGAGGATTTTGAACAATTGCAGCGGGGGTAACTGCTGCCTTGATAAGGTTATTAATTTGGCTGAGTGGTTGCAGTTTACTGCAGGCCTATTTGGTTGAACTGCACACAGAAATGCTGCAGAAATACCCAAATCCAATCAGAATCACTGCTTTTTCCCATCACATCCATACCTCCTATACCTTCTCTCCTTGGGAACTATAAAGGAGGTGTGCAATTTTGTGGAACGGAATAATTCTCCTCTAGCTTGTGATGGTCACTTTAAAATCAAGGTATGCTGTTGTTACAGTGTATAAAAGGTCAAATGAAACACTTCAATAATTTTTTTTTTCCTTTTTTAGTTGATTACAGATAGAAGAGGAGAACACTTTCCTACATATACCTAGGTTGCTGAGGTTTTGTGTTTTTAATTAAAATTGTATATTTGGAACTACAAAAACATATATATAATTATATAACTTTATTTTCTGAAAAATTAAAAAATATTTTCAGATTTTTTAGTCCTAAAATTTTGGGTTTAGCCTTTTTATCTATTTTTGATTAGGTAATACTTTTTTCACATTTTCTCTTTAATTCTCATTTACAGCTTAGAACGCTTTAAATAACAGAATAAAGAAATTGGAAGTTTATTGCAGTGAAACATTTACTTCACTAAGTATACTTTTGACTTTTCATAATCACTGTTTTTCTAATGTTTGTAAACAGTTTGCTTTGATTATTTCTTTGTTTATTCATTACCTATCCTTGATCAGCTAAATTGCATGGTTCCTAGTATCTGACTGCATCTCTATAGTTTAATTAGAAAAACAAAAATTATCTGGAGACAAAGGCAGTAGGAGAGTTTGCCATGATACTATATCTAACATCCTTAAGTGGAAAGTTTTAATCTCTTTTCAATTAAAATAAAAGATTTAGGAAAGCTGCTTTTACGTGTAAACAAATTGTCCCATGTGCATGGTATGCCAAGAGGAGTATAGTTCTGCTTCTTTTCTGATCTCATGAATGTAAGATGTTGTGCACATTAGCAAAAAGTTAAAGTTCATTGAAGTCTACAAAAGATTATTTTGAATCTCATATCAAAGACCATATTGTACGAACTCACACATCACATTCAGAACATCCCTACAGGTGTATTATATCATGTATGTAACTGGATATGCTTCAGCAACATATTTCACACTGGTAGAAGCCACTTCCTTTTGCACCTTCTCTTGCTCAAAGTAATTATCAACAAACACCCTAACACTCTTCTGCATATGTATTCTGACATTAAAAATTAAATGAATTAGCACCTGGATAAATAATGAAGAATTCCCACCCTAGAACAACAGCACAGCTGCACTGCATTCTTCCGGAGGGACAGCAGCAGCTTTCTTGCAACCCAGGTGTTAGTGGTTGATGAAGGAAGAGGAAGGATAATGACTGTCATCAGACTACTTGACTGAATGGTGAATGGCATTACTAAAGGCACTAGGCTTTTTTGTTAGGCTAGGAGCGAAAGCATTTTGGACGATACATTGCCCAAAAGGAAAAAAGGCCAACAGGCATGTTGCCTCCAGTACCAGTTACATAGCAGAGAGAATAAATTGGTAAGACCCTGGTAGCATAGATTTTGTAAGAAAAAGAACAAAAAGAAAAAGGGCAAAACATTAAACACACTGTCAGATATATCAGGATCTGAAAAGGCAACTGCAAATTCTGAAGTCTCTTTCCCAGAAGAAATTGATCTGACAACATAAGTTTCATCAGTCAATCAATATTCTCAATACCAAAAATATTTACTGAATTGAGCACACTGAGCTAGCAGAGCTTTGTACTTGCTTACTTCTGGAGGTGCGCTGAGGCTGGCACAAGTTCCGATCCCGCTGACATACATAAAGACCAAAGGCACAAAGTCCTAAATATAATTCCTATGAAAATCCCAGGTGATGTTAACCAAGAGGGTGTGCCCACAGCTCCATTAAGTAAAGGCTAACTCTCCCCTGAGAAGCATATAACCCATCCTAATAGCATAGATGATCTGTGAAGAAAAGTGCCACTGTAAGACATATTACATGAAGATGATCAGTCACTCCTAATCCAGGATGTATACTTTGCTAGGTTTGGCTATTGGACTTGCTGGTTTTCTCTGAGTACATGTCGATCCGTCTAGCTGAGCGCAGGTAAGCAAGTTGTGCCTTCCCTCTCTCTATAGAGAATACGATAGGGGCCCTACCCTTACCTCAGACTGGAATAATCTGAGGTAATTTTGCATTATACCAAATACAAACAGATCTATGAAATACTAAATACAGACAGATCGACACCTTATGATGAAGGTTGATGTTAAAAGCACATTGGCCAAAATAGCAACTAGAAATAAAATATCAAAGCCCCTCTGGCGTACTTGAGTGATGCTCCACTAATCATCTAGAACAACTTCAGAAATGATCTAAGGATCTGAAACATCCTAAATACGTGTGTGTCTGAGAGATGTCTTAAAATACTGATCTCTTTTAAAAGAGACTTAAATCTCTGAAAGAGTGAATCTGGGTATATAGCATAAGAGAAACCAATGTGTACTTGCTTTGGAAGGCAACCAAGTCCAGAGTCTCAAAGCTTATTCCAATAAAGTGTTGAACATGCCTTTTTCTATCTGTGATACCATAGGTGATTGTAACATACGACAGATTTTTTTAACAAATGTTTCTGGATGTTGCATTTTTTGATGATTTAATCCCATTACCACAATTTTGACTCATTTCCATAGAAATACAAATTTTCGTTCTCAAAAGAAAGCTGATTTTTGCATTGTAATTTTTTGCTTCTTCTTTATAACTTCTGAAAATCTTTCCCTTGCTAGTTAAAAGATACTCACCACAAACCTTGGCTGCCTGCTCCTACACAGAGACATAATGCAGAACTGTAACATGAAGTAGCTGATCAACTGGACACCAACTATTCTAGGTACTCTATCAGTTAAGGAAAGAGTTTTGTGGAAAACACTAAATTTGTATGCTTAGCATGCGAATATTCATTTATATTCTGAATGGACAGGCTGGGCGCATTTCATTATTTCCTAGGATAAATATTTATTGTGCTTAATTTGGGCAAGAGACTAATTTGGAAAATGCTGTTTCTACTTATCAGCTTTTAAAAATAATCCGTGTGTCATAAATACACTGCAAATTTAACATGACAAAAATTGTGGTTTTAGTCAGTTCTGTGTCTGTGAGATGGGACTACGGTGCACTATACAGCAAATAAAAAAAAAAAAGAACAAGAGAATATGCTTCAAAGACAAGTATTGGAAAGAGGGAGATATATTTAAATGTACTGGTGTCTCTCCATTTTCAGACACTCTGGCAGTGAGTCAGTACCCAGCACAAAAATAAAAGCAACAGATCCATACTAATGCTGTTCAAAGGCAATAACTCAAAACTGTAGCTTATGTTTGATACTTCACTTAGGATTGTTCCTCAGCAATTCCATATCATAGACATAGTAATAAAATGATATTAGACTTGCTTCTGTTTCTTTTCTAAGGATTGGGAATATAAATCTACTTTCCAACAGTTAACGCTTTATTATTTCATCTATTACTTGTCCCTTAGTGCCTTGGTCTTAATTATTCAACTTGCTCTGCCATAAGGAATAGATGAGAAATAGCATATGGAAACAATATTTGTGTCACAAAAATTTAGAAGTAATGAAATAAAATATATAACTAATTAAAATTTTGCTTACGATGATATGACATTTTATTTTGGTAATTTCTTTTAGACTGTTACAGCAGGATTAGAAATGATGAAAGCAACAGTGTTTCAATTAACTTGAGAGATTGCAAAGGACTCTGCATATTTATATTGGGATTTAAGTCTTCTGTGTACATCTGACAAGCTGACCAATATGAAGGCCTTTCATGAAAATTACTGTATGTATAAAAGTTTTAAATTATTCATATGAAAAAACGAAATGATCAACAAAACCACTGGATAATTAATGAAGTTGTCATCTTGACAAGACTAATAATAAGCTTCTCCTTGATAAATCATCAGTGATTTCTCTGCTCTAATCACAAAAGCAATTCTACTGTATGTTTACAAGCTAGTGGAATAGAAATATTAAAACTTAAAGTCAGTGAGTTGAGTTTTGCCGATAGTTTGTTGATTTAACATGATTTCATGTAATTAGTTACTAAGTCAGCAGGTAGCTGTTATGGATGTGAATTTACCAGCAAAAACCTGTCACGGTTCAGTGTACAAGGAAAATAATTTTTTTCCTGATAATATTTTTAGGAAAAATACTAAGAATCAGAAGAAACCGCAGCAGCAGTAAGAAGATGCTTGTACCTACTAAATCTAGTACCACTGTAATGGGCTAAATGATCTGTGGGTTTCTTATTCTTTAATTAAAGCCTCTGTTGGTTTAATCATACAGCATCACAGTAATAATGCTGCACTAGACAGATGAAGACAAAGGACATTAGCATAAGTCTACTGGAAGTCAGATACTGCAGCACAGCCCTGTCAGACCTCATTTATATCGCTTTATCTGACCCTGCTGCATCCTCCGCCTCTACTTCTGATGGCAATGTTTTAAAATTCCTTCAAATCTTTTGCAGAACATGCTATGAAAAGGAGTTTGCACCTGTAGGAGGAGTCTTGACAGACAGAGGCTTAGTGTAAAGATTCTATCTTCTTATTAACACCTGGAATGAGCAGAAGCCGATGAAAACCAACAAAATATTGTTGGATCTTTTTCCAGATGCATGAACTCTGGTGATAGAAAAGACTTGTGTTTTCTTTCCTGTCTTGGTGTAAGAACTGCCTGTTCAATGAGGGAGGGTGATTTCTCTGTAACGTTAAATACATTCATTTTAAAAATTATTATAAAAAACAGATGCCTTCGCAGGGATAGAGCAGATCAATGCAAGACAGAAACCTGGTGAAACACTACCGAAGAAATCCTCAACAGGATTTGATTGGTTTGTGTGTATTAACAAAAGCTACATACATTTAATTTGCAAGTCTCGTATCTATGTTTCTTCAGAGTTTCTGGAATAAACGTCTGTTGCCGATCCAACCTTCTCTCAAAACAGAGATGTACAACACCCTGTCTTCAGACTTTGCCTTCTCTAGTGTTTTTTTTCTCACTCATACTCACAGAGTAGTATCATGGTATCATCTGTGATTCTGCTTTTCTGATAGTCTATGCAGGAAGTATAGTTGGATAATTTTAACATTTTACAGTAAGAACCATCTCTCTGAAATAGTTAGGCTGTCACCTCATTTTGTCAAAATACTGAAACAATAGACCTTGAAACTGCTTACCGCGTCATTCCAACCTGTAAATTGTAAGTAGGATTGGGCAGCAGTGGTAGGATATGTGGAATACCCTATACTGTTCTTCTTCCCCATTCTTTGGTAAACTGCTCTTTGTTCACACTCAACCAGCATTAGGAGTATCCCATACATACAGAGAGCAGTATATATTTCTTAACTGCATACTCTGTCACTGGTTCTGCAGGGTAATTAGGCATGCCGGCATGGCTCCCTGCCCTTCCATGACTTGGGACTGCCCGGCTGAGGCTGACAGGGCACCTCATCCCTGCAGGAGCAGGAGGCAAGCCAGAGCCCCTTCCACAAGACAAAGTGGCCACACGGCATTACTGGAGGTAATCCTCTCCCCGAAGAGCTGTTCTCGGGGGTCGGTAGCAGCCCGCTGGGGTCAGCATGCCCTCCTGCTCCTGCCTGCCGGCGCAGTGGAGCCCAACAGAGGCATGTCTCTCTCTTAAGAGGCTGGGAAGGTGGGAAGCAGGCATCGGCTTGCTCCCTCCCTTGCTTGTTTCACTCGTGCTTAGTCGCTTTGCCCCTTGGTGTTCGTCATGGGGAACTGAGATACAGCCACAGCTCAGAGCATTCTGACACTGGAGGGCAAAGCAATGACAGCTTCAGGTGCGTGGGGCTGACTCACGATTGCTGAACCCTTCTGATTTCAGCAGAGTGACAATACACAGGATTGAAACAATGCATTGGTGGATCAAGCTTTGTGTCTTTAAATAATAAAGGAAAAGAAATAAGAAACAGTCCCAGTACTCTTTTAGTTGACTGTGGGCACTTATTTTCACATGAAGTCTGAAAACCATAAACCCTCTGGGCATTAGTATTTCCATTTTGTTATTATAGATAAGAAGGTTAGGAGAGCAAAAGCAGTATATTCCAAATATTTCCCAATACAAAAAAATTTAAACTTTGCAACATGTTGTTTAAAGATAGCTTGTTAAAAATGGAGCTTAATGTCTTTCTCATTGATGGAAGTCGTGCCAAGATTTTAACTTCTTCCACTAAACCACCTAAGATGAAGTCAGGACTGCAGAACCCAAAGTACTATCACTGCAGGCACTACAGATGCTCTCTGTGCTGTCCCAGGAACATCTGCTGCTTTCTTCTGGGTAAAAATATGTTGTTTATAACTTGTCTTCTGTCTACCCGGAGGCAGTGATGGTTCTCCATTCCTTTTTTAACTCTTACATGGCAAGTTTCATGGCCTCATCTAGTCCACACCAGTAGCTGCACCGTAGTGCGCTCACGAATCGTGCGAGCAGTTGCAGACCACCATTGGTATGTGTGATTTATCAGTGCTTCTTCGCACAGCAGAATACTAGGTAGACTTTTTTCAACATTCAAACAGAAAATTCATAGCTTGTTACAACAAGGGAAATCCCAAATCCTTTCTGGGTGCTTTTGGAAACTGAAGGAAAATCGGCTTCCGATTAAGAGGAGCTCTAACTAGGGAGAGAAGCAACCAGACGGCTGCTGCTGCACGTGCCGACCGGGATCTCGGCACCAAGACCCTAGAGATGTTTTGGGAACAGGGGTGGGAGCACAGATGCATTTAGCTTCCTACCTGGTAAGCTGCCACGTACAGATTAACAGCTACGATCTCACCAGACTGAAAAGAAGTAATATGGGGAAATTTTGTTGCTGCTTTATGGAGAGGAACCTGTTCCTCAGATTATTGTCTCAGTTTCTATTCTTGCGACTGGATCTGAGTTCTGGGATTTGAAATGACCCTATTATCAGACTCAAAAGCAATATCAATTTTTTTTTGTAAGTATACTGTAAAAATTATGTTGGGTACATGCATTTATAATGCTCATTCTTCTGAAACTTAAATATGAAAATACACTGTAATGTATTCAGAGGGAGGTAAAAGAATCTTAGCAACGTCATCGTGTTGGTCCTTCTTTGTGGTATCGGGCCATCCAGTTGCAATTGAGAAACAGTTAAAGCACCTTTTGCTTGGGTATTTCTTCAAGTTTATTTGTGAAAACATATTCTAAGCATGTACATTAAATGTGATAGCTTGGCATTGCATTGGCAAATCTAATTCCCTGTCATTTGGATCCCAGATTTCACGACATCTTATGCTCCGCTTTTACGAAAAGCCAAAGGGAGTGCTTTTGTCAAGTGAGAAGGAATGATATGCGGGGAGACAGACGGTGGAGAATGCATAGCTGGATGACTTTTTCGGAGGTAGAGTGCAGGGATTAGGGTGTGGGGGTTGTTTTTTTTTTTACAAAGTGCAGAGGACTAACAAACCCCGCCATTTCAAGTTCTCTGTATTTCTTATACAAAATAATAGTTTCCTGACTGCCATGAGACAGCATACTAAAGTGTGAAAATACTGTAGCAGCTGTGGTGGCAACACATGTCATTTCTGTGCATACGCTGAGATTTTTCTCATGAGACTCTTAAACATATGCAGTGAAGCATTCAATACACTCAGTTAATATCTAACAGTAATTCCTGCATGTGTTCATGTACTAGACTGGTAATGTCTGAAATGACTGCCAGCTTTTACAAATAAAAGATAGGTATGACAACATCCTGCTAGGATTGGTATATCCCAGTCAAACTAAAAGGCCTGATTTTGTTTTTATAATCATCTTTTGGCATTCCTTATGGAGGAAGTAATTAATACACCCAGGCAGGAGGAGGACTGTCTCATGGGATACACAATCCTTTTGTAACTTGATTCAATTATTTTTTTCTAGCTATACTTCTTCAGTAAATTCTCTACCTTCTCTTCCTTGTGTTGTTATCAACTAAAAAAAATGATGAGAGAAAAAAGAATGAAGCAAAATGACAATGACATTGTCAGTGTGACTGTAAATTTTATGTTGAAAATTCACCCTTCTTCTCGTTAAGTCAATTCCTGCTGGAAAAGGGCAGCTGATCCTAGACAATAGTCAGCAAGCTCCGTTTGTCTGTTCTTTCACTGGAACACATGCTAGTGAGATGGATGATTAAAATCTTACAAACTCTAGTCTTCTCCCTAGATTCAAACTCTGCTTTTGTTTGTCAGCCTTCACAGCATTTCCGAACAAAACCAAGATGATTGTAGCAGAAACAAATGAAAGCTAAACCTTGTGCTGAGTGCCACCCTCTCCTAAACCAGTGAGAGAGAGGATGGGGGGTAACCACATGGTTCACAGTTGAAGGTAGGACACACCTAAACTCTCCAGGAGTAA
>Ga0181612_168688_pt1 | contig 11933 bp, 9 predicted proteins | sample HoacroProtozoa21_FD_119630 | JGI IMG/M metagenome (GOLD analysis project Ga0181612, IMG submission 119630) | Hoatzin crop microbial communities from Cojedes, Venezuel. Combined Assembly of Gp0051906, Gp0051904, Gp0051908
CACTATGAGGGTGGTGAGGCACTGGAGTAGGTTGCCCAGAGAAGCTCTAAATGCCCCCTTCCCTGGAAATGTTGAAGGCCAGGTTGGATGGGGCTTTGAGCAGCCTGGTCTAGTGGAAGGTGTCCCTGCCCATGGCAGGGGGGTTGGAACTAGGTGATCTTTAGAAGGTCACTTCCAACCCAAACCATTCTATGATTCTATAATTCTCCAAATCACAGCCTTGCCAGGCTGCACCCATCTTCTCCGGGCAGGCAGCAGGCACAGACCTCTGTCACAGTCAGGAAAAAACCCGAGACTGAGGAGGGATGACAATGGTGGACAGGGATGTGGGACCATCTTTGAAGCTCCTCTGGTGTGAACCTTCAGATAAATATAGAAGAGCGTGTCCTCTGCCACCCCTCATTAATCAAACCTCAGTTTTCTCACTGCTGTGATAGGGATATCATTGTCATTAGCCAAGGGGATCCTACGTACACATAGCAGCATCAATAACATCTCTGGAGTAACATCGATTATACTTCATATACTATATCAAAAGAGAAAAAAAGCAGAAAGTGTGCCATGTACTTCCCTTCTGAAAGAAAGAAGTGTTTAAGCCAGCTTCTTAAGGAAAAGAGGCAAACCTGCTGCCTGTCCCCTGCATCCCATCCCCATAATTTTTGAGTTCCTTGCTCAGATTTCCCAGAAGAATTTAATTACATGCTATATATTTAAATTCCTACAAATTGTAGTTGAAAAAAAAAACCCAAACAAAAAGACCCAAATCAGTGCCACCCTCACTGAGGACAGCCCCCTAAAATTTATCTATTGCACTTTCCACTGGGAACCCGCTGGCTGGCTGGCCCTGGGTTAGCAGTGGTCCCCTTGCCCTGGGAGAGGCAAAGGTGTCCTTCGGCTGCGCTGAGAAGGCAGAAAGCGTTTCAGAGAGTAAAGGACAAGTCAACAAATCCACACAAAGTCCTTACTTGTTGGTTTTCTTCAGTTAATGGGACAATTGTTTCGTGTTTCTGTTTCCTCTTCCTAAATCTGCTTCTCACGGGTGTATCAGCACCTTGGGGTTCAAATGCCTATATATTTTGTCCCCTGAAGAAACCTTTGAACACCCCATTTTCATTTTACTTTGGTTATCCTAAGTGATGGCATGGTTTTAATCCACAGCCAGGAGTGTCTGTAGACTGCCGGCTGGTTATAACAGCTCCCAAACTCAGCAAGTTCCATGACTGTTCCTAGTCATGAGATGTTTTTGTAGGAAAGCAAACACATTCCTGTAAGAAAGAACAGGCAAACAAAGTGCGGGATTGGGGTGTGGAAAGAACTCAACATAAATAAATGAGGGCTGAAGCTACGTCCAGAGCTCCCAAATCTCCCAGTCAAAGAGGCAGAAATCCTTCCAACCAGAAGAAAGCAGAGCTTGCCCACCTCTCCCATGATTTTCCCTCCTATTATACTGATATTAGTGAACAGTTTCATTTGGCAAACGCAGATTGTTTCAAGTATTTGGGTGACGGAGTTGAAGATCAGTGCTCAAATAAATGAGCCTCAAGTAGCAGCACTGCCTTAATGTAAGCTTTTGAGTGTACCTTGGGGCATCTCCAAAGTAAATGGGGTAGAATGTCCTCCATATTGTGTGAATTCTCCACTAGCCTTAGCAAATGCACCTCGTTCAGGATTTCCAACATCCTCTTTGATCTAGCACTATGCCTCCCACGAGCATAGTTAAACAAATGCATTATATCATATAAATGGGTGTTTCCCATTTTGAGAATCATTCAGAGGTGAGCTGAGAGTCCCGGACTACTTTCCTGCTTTGACCAGTCTTTAAATGCAATCAAGTCTGGTAACAGATGTGAAGAAGTCAGCAGATGAATGTCACATACCTACATCTCTGCTTTTTTTAACATTACAGAGTGTACTGAAAGGAAGAACTGAAAGTCCTCTTCTTTAATGATGTCCCTACAATTTTTGAAAAAATCTAAATTTCAATACTCTTCCATTTCAACCTAAACTGTTACAAAGTAAATCAAGGTCACAGCTGTCTGTCACTTACCCAAATTACTCTCGAGTAAAGACTGTCCTCATCCAAATAATATCAGTCTAAATAGGAACTCAGCCTCTCCTGTTTCATTATCCCAGTGAGGTTTGAATTTCAAAGCTGACTTGGACTACATAAAAGTTAGCTTTCAAGCAGAAGCAGTGTGAATATTCCTCCCTCCCCTCTGTTTTACCTTCTCGAAGAAAGAAAGAAGAAAATAATACCCAGTACCAGTTCTGCTGACCTGACACAAGAGGAGGAGGCAGAACAGCATGGCATTCCTCTGAGACAAAATCTCAATGCCATTTTTTCATTGCCTATTTCCTTCCTGCTCCACTTGACTACGTGGTACCCTCAAAACAGGCTGCTCCGGCCTGCTGCTCCTGTTTCAGAGCCTTGTCCTCAGCAGGGGCAGCTGCGAGCATCCCACGGCAAGTGACAACAACTCAATTGACCCTGGAGATCCTTACTGGGGTTATGCTTTTTATTCAGCTAGGCCCTCATAAACAGACACAGCCCAGCAAGGTGCAGCTAGAAAGTGAAAAACGGAGACAAAAAGGAGGAAGGAAAGAGAAATGTGGATAGGAAAGACATGAGAAAGGAAGGAGGGAGGCTATCGCCATTTTCCTCATTCCATGTACCTGCCATACAGTTCGAAGAGGAGGCATGCCCTGGGCACACGGTACAGCTCGCGTGTTCACCACGTCACCTTTGCTGCACTTCATTCACCGCTGCTGGGTTTCATGTCCCCAGCAGGCAGTGGCCTCAGTGACAGTCATGCACCTAACTCCAGCCTCCAAGTCTTCATGCCAGGCTCCTGGCAAAGTCTGGTGTTGACTTTAACATTCCTCTTTAAGTTCTTAAAACTCTTAGGGGAGTAGCCCTACCATAGCTATTCCCTCTTTCTTTTACTTGCGCACCTGAAAGGCCTGGTTGCATCGCTGGGTTGTCCCCATTTTGGCCTTGCCAGCCAGAACAAGGGCACTTCAGCCCCATGCCAGAATGTGGAAGCAGGACATGGGATGGCCTGTCTTGTACCTCCCAGTTTCTCTTAACCCCGACCTTTCCCGTCTGTTGCTGCGCATCCCTGCCTACACCTTGTTGCACACTCTGGAGCTACGAAGTCACTGTTGTAAATTCAGGTAGTTATTGACATTAGGAGAGGAGATGCAAACTGGGGAGAAAGAACAGTAAAAAATAATGATACAGTAAAAAATAATTGTCCTGTAATACAGAAAATGTAGTATATGTTGGACGTGCTGGGCTAAACGTTTCTGAGGAGGCAGGAGGGGAAGTGTCAGAGTTGGAGCAGCGGGGAGGGATGATGGGAGGAAGCAAGCACACTTCAGGGTAACAATATCATCTCGAAAGCCTTTCCTCTTTTGTAGTAACTGTACTCTGGGCAGTCTTCTAGCTGCCATCCATGTGAAATGGGTGATGCTCTGTCACAAGCAGCATAAAACATATTGCAGATGCTTGTAGCAATGGCAAATACCACAAGTAAAGTTCCAGAAAATGCACGTGGTAATTACTAATAGCACACTCACGCCTGGAAGTGAGATCGTCAGAGCCGTTCTGAAGGGTTCAGATATGCACTGTCCATCAAGAAAAGCACTTGGTTTTGAGAATCTCAACTCCCGTCTTACTACACTATGGTAGAGGGTGATCTCATGGCATTTGGGAGGTGAGCAAATGGTATTTCCAGGACACAAAATAGCTCATGTATTATTAAAATAATTAAGAACTAGAAAACAATGCAATACAACACAGATGCATCTTGAGCTTTTTGGGGATAGCACTTGGAGGATATCACCACCCAACGGGACTGGATTCCAGTATCAGGTTTCAGACCATTCCCCATACCCTTTCGCATACACAGGTACCTTCATGTGGCCACAGACCTCCATTCTCACCCTCACTGAATATTATGTTAAAACCAGAAAGCATCAAACTGATCACGTCCTCACTGTGGTTCTGTTTCTTAAAAGGCTGCATCAAAGAGCAGGCATTTTTCTCACATATCATGAAAAAATCATTTTTCAAGGCTACAATGCCATTGACTCAGGGCCCTTTTGTAGCAGCAGCTCACGAAGATCAACTCTTCTGCTTGCTACAAGCCAGGCCTCTCTTATACTCAATTAAATGCCCTGTATGCTGTCATTTCTTAAACCAGAATTAATGAGTATCTGGTAAAAGACAAGTGCTGTTCCTCCACCAGTTTTGACACATGCCTGTCATCGCGGACGAGCACCACGGCTGGGAGCTGAAGCACCTGCAAGGTGCGCTGCAAGCCTTGACACCACCTTCACAGCTGTCCCTCTTGGTGTCTGCTCCTCTTCGCCCCTGCACCCTCCTTTCCAGAAACAGGGCCCTGGCACATAAACCAGACTGCAAAACTAGCTTGGGCAATTGTTCTGGTTTTCCCATGCTTTTAGTACTGGTTTTGCTGCAGCTGTAGCTGCCATGCTTGTTGGCACTAACAAGGGAAAAGTTTCCACAGCTGTGTCAGAAGACTTTAAAACTTCCCTGCTGCTCCTTAGGCCAGGTTGTTTTGTACCTCATGCTGATAATTTTTAAAATTGGAAGCATGCTTGGAAATATCAGGAGGACACAGGGTTATTCTCCCTCTGTCTCCCCCCTAATTTCTGAATTTAATGCAAACACTTAAAGATGCAGCATTTCAAGTGTCACATATATGCACACACACACATCAAAATATACACACACACATATATAGTCACTGTGTGTGTATATGCATGTAAATGTACTACATTTGACTGGGTAGTGCATAGCTCAAACACCAGCCATGAAAGGACTCAACCTGTGGAAAACAAGAAGTTAATCTCGGCCGCTGCTGCTCCTCCAGCCCCTGGAGTACCCACTGGAGCGGGGAGCGGGGCTGAGGCGGGGCTGCCCCAGCACCCGCTGCTTTGCTCCCGCAGCTCCGGAGCACCGGGCTCCCAGGGGGGTGCTCCAGCCCGGCGTTACATGGTCACCCCAGGGATGAAGTGGCCCCTTCCCCCGTACCATCTTGGTGGCAGCAGTAACACGAGAGCCAGTGCCTCCCCTCTCCAGGGGACTCCTCGCTACCTACGCTTCCTGCGTGGGGCGTTAAGGAGCATCTTTTTCTCACTGCAGAGAGGAAGAGCCCTGCTGGACCCATTTCTCTGTACCTCCAGGCTACCTGGGTGTGCAGCCCCTGGGTGGCCAACCAGGAGACACCCTCCCAGGGGGCTCCCCGCTCTACACCGGGCTGCCTGGCCACCCTGGCACCAGGCGACCGGCACCAAGCAAAGGCCACCAGAGCTGTGTCTCCTTGCACCTTATTTACAAAAGGCCAGGTCCTAAATATGCTGTACGTAGTTGCAGCTATGAATTATCACTTCACTTGCCGGTGAAGATTATTACAGGTTTCTGCTCTTCTTCCTACCATGATTACAGGGTGCTGCTCAGCCACACACATACACTGCACGAGCAGCTTTCAGCCGTGTTTCCTACAGGAACAAGCGGGATGGGATCGCGCTGCCTGCTGCCTGCGTGGCTGTGCCTTCCCCCGTCCCTGGCCACCATGGGCCCTCTGGCCAACCCAGGTCAAGTCCACATGGGGACAGCTGGGTGGGTGGGTTTACATCAGGGTGCAAAATAAGAATTAAAACAATTCATTTTTCTCACAGATGAAGAAAGGATGGGATTTTCCACATCACCCTCAGCTAGTGAAAACTGTATTCTCCCAGGGCTCCAGCAGCGCAGTGACCGTAACACTTCACCTAACGCCCAGGAGACGTGAATGCAAACTCTGCCCTCCTCGGAGGGATGCAGTGCTGTATTTCCTACCTACGAGAACAGTGTCTCATCCACTGTGCAATACACTACTGTGGCATTGGTCTTCAACACTGAGCCTGCTTTGTGTTAGAGTCTCAAAAACTAATAAGAGGAAGAAAAACTTTCTACTCGCCAGGACAGAAGGTTTCCTTCTCTTAGTTTAACTAAGAGAGTTGACTAACTAACTAACATCAGGCTATGAAATGGAACCTGGTTTGCCATGGAATTTTACCTGCTTACTATTCCCACTATCCCATTGCATTTCCATGCCACCCCAGGGTGACAGGGCATGCAACCCACGCTTTGGGAGAATTATGATGGGGTTTACGAGTCTTATAATGATAAAAGATGTTTTAGCAGGATCAACGTATTTGCCTGGTATTTTATTGCCAGGAGCAGAATGACAGTGTCTTTAAATAGGAATTGTACTAGTATAAATATTTTGGATTTCTTATGTAATTTTCAGTAACAACTCATTAATTAAGAGATTTGGATATGTAGGTCCATCCATTTCTATGTAATCCACTAGTGCCTCAGCTACCACGCTGTTTGGGTACCAGCTGCAAAATAAGGATTGCAGCAATCCTCTCCTTGACCCTTGTTTGGCCCAACAGCACATCCCTTATTTCATCTGTCTGAAGCCTTTGCTTAGCTACAGGTGATCATGCCAAACTTCTTAGAAGAACCAAGTCTTGAGTTATGCAAGTTTTATATTATAACTATATTATGTTTATTGTCTTTCACTAGCATTTCCAGCCTTCCTCATCCTTTTTCACAAGAATTTCTTCTTGTTTATTTAAGAAGAACTACAGGCTGTGGCATAAATATTTATGTTTGACGATATATTTTGCTTTTAGCCTGGCAACTCTGTATTTCTGTTTGCCAGGGCTTTGCTTTTCAAACAGCTAAAGACACAGTTGTTATAATACAGGATTAATAACTGCTTTGAAAGACCGTAAGGTTTTTTAATATGAATAGAAATACAAGTCACATTCATGTAACCCGTTGTCTAAAATAGTAACCATGTCATTGTCCTAACATAGCTCATATCTGAAAAGCCTGCAAATCATCCAGCAAGAAGTGCCCTATTTTGACCTGTTAAAACAAGGCAGAACTGCAATAACCTCACAGCACTTACCGTTCGCTTTGCAGCAAGCTCTACCCACTAAACCCAAATAACAACCTAGGGAACTATCACTCCATACTGACTGCATCAGTACAAATCACTATTACTTATCTAATAATTAATATCACTTGATGGAAAAGGATCTGGGAGTCTGATTTTCAGTGCTGTACTTTCACTGCTGCCTTCTTGCTTTGATATCGAGTTAAACCCTGAAGATATATCTGCTGAATTTTACTGACAAATTACATTCATCGTCTCTGTGCCTGTCTTGTCAGGGTCTGAGATGTAACGCATATTAAAATACTACACATGATGTTCCTGTTAGAGCACTTAGCACATACCACTCTTATATACAGGGCTTGATTTACAAAATCCAAAACAACGTGTTTAGTGATCCCCAGGGAGAAGCCAAGCTATGGGATTAGTGACCTCTATAAGCAGGGACCACAAAAACAAGAATCCAACGGAAATTATCCCCAAGTGAGTTTGCCATCTGCTGCCCCAGGAGAATCACCCCGTTTCCTTTCAACACACACGGAAATTAAGATGATTGTGGGAATTCTATATTTATTCCTCCTTTTCCATTTGCTTCATCTTTCAGCTACGAAGGAGTTGACCATCCTTTGCCCTGTGAGCTAGGAGTGCTATATTTGTGCTACAACCAGAAAAACAGCAGCCTGCGGCGGTGGGGCTGAGCTATCCATCTGCACCTTGGGGCTCTGCTGCAGAGGGCGGCAGGAGGAGTGAGTGTGGGCACGGTTGTGGTAAAGGCCGGGGAGAAAAGAGCCTGGAAAGGATACATGCGACGCTGTGTTTCTCAATCTTCTCACAGTTGGCTGTGTGTCTCTAAAATCTATGTCTGCTACTGAAATTTCCTTTCCAGACTGAAAGCAGGAGGAAGAAAGCACCTGAGCACGTGTCTTTGAGGGACAAGGTATGTCTTCTGACAAGCTTTGACCACCCACTGCTTTTACCTAAAAAGTAGCTTAAAAGCCTGGTGTCTATACTTGCCTTGGTGACAGTGCAAGGGAAGAACAGTTGTATTTCATCCTTGTCCTCGTCACCACTTTGGGAAAGTGAAAAAAGGGACATAGACAGTCAGATGGGAGAGAGAGATGAGTTGAAGTGATTTCACGTGCTGCCCTTAACAGCCACAAACAGCTCAGGGGAGGGGAAAAAGGAGAAAACCTTTATCCTTCATGTCCTGGAAATGAATGGCTGCCTATTTCAGAGACAAGCTGCCTTATGCTGGGCTGCTTCATAGAAAAGGGAGATGGTCCACGACAAAGGAGGGTGGTGAAACACTGGAACAGGTTGCACAGAGAGGTAGTAGATGCCCCATCCCTGGAAACATTCAAGGCCAGGTTGGACAGGGCTCTGAGCAAACCTGATCTAGTTGAAGATGTCCCTGCTCTGCAGTGGGGTTGGGCTACATGGCCTTTAGAGGTCCCTTCCAACCCAAACTATTCTATGATTCTGCGAAAGCTTTCTCTGTGAGAGGCCACAGTGGTCACCCCCAGCTGGAAATGGTGCAGTGGTGAAATCCTGTCCCAGCCGCAGCCAACAGCAAGAGGCTTGGTTGCAACCGGACGAGGCCAAGGCTGTGGACACCCCATATGCCTTCTATACACCAAATGTCTGAATCAATGCTAAAATGAATCTATGCTAAAAATGGTTAGTCTAGAAGACAGCAGCCTGTTTGGGTAGCCTGGTGGCTGAGGTTGATGTGTGCAACACCAGTGGCAGGGCTGCAATAAGCAGTGGTGGTAATCCTCTTTGTGGATCAATCTTTAAAAAGCCAAAATTAAAATGTTTGCACAGAGCCATGTGACACCATGACAACATGCAAGGGAATCTCATTGTGCAACTATTTTCCCCAAGTTTCATTAGACAGCCCTGAATTTTGTGGAAATATTGATGGGCCACGGGACAGCCCAAGTGCCATTTAATTTTGACAGATGGAAAAAAATAATGCCTTGTACAAAGCATGATAGCTTGATGGTCTGCTTTGTCCCTTTTCATCAAGGACCAGCTCCCAGAGGCAGCAGCCAGGATAAAGCACACGTCAAATCCAAGGAACCAGCAAGGCAGAGAGATTTTATGATTAATATTTACAAGGGAGAGTGGAAACAGGGGGAAGGGAGGACATACATAAAGTATGTGGAGCAAATGGTGCAGAAGAGACAGACACAGCAATACAGAACTGCCTGATGTGAAACTGAAACCCAGGCTGCTGGGGAGGCATGACCTACCTCATTTATTCACCACAGTCTACAATTGGAAGTCATCCCAACAATTTATCTCAATTCCTTACTCAACTACATCGCTATTTGATAGGAAAATAGCTTCTCCCTTCTAGCATCTATGACACCTGGCTAAACTTCTGTTCATAGTAAATCTGGGACTAATTTTATTAAAGCCCCTCCTTGATCGTTGCACTGTTCTTGAAAAATACTGTGCCAACAGCTACATAGATAGTATTAGCCCGTACAGACCTAGTGCCTTTTGATTTGGTATTGGCAACAGTGACTGAAGTTGGTTAGGCAGCTGTGGTTAGGCTTTGCTGTTTGTAAATGAGCAGTGCTGAGGACTACCTGGTTGTTTTTCTGTTTCTGCCCTTCCTCCATTTGCAAACTCCCCTGCGTCCAGCCACTTTGGTTGACTTAACTTGGATCAATACCTGCCCTGGGATGGAGACCTGCCAAGCCGAGGCCGTCTTTGGCGTGGTGCTCCAGCTGCCTACTCTATCTACTGTGCAAGGTTATTGCACAGCATCCATGAGGTAGGAACACAAGATACCATGAATGGCAATTTAAAAAGGTAAAATCATTTCTCTTTGACAGCATTTAAAATCTGCTTCCCTGGCGCTTTGAAATATGCTTCTCACCAAAGCTTCCTGTTCAAACAAAACCAGTGCACTGCACAGTGGATTGGTCACAGGCATCTTTGTTCTGCACCCACACAAAATTAGAAGTGACACTTTACTTCCATAGCAGGCCAGACATCCAGCAGAGTCGTGTCCCCACTTCTAGTTTATTTAAAGCCACAGCTGGCTTTTTAGGGATCAAAGAGAAAGAGGTATAGGAGGGGGATGCTGTTCAGATGGAGACTGGGAACAAAATAGTAGTCTAGTCCTATGTGCCTTTGACTGCTTCATGTTTGCTTCTTAAACTGCTGAAATGTAGCATGGCAATGAAATTACAGATAGCACGAGACACCGAGGGGCTGCCTATGAAGCTTTTTCAGTTTGTTAGTACTTTATCTCTCTGCCGTACCTGTCACAAAGGTAAGGAATCAGACAGGTGCCAATCAGTGCCATCCCACTGAGGGCAGCCCCAGCGGGCAGCCAGGCTAAAGGCTCAAAGGGCTTCACATATTGAGGGTATAAAGCACTATTAGGATACACAGCACACTGTCAGCATCTGAGCCCTGGGACAGGATGTTTGGAAAGGGTACGTAGCTTTTTTGTCGTGACTTCAACTCTTTTTCAAAGGAATCCCATTTAAACCAGAAACAGGGCTCTGTGCACAGCCAGGGTCTCCAGAGTTGGCAGCTCGCCTCTCCCCAGATCGGTATGTGTGCGTTACAACCAGACAGATGCCCCAGCCCTCTCCCCTCCCTGCAACGGGTTTCAAGTTTACAAGTATCACAAATGAGTTCATTTCCCCTCATTAACTCTCACAAGTAGTCGCCGCTCCTCTGAACTCTGTTTCTCTGCCCCCAAATCCCCCGGGAGCCGCTGGGCCTGAAAAAGCCCCTTCTCGACAGAGCGGTTTCGGACGGCTGCCCAAACGAGAAGAACGAAGGGAGCCTCGTTAGACCGGACATGGCACTCGCAGAACGGATGGGGAGGGGGATTAAATCAACAGAGAAATTTATGAAACAGAAATTTGAGCAGCTTCATTTTTTCAGATAATTGTTTTCAGCAGGTTTCTTATTTGATACAAGCCTCAGCCAAAGTGGTATTACAAACTATTGATCTCATGCTTCCAAATTCAGTGTATTCCTCTCTCTCCAGCCCAGGCCTCTAGTCTTCTTGCTTCTCTTAGCAGCCCACTAAGTCCTCAGACTGGCAGCTGAGATCCCAAGCTCTCCTCCACATCAGCTATTGCTCCAAATATGCAGCACGGCAATCTTTTTGACCCTAGAAGGCCCTGCACTAAATGGCCGCTTTGAAAACCTTACTGCACCCACTGCATGCCAGATGAACTTTTGGACTGTCTCGTTGATACTTCCCTCAAGTCTTCTGCAACGCATGAGGCTGCCTTCCTACACCCCACTTCCCTGTGTATTTTCTTTTGGTCCGGGGTTTCTCTCCCTCTCACTTTGTCACATGTGATTTTCATACTGTAGGCTCACACGGACATTTTCTCAAATAGCAGAACAAATAACCCCAGGCAGCCGCACAGTTAGGGCAACACTCGGATATTAAAACAGCATGTGCATTTCCCTCCAAAACCCAGCACTGAAGACATAATAACACCAAAAGCTGAAACAAAAATACAGAAAGTGTAATGAGCAGAGCTGAAAGGACTTTCACCCCTTCCCTGTACACGACGTACACTTGGAGAAGCATTTGTCATCCACTGCAAAACTTCCTTTAATGACCCTTGGTTAGTCAAATCATTCCAAAAGGAGAAAAGCAAAAATAAATCCAACCAAACCCACCATATGGACACGTTCATTCCTGAGAGAGGGCATGTTCCAGTGATCAAAATGCTGGATAGCACATGAAGAGGTCTGGGCTTGGGTCCCAGCTCTCACAGAGGCTTTATATATGATCTTCAGCAAAGCACTTAGGGTGGGATTCAGTTGCTTAAACAAAGGTGTCCGGTACCATTTGAGATGCCCTAGGGTATCCAACACATCTGTACAGGGCTGGTCAACACAAAAGAGGACTTTGGGGCAGCAGCTGGAGGCCAGGAAGGATTTAGACACCTGTACTGCATCCTG
>Ga0181612_112824_pt1 | contig 11932 bp, 12 predicted proteins | sample HoacroProtozoa21_FD_119630 | JGI IMG/M metagenome (GOLD analysis project Ga0181612, IMG submission 119630) | Hoatzin crop microbial communities from Cojedes, Venezuel. Combined Assembly of Gp0051906, Gp0051904, Gp0051908
CCGCTTAATGGTCTTTCCATCCACCGTTTTGTATCCGCCGAGTTCCCGCGCGTTGAGGACTCCTTTGAGGTGAATGCTGTGGCGGTGGTGTTTTTGTGCCTGCTTTACGGCCTTCGTCTTTCCTGCCATGTTCTCCTCCCCTTTCTGACTGCCTATTCTAGCACAATCTGCGCGTTTCGCAAGGACCACAAGAAGAGAACAAAACCTGCAAAATAACGTTATATTGTTTTCTTTCATTCGGATAAGATGGAACCAGACAATACGGAACACCCATCTCGAAAGGAGAGATTCATATGGCCAAGAGCAGACTGTTCGGCGTCGGGGAACCCCTGATCCAGCGCGAACGCGACCAGGGCATCCCGGCAGCCGATTACTTAGACCTTGTCGCGGGTCTTGGGTGCACGGCATACCGTTCCTGGATGCACATCACCGAGATCCTCAAAGACCCATCCACCCCAGATCCCAAAGCCGTTAAAATGCACACCCGGCTTCTGGACCGGGCGAAAGAACTCGACATCGAGGTCACCGGCATGAGCCACGAATGGTTTTTGCCGGAGGGCTGCAAACAGAAGGTTGGACACGCCATGCCGGCGCGGGATCTCACAGATGGCAGCCTCTACATGCAGGCCCTCAACATGTTGGAAGAGTCCTGGTATACCATGGCGAAGACCTTCCCGCAGGTCGCCATTTGGGAAGTCGGCAACGAGTGGAACTTAAACGCGTTCCTCCACCCGGATGGATTTTTGGACACCGACATGTCGGCGCCGTTTAGCCCGGATGAGAAATATGACATCGCGGTCGACATGATGTACTTTGCCGCAAAAGGCATTCGCCGGGGCAACCCCGCTGCCAAAGTGGCTTCGTTCTCCCCGGCCCTCTCCACCGAAGATCTCGGCGGAGGACTGCCGGACTTCTTCCCCGTCATGTACGGTGCCGCGTGGGCGCTGGATCAGGTGTACCGGCGGATCGCCTCTGGAAACTACTGGTCTACGAATACCGACGACTATTTCGATATCGTTTCCTGGCACCCCTATGTGTTCACCACCAAAGAGGTTCCCACCAAGGACCTGTTCCTGGATGTGGAGGAGCCGGACACCCTGTGGCGGGACTTCAACGACGCCTGCTACCGCGTCATGCGGAACTATGGGGACGGCGACAAACAGGCCATCCTGACCGAGGCCGGCTTCACCGACTGCGGGAACCCCGAGTGGGAAGCGCGGTACGCGAAATACAATAAGAAGATCATGGAATACGCGGCGAACATGCCATATGTTCGCACCCTGCACAACTTCCGGCTTCTCAACGAAAACGCCATGCTGAAGCGCGCCGGGATCGAGGACAACCAGATCGGCGGCCTGACGGAGGTCTACTTCGGACTCTTCACGGACCCGGAGGACGGCTGCCAGCCGCGCGCCCGTGCCCTGGCCATTCAGGAGATGACAGGGAGCACGGAAAACCTGTATACTTTAGGCAGAACCATTTCTGCCCCATTGCTCAAGAAGGAGGCCTGACCCATGGAACGCATTGTAAACACAAGCCTTGGTGCCGTCCGCGGCTACGAACGGGACGGTCGGATCGACTACCTCGGGATCCCCTACGCCGAAGCTCCGGTGGGAGACCTCCGCTTCAAGCGCGCTGTACCGAAGACGCCGTGGGCGGATGTGTATGACGCCAAAGAGTACAGCCCCGCGCCCGTCCAGTACAACAACGGACAGGTCATGGGCGAAGAGGACTGTCTGACCCTGAACATCCAGCGGCCGCTGGAGGGTGAAAACCTGCCGGTCTTCATCTGGATCTATGGCGGCGGCTACAACACCGGGTACTCCTCGGATGAGATGTACCGCGGCGAAGCCTTTGTGAACGACGGGATCGTCTTCGCCTCCTTCAACTACCGCACCAACATCCTGGGCTTCTACGACTTCACCACGTACCCGGGCTGTGAGGACTTCGACTCCAACTGCGGCCTGTCCGACCAGATCCTGGCCCTGAACTGGCTGCACGACAATATTGCCGCGTTCGGCGGTGACCCGAACCGGATCACCATTGGCGGCGAATCCGCCGGCGGCGCCTCGGTCGTCAACATGCTGGCCTGCCCGGGCGTCAAGGGCTGCTTCCGGCAGGCCGTTATCCAGAGCGGTCTTCCCAACTGCATGATGACCCATCGGATGGCGCGGGAAAATATCGACCTCTTCCTGGAGGGCATGAACTGGACCGAAGAGACCATGGCCGCCCACCTGAAGCAGGACGACCCGAAGCTCTTCCTGCTGGGGCACGAATACGTGCAGGCCAAACACCAGTACAAAAATCCCGGCATCTTCCTGCCGGGTCCTGTTCAGGACGACCTGATGCCGGTGCGGCCGATCGACGCCATCCGCGGCGGCTCCGCCAAAGACATCTCGGTTGTGATCGGCACGAACATGCATGAGGGCACCATGTTCGTCCACCCGGAAAACACCGGGTTCCCGAACTCCTGGACCATGGTGGCCGAAATGATGGAAAAGAACGGCAACGCCGACGCGCTGCCCAAGATCATCGGCTTCTACCACGAGGACGGCCGGGACTACTTCTCCCTCTTCAAGGATTCCGCGGTTTCCCTTTCTTCGTCTCTGCCGCCGATGTCCGGAGACATCCGCCAGATCGGCGGAGACCCCTTCATCCGCTTCGCCACGGACTACGCGTTCGAAATGCCGGCCATCAAGGTCGCACTTGGCGCAAAGCAGTACAACGACAACGTCTGGATGTACCGCTATGAGCTCATCACCAAGAGCGGTGAGGAGACCGGCTGGAAGGCGTCCCACGCCTTCGAACTGCCAGCCGTCTTCGACAAGCCCGACCACCCGTTCTCCCACTTCGAATTCGACGGTGAAGACGCGTCGGTCTTTGAAGGCATCCGGGACGACATGCACGGTGACTGGGTGCGGTTCGTCACGACCGGTGACCCCGGCTGGGCGCGCTTCGAAGGCGAACAGTCCCCGGTCCGGATCTACGACCGCGAATCCCGCACGGAGACGCTGGACCGCCGTCACCTGATGGAGGTCTGGGGAGACATGCGGTTCTACGAATCGTAAGGAGTTCCGCCATGAAAGAACCTGTTCTGAAAATCAAAATCGAAGCCAACGGCCCGGCGGTTCACCTGCAGGGCGAAAACGGCGAAGTCCTGATGGTCCCCTTCAAGGGGACCTGTGACTGTGACCTGTTCCACGGCATCGTGGAACCCTGTGGCGTGGACACTCAGGTCGTCAACGCCGCCGGCGTCCGGCACATGTCCGCCCGGTACATGATGACCGGCGTGGACAAAGCCGGCCGGGAATGTCATATCTATATTGATAACGAAGGCTGGTTTGACGACGCCACAAAGACCATGCCGTTCCACACCGTCCCCACGTTCTATACGGACAGCGAAGCGCTGGCGCCGTACCTTCACCGCAACCAGTTTACGGGTGAAGGCGTGGACGAGGAAGACGGGCTGTGGATCTATTTTTACGAAATTTCGCACCTCGCCGAATAAATGCATTAAAAAGACAAAAGAAGCAAAATCACGCTATAGAAGTCCGCCGAATTCCGCTATCATGAAATCAGTCAAAACCCCGTGCTTAATGATTGATTTTCGAATGGAGGAAACCACATGTTGAATTTGGCTACCAAACACAACGATCCGGACAAGACCCTCGGCTGGGGCGAACGGATCGGCTACGGTTCCGCGGCCTTCGGCTGGAACATGGTCAACGGCATCATCGGAACCTTTTTGACCGTCTACTTCACCAACGTCGCGTTCCTGGACGCCGCGATCATCTCCACGCTGATTGCCGTCTCCAAGGTCTTCGACGGTGTGTCGGACCTGGTCGTCGGCCGCATGGTCGACAAGACCAAGTCGAAGCTCGGCAAGGCGCGGCCGTGGCTGCTGCGGATGTGCATTCCGTTTGCCATTGCCACCATCCTGCTGTTCTTCGTTCCGCAGAACTTCCCGAACGCGCTCAAGTACGTGTATGTGTTCATCATGTACAACATCGTGAACACGATCTGCCTGACATCCATTCAGGTCCCGTACTACTCCCTCATCTCCCTGCTGACCCGCAACTCCTATGAGCGCGGCTTCCTGGGCAACCTGCAGCAGATCTTCCAGACCCTTGGCAACGTCTTTGTCAACGCCGTCTTTACAATCATGCTAACCAAGTTCTCCAGCAGCGCGGAGACCTACTTCACGCAGCAGGCCTTCACCGTAACCATTACCATCCTCTGCGCCATCATGGTCGTCGTCTGCCTGATCACCGTGTTCTCCACCAAGGAGCGCGTCACCGCCGACGATGAAATCCATGAGGAAATCGAAAACGAAGAGACCAACAAAGTCAGCGCCTGGACGGCTGCCAAGTCCCTGCTCTCCAACAAGTACTGGGTCATGATGTTCTTCGCCATGCTCTGCATCTTCTTCGTCATCATCTTCTACTCGATCGGCGGCGTGTACTACGCCATCTATGTCCTGGGGGACATGAACAACATCAGCTGGATGAACAACGCCATCTCCATTGCGCAGTTCGCCATCATGTTTGTCACCCCGTTCTTCATGAAGAAGTTTGGCAAACGGCCCATCTATACGATCGGCATGCTCTGCCTGACCCTCGGCTTCCTGGGCTTCGGCTTCTTCGGCAAGACCGTTCCTGCCATGATCTTCTTTAATGTCCTGAAGGGCATCGGCCTGGGCATGTCCGGCGGCATGGCCATGGGCATGGTGGCAGACGCCATCCTCTACGGCAAACTGAAGACCGGTGTCGATGCGGTCGGCATGGGCAACGCGGGCACCTCCGCCGCCCAGAAACTCGGCCTTGGCCTGGGCCAGGCCATCTTCGGATGGGTTCTCTCGGGCGCCGGCTTTGACGCCGCTCTCGACCAGCAGGGCATTGCCCAGCCGGAATCCGTGATCACCGCCATCAAGATGATGTACAACTACATCCCGATGATCATGTGTGCCGTCATCTTCGTCATGATGCTCCTCTTCTTCAACCTGGAGAAAGACCTCAAAAAACTGAAGGCCGAAAAGGGCATCGTGGATGAGGACTCCGAGAACCTGGTTGCTGTCCTGGACAGTGACGTCAAGGAACTGAACGACTGATATTCCTTCTTCTCTCCAAGATCCAAATAAAAATATACCGGATGCATCTGAGGATGCATCCGGTATATTTATTATCCGTTCTGTATTGTCAGGTCCGCCGCCTTGAACCGGTCGCGGTACTCCTTCGGTGTCATGTTCATCTGTGCCTTGAACTTCTTCCCGAAGTAACTTTGCGTCGGGAAGTTGACGTAGGAGGCAATTTCGGCGAGCGAGTGGTCGGAATATTTCAGAAGGTCACACGCACGGTCCACGCGGACGCTGCAGATGTAGTCCTGCAGGGCCACACCGGTGTCCTCCTTGAACCGACGGGACAGGTACGTGGCGCTGACGCCAATCTCATCGGCGATCTCCTGCAGGTAGATCTTCTCCCGGTAGTGGAGCGCCACATACGCCTTGGCGCTCTCCGTATAGCTGGAGGTGTGGCGGTGCTCCTTCCGTTCCCTGACCAGATTGGCCATTTCAAAGACCGCCTGCTCCCGCAGCCGGATGGCCTCGGAGACCGTGCGGCACGCGTCCACCTTCTGGATGTAGCGTCCGCTGACCTGGTAGGCCTTCTGCGGAGCCATGCCGCCGTCGATGGCGGCGCGGGAGGACAGCGTGATACCAATTACGGCCATGTTCTTCCAGTGGCCGAGTTCCTTGTCCGACAGCCGCCCGGCGTCCAGGTCCATGGCGCGGTTCAGGCGAACCGCTTCGGTGGCGTCGCCGGAGGCCACGGCGTCGTGGAGCTGCAGCTCCTGCCGGTACGTGTGCCGCCAGGTCTCCGCGTCCTCGTTCTTGGCGTCCTCGTTGATCTGGAAGAGCGCCAGGTCCCGTTCCTTATTGACCTGCCGCGCGCTGGCCAGCTGATTTTCCCTGGCCAGCTCCTCCTCCGTGTACTCTTTTCCGGCAACCAGGAAGGCCAGAAGCTGCACCAGACTCAGGACCTCCTGCAGCGGGTAGAAGCGCTGCATGTGCGGCTCATCCGTCCGGATGTCGTACGCCTGGTAGAACTGGCGAAGATCGACCCGGTCCATCTTGACCGCGCTCATGGGGCCCATCAGGTAAACGTCGTTCCCCTTCTGCAGAGCCGCGAAGTAGACCTCAAAGGAATCCCGGAATACGTAGGGCATCTTCTGGGCCTGCGCCCCGTCCAGGAGTTTCTGCCGAAGCTCCTCATTCTGAACCACCGGACTCTCCTGCAGAATGCCGTTCAGACATTCCACGACACCGTCCTCGCCCACATGGATCAGATCCACGCGCCCGACGATTCCCAGCTTCCGCAGGGTATCATTCCGCATCGTCCCGCCTCCTCTCATTTGTCCTTATTCTACCACTCCTATCTCTTTCATGCACTACCCTTCAAAAGAAAAACCCGCTCCGAAGAGCGGGTCGTTTGGTTGGATTCGGTTATTCTGCAAACGGCTTCAGGTCTTTGACGGCGTCCTGCAGGGTGATGACGGCGTCATCGTTGTCGATGTCGATGAGCTGGTATTTGTCGTTGCCCATGCCGAGCTCCTTCATGTAAGTGAGCTGGCGAAGGCCGTGGCGGGACGTGATGCGTTCCACGAGGTCGTGGTGTTCATCTTCCCGCATGGCAAAGACGATATCCATGCAGGCCTGGTCGACGGCCAGGATATCGAGGGAGGCCAGGATGCCAACGTTCGGGGTGACGACCGGCTGGGCCGCAACACCTTCGCAGTCACAGGAGACGGACATGTTGCGCATCACGTTGATGTACGCGACGTTCTTGCCGAAGGAGTCAATGGTGGCTTTGGTGGATTCCGTCATCCGCTCCATGAACTCTTCCTTGGCAATATCCCACTGGTTGGGCTGGCCGGGCGTGGTGTGGATCATGGCCTTGCCGATCCGGCCGTCCGCGCACCCGATCCCGATGTTCTTGTTCGAGCCGCCGAAGCCGCCCTGGACGTGGCCCTTGAAGTGCGTCAGGGCCAAAAGGGAATCGTAGTTTGGCATGTGGTCGCCGACGGACATCTCTGTAAACCAGTGACCGCCGTTGACGGGCAGCATGGTGGTGCCGTCTTCGTCCAGGATGTCGACCGGCGAGAAGGTCCAGCCGTTGACCTTCAGGGTCTCACGGTGGTCCTCCGTCGTGTAACGGTCCCCGTCATAATAGGTGTTGGTCTCGACGATCGTGCCATTCGGAAGTTTCTGTTCGAGGAGCTCTTTCACCCACGGACGCGGGATGATGTTCGGGCCGTTCTTTTCACCCGTGTGGAGCTTGACGGCCACTTTGCCCTCGAGCACCTCGGAAACACGGTCATAGATCTTGAGGAGACCCTCCTCGGAGAGGTCACGAGTAAAGAAGACGATGGACTCGTCCCCTTCGCGCTCTTCATATGGGATATACTTGCTTCCGTCTTTGTGCAGTTTCATACGGTTAAACATATGAGTTCCTTTCTCAGCTGTACTGTTCCGCAAATGGTTTTAAGTCGTCTGCGCTCATGCGTCCGTTGAGCATCTTCCCGTCCAGGATGGTCGCGCCGGGAGCGGAAGGCTTGAGGTCATCCGCGGTGCTGCCAAACCCGCTGCCGCCCGAGGTGGCAAACAGGACGATGGTCTTGCCGGAGAAATCATATCCTTCCAGAAACGTGTTGATGATCCGCGGCGCCGTATACCACCAGATGGGGAATCCCAGGAAGATCGTGTCATATGCGTCGATGTTCTCGACGGTGTTGGCGATCTCCGGCCGGGCGGCCGGGTCCTTCATCTCGCGGGAGCTGCGGCTCTTCTTATTGACCCAGCTTAAGTCCGTGCGGCTATATGGCTCAACCGGCTGGATCTCAAACAGATCCGCATTGGCAGCCTGTGCCAGGAGTTTTGCCTTCTTCGCAGTCTGGCCGCTGGCGGAGAAATAGGCGACTAAGGGTTTTGACATATTGGTTCCTTCTTTCGGTTAATCTTCAAAGGTTTTTGCGCACTCCTTGAGGAGTGCGATGATCGGCAGCTGCTGCGGGCAGGCGGCCTCACACTGGCCGCACTCGATGCAGGCGGACGCCGGGCTGTTGTCTTCCATAGTCGTGCGCCAGTCGTAGTCGTGCTTGTTGCCATCGAAGTCGCCGTACAGCTTGTAGTCGTTGCTGATCGAGAAGATGTTCGGGATCGGGATGGACATCGGGCAGCCGCCGGTGCAGTAATGACAGGCCGTGCATTTGATGGTGTCCTGTTCTTCAAAGATCTTCTGGACCTTCTCGATGACCTTCTGCTCTTCTTCGTCGAGGGGTTTGAAGTCCTTCATGTAGGAGAGGTTGTCCTCCACCTGCTCGAGGGTGGACATGCCGGAAAGCACCGTGATGATGCCTTCCTGGGAAGCCGCAAACCGGATGGCCCACGAGGCCACCGACATATCGGGTTCCGCATTTTTCAGGATCGTCCGGACGGACTCCGGCGGGTTGGCCAGGGTGCCGCCCTTGACGGGCTCCATGACGACCACGGACTTGCCATGCTTCAACGCCACTTCCAGGTTCTTCCGGGAGGCAACAGAGCTGTCGTTCCAGTCCGCGTAGTTGAGCTGCAGCTGGACAAACTCCACGTCCGGGTGCTCAGTGAGGAGCTGGTCCAAAAGGTCGGGGGTAGCATGGAAGGAAAAGCCATAGTGTTTGATGAGGCCCTTTTCCTTCTGCTCTTTGAGGAAATCCCAGAGGTGGTATTCGTCGTATTTCTTGTAGTTGCCAACCTGCAGGGCATGCAGCAGATAGTAGTCGATGTAGCCACAGCCCAGCCGCTCCAGGCTGGTGTAGAACTGCTGTTTCGCCGACTCCTCGTCGTGGCACTGCATCCAGGCGCAGAGCTTGGTGGCAATGGTGTAGGACTCCCGCGGATACCGGTCCACAAGGGCTTCCTTTAAGGCCTCTTCCGATTTGCCGTTGTCATAGACATACGCCGTATCAAAATACGTCATGCCGGCATCCATAAAGCGGTCGACCATCTCTTTGGTCTGCTCCATGTCGACGGTCTTGTCCTCAAGCTTCGGAAGACGCATAAACCCAAAGCCAAGCTTTGGGGTCTCTTTCCCAAAATATTCGGTCATGGTTTCTGTACTCCTGTTCCCAAAATCGATTTGCTGGGATTATTTTATCACGTTTCGCTCCAGATTTCCTTGGCCATGTTGAAGACGGCCCAGCCCTTGGGCCAGCCGGCATAAAACGCCACATGGGTGATGATCGCTGCGATCTCCTCTTTGGTCACGCCGTTCTTCTTGGCGTTCACGAGATGGAACTTCAGGGAGGAGTCCAGGATGCCGGAAGACATCAGGGCCACCACCGTGATGATGCACCGGGTCTTTACGTCGATGTCCTGGTTGTTCCAGTTCTCCCCAAAGAGGACGTCATCGTTGTAATGGGCAAAGTCCGGGGCAAACTCCCCGAGGGCGTCCCGCCCTGCGGTCTGTACGATTTTGTCTGCCATGTGAATTCCTCCTCAGTCGTAAAGGTCGCTTTCGACCGGTTCCAGCCAGACGTTTTCCTTGTCCTCCCCGACCGGCTCAAAGGTCAGGTGGGAAAACCAGCTGTCTTTTGCCGCGCCATGCCAGTGCTTGGTGTTGGCGGGGATCTCGATCACGGTGCCTTCCGTGAGTTTGACGGGTTCCTTGCCCCACTCCTGATACCAGCCCTCGCCTGCCGTGCAGATGAGGATCTGCCCACCACCGGAGGTGGCTTTGTGGATGTGCCAGTTGTTGCGGCAGCCCGGTTCAAAAGTCACGTTATGGATCGGGACAGGTGCCCCGTCTTCCGTCACGGATTTCAGGAAGGACTCCCCGACAAAATACTGCGCATACGCGTCGTTGGGCGCGCCGATGCCAAAGGCGTCCGCTTTTTCAAATTCTTCACGGGTAGAATACTTCATGTTGCTTCCTCCTCTGGTTTATGCCCAGGCCTTCAGCTGGGCGTCACAATTGCCGACTTCCGACCCGTGGATGGGAAGGCCCTTTTCCACAGTCGCGCCCGGGCAGAGAGTCTCAATGTCTTGGACGCTGCTCCCCATGCCGCTGCCCTCGTTGGTGCAGAAGGGTCGGATGGTCTTGCCATTGAAGTTAAAGTGCTCCAGGAAGGTGAAGACCGCCATCGGCATGGTGCCCCAGTAGTTGGGATATCCCAAATAAATGGTGTCATATTGATCCAGGCTGTCCGGGTACTCGACGAGCTCCGGGCGCGCGTCCCGGCGCTGGTCTACCTGCGCCTCGGCGATGCACTCATTGTAGTCCGCCGAATACGGGTTGGCCTGTTCGATCTTAAAGAGGTCTGCCCCCGTGGTCTCCTGCAGTTTTCCTGCGGCGATCTCGGTGTTGCCGACGTCGATGTATTTGAGGGTCCCGTTGAAGTAGTTTTCGTCCGCGCGAGAATAGTATGCGATCAGGGCTGCCATGTGCAGTCACTCCTTTCTGTTTTCTGGCTCTATTGTAATGCGGGCGCGGTTGTCACGGAATCTCCGATGTGTTATCATCGTATCAACCAAAAGTTTATGCCAAGGAGAACGCATCCCATGTATAACCATTTGCTCGACACCTTTGTCGCCGTGGCCGACTGCGGCAGTTTCACCAAGGCCGCCGACGTCCTCTTCGTCTCCCCGACCGCTGTCATGAAGCAGATGAACCAGCTGGAGTCCCAGCTGGCCCTCACCCTCATCGACCGGACCCCGGGCGGGGTGCGCCTGACCCCGGCAGGGAACATCATCTACAAGGACGCGAAGTTCTTAATGGACTACTCCGAGAAGGCCATCGCGGAGGCGCGCGCCTCCCTTTTGGCATATGACACGACCTTCTGTGTCGGCACCTCACTCTTAAACCCGGCCAAACCCTTCATGGACATCTGGTATCAGGTCAACAAGGACTTCGCCGAATACAAGCTGCACCTCGTCCCCTTTGACGACGACCACGAGAGCATCCTCACGGAGATCGGGCTCCTCGGCGAGAAATTTGACTTCCTCATCGGGGTCAACGACTCCAAAGCCTGGCTCAAAGTCTGCAACTTTCTCCCCCTTGGCAAATACAAAAAGATGGTCGCGGTCTCAAGGGACCACCCGCTCGCAAAGAAAGAAAAACTGGAGATTTCCGACCTCTATGGACAGACCCTCATGATGGTCGCCCCCGGCGACTCGGAACTCAACGACCGCTTGCGGGCGGACCTCCAGGAAAACCACCCGCAGATCCAGATCGAGGACACCTACCACTACTATGATATGACGGTCTTCAACGCGGCCGCGGAGTCGGACAAGGTGCTATTAAACCTCGAGTGCTGGAAGGACGTCCACCCCGGCCTGGTGTCCATTCCGGTCAACTGGGACTACGCCATTCCCTATGGCATCTTATATGCACTCGACCCACCGGATGACGTGCAGAAATTTATTGATACCGTAAAGAATCTCAAATGAGAAAATGACCTGCAGCCAGAAGACTGCAGGTCATCTTATTTGGAGGGAGATCAGGCTAGTTCGATCTTCCCTTCCGTGTCACAGGAAATTCCCTTCGGCACCGAGATCTCAACGGGTTGGGTGTCCCATGCCGCCGTGATGCGCTGCTGTCATTCTGCTCGATGGTAGTCCTGCTTGAATCGTCGTTGTAATCCAGGTCCTCTCGGTTGTACTATCCTGCGATTCACCTGCAGCTCCGCAGCCGCAAAACAGGAGCATCAACGTCTGAAATATCGTCATGCATGTAAAAGGTCTTCTTCATAGCCACCTCCTACAGCGTCGTCAACACCGGGTTTTTAAGGTAATCATAGAGCCTGTCCACCGCGGCTTCATTGTTGTAGGAAAATGCGGTATCAAAGGACCGGTATCCTGTTTCAATGGCATTCAACACGACCTGTTCCGTATCTTCTGCGGGTA
>Ga0181612_175970_pt1 | contig 11932 bp, 9 predicted proteins | sample HoacroProtozoa21_FD_119630 | JGI IMG/M metagenome (GOLD analysis project Ga0181612, IMG submission 119630) | Hoatzin crop microbial communities from Cojedes, Venezuel. Combined Assembly of Gp0051906, Gp0051904, Gp0051908
AGGCAGATCTGAAGATGCATCCATCCAGTTATTTCATAAAGCATGCACTGGCCCAGTGTCATGTTCCCAGCTGATTAATTTTCACTTTTCTTTTATTCAGGTTCTCTCAATTTGCCCAAAGGACATGAGAGCAGATATTTGCGTGCACCTAAACCGGAAGGTTTTTAATGAGCACCCTGCCTTCCGGCTGGCTAGTGATGGCTGCCTGCGAGCCCTGGCTGTGGAGTTTCAGACGATCCATTGCGCCCCGGGGGACCTCATCTATCATGCTGGAGAAAGTGTTGATGCACTTTGCTTTGTGGTCTCAGGATCCCTAGAAGTCATCCAGGACGACGAGGTGGTGGCTATTTTAGGTACTGTGATCTCTGTTGAAATGGTGGTGGTTTGGGTGTATTTGCCTTCTGCTTAGCTTCGAATATAAAGTAATCGTGCCTAACAACAACTGGGACTACAGGAGGCTAGTGGTTGTCATAAGATGGACATGTCGTGTCTCCAGAGATACTACTCTAGAAGCAAACCCTTCATCTTTTATGCCATTGGGAATGCTCTTTCTGCCTGGTATGGCTCACTAGTCAGAGCAGAAGAGAGCGGCATCTGTGTGCTCGACATCTTTTAAATAGCCTGGTAGAAGAAATGTGCATTGGTTTATATTAGTGTCTCAGGAGGAATTCCACATTAACCTTCACACTGGGATTTTCTCTTGTCTGTATTCTAGCCCAGAAAAACACCTGCAAACAGTCTCTTCAAGGAAGCAAGGTTGTTGGTTGTAGTGGACTGGCTTTACAGAAAACAAGCAGTTTGATCTGACTATGCAAAGAGATAGGGATGTACCATCTATGCAGCCACAGTCGTGAGAAATATGAGTAGTGGGGGAGCTCCAGATTAATTGCCCCATCACCCCACTGTGGTGTCTGTTTTGCCAGCAGTGGGTGGGAAAGAGCCTAATGCAGACTCCTCACTAGCTTGTATGGGGTTGGGAAAGGTGTGGCAGATGATGGCACGGAGTGGTCAGCACTAGTGTTGAGGCAGGAATCATCCTCAGAGGCAGAGCACTGTAGAGGAAGAACTGGTGGCTCTGCGTGAACACCATTCTCTTAAACTGAAGCTGTGGCTCCGAGGGCAAATCCAGCAGGCGGCCTTGTCCTGGGGGACCTTTCACACCCCGCTGAACCTCTGTACTGCTTCTTCCCTGTAAGGGTGGCTCCGGAGGGCTCCATGGGTCCCTCTTGTATCTCATGGGGACAGTCGTTGAGAGATGAGGGTCGTAATTACACTCGGGAGCTGCGCTGGCATATGGGAAGAGGGCAGACAGGGGGAGTCAATACTGGTCGTGAATCAAGGCTTCAGCTCCTTCCCAGCTGGCAGCAAGGGGGAGGAGAGGAGAAATGAGGACAAGCATGTAGCCAAGTGAGACTCCAAACGAGTTGCCATACAAGGCTGTGTACATGTGTCCGGTACTGGGGTGGGACTGGGCGGTGTGCAGATGTGCGGATGGGTCTGCCTGGGGAAGGCTCCCGGAGGGCATCACCTGGGTCCTCCAGGTGGAGAGTATCAACTAGGAGAATGCACATCCATGCTTATACCTGCTGCAGCAATGTATGTTCTCATATACACTAAGGTTTTTAAAAAGAGAGATCAAAAAAAAAAGAATGGATCTGTTTCCATATTCAGATATGAAGGCATTATGGCGAAAGCTCCTAAATCTGCAATCTCCATAGTAAAATATTCCTTGTATTTCAGCTCACTGGACCATTTCATTTCTATTATTAAGCTCAGTGATGATATCTTGTATTTGCTTACAGCTATTTAGAAAAGAAAAGCTTTAAGAGTAAGTAGCAGCATTTAAACACATAAATGGTTTTCTGGATATTGCAATGAAAACAAACAATAAATATGTAATATACTGAGCTAGAAGCCATCACTAAATGGATTACATGCAAAACTTTATTGCAGTTACTAATGAATATTGTGTGTTTGGAATAAAGTAAGAACTTTTAGTTTCTACCTTGTAAATGTGGTAAATCCATACCTACGTTATTCTCCATTTGGCTGGAGACACCTTTAACCATATTTAGTTGAAGGGAATTATCTTTAATTTCTGAAAGTGCCTTCAATTCTGCCATGGCTGCTGACAGATGATCCCATGACTCAGAGCTATGTTCATTGTGTACTACAGAGATTGGCAGAATGTGTAAATATAACTTAATGCATGATAAACTGCTTCCTCTAGTCATAGAGCACACTGTTTTTTCGTGCTCTTACAGATTATTTAACAGAATAGTGAAATGAGTAATTATGAGATGTCTTATCCTAAAAATTCGCTTGTGGAAGAAAAATCTCTCCCAGATGTAGTTGCAAAGACAGGTGCTGTGGCACCTGAAATAGCAACTGCAGATCAGATGGTGAAGAGTATAATTTTTATCGATCTGTTCTGCCTTGAGAAGTTCAAGCACAAGAAAGTGAATCTGCCTGAGGGGGAGACCAGATTTAAAAACCTCTGCCTAATGTGAAAACCTCTGTAGCCTGCTTTGAATACTGCAAGCATCTGCCATCACACTGGGTTTCCTAGGGAAAGTCAACCTACGGGGTTGTACCACCAGTCTGTCCTTCTTCTCCATCCCCCAGCATTAACCTAGAGTGGAAATGCGATAAGTATCCTTTGGAAACTTGTCTTCATTTATTTCCTCTATGGGAGCAGGAGGATGGCAGGACATGCTGTCTGCCAGCCCCTGCTCCTTGCAGAGCCGCCTATTTCCTAAGTTTGCTTTGGAACTGGTACTTTGCAGTTATTATTTTAATAGTGTAGTGTTATTTAATATTGTACTGTTATTTGCCTTGCTTAAAGAGACAGAGAGAGAAGGTGTATGGTGTGTTTTGTTTTTTTTTTTTACCATGCTTACCCACAGATGGAGGTTTTGGTGTATTCTTAGAAGTGGAATATCCTAGAAAAGTGAATCAGGTAGGCACACCAAAATGGGTTAGGAACATGCATCTTCCGTCTCTTACATTCGTGCTGAAGTGCAGGGCTTTGTCCTCCCTCAGGTCCCAACATGAATCACTCTGCGATGTTGTGCTTTTTCCCCTTCTCCATCTTTCCTTAGCACGTTCCTTTCCCTCGCAGCCACAGTGAGTTAGTACATCCAGCCTCCCTGCCGGCCGAAACCGTGTCCAAGGAGACTTGGCATCCCATCCAGGTGCTTTCTGCAGGCTGCACTGTGGAGACAACCATCCTTTTGTTCAGCAGCAGTTTTCCTGGCTCAGTGGCCTCCGCTTTGATGTTTCATGTGCTCAAAAGCAGGTGAAACTTGCAGCACTGTGATGTTTTATTCTCCCCTGGTTTGGTTTTGTTCTCATTTGTATGTACTTAAATGCTGAGCTGCTGCAGTAATCAACATTAAAGAAATCGGTAGAGTAAGAGAATGAATCCAATTGAGGCTGGAGATCCACAGTTTATAGGACTCATTAATGAAGATACCCAGATGCCCCATTGCTTTCCCCTCATTAGTTTTCTCCATTTCTCCAGGACAGTCTCCCACTTTTCGCAGGTACTGACTGCTGCTGCAAGCAGAAATCACACCGCATACAGAGCTGGTGTGATGGGATGCCACTTCACTGGAGAAAACAAGATCCAGTCATTTTAACATAACTCGTCTGCAGTTGCCAGGATAACGGAGAAGGGCAAACAGTCTTGTCTCTAATTATCAAAACTTTCCTAGCAAGCGAGGTGACCCTGAGAAGGCACATCGGTAATTTTCCACCGTCTCAAGCAGGAGTAAACAATTTAACTGCCACTGCTCTGCATGAGGAGGTGGTGTCAGCGGAGGAGTCTCAGGAAGGACCAGGGCTTTGAAGTCACCCAGGCTAATGAAATGAGGCATCTGCTAGCAGAGGGCACCTAACAATTCCCCTTGCTGCAATTAACCTGAATTGGCTCCTGGCGAGGAGTTTGCGCAAGTGGCGATGCCAGCCAAGCCTCTCCAGAAGCTGCCTTCCAGCTCCTGTGATTTGCGCAGCTGACTGCGTGAGTTGTGCAGTAACTTAAACCAGGCAGATTGATTAACCAGGTTTACAGAAGTCGTTTTGCAGCAGAGAAATAATGACCCACCACGTTCAAATGTTGATTGTAGGAATTGATCAAAAATATTGCTCAAACTGCATAGTGATAGAAATATATTGAGCAGTGAAATCCTAGCGAGGGCTGCTGCTGAATGAATTCAGTTTTGATAGTCAAGCCAGGATGAATAAAGATTTAATAGTTCGTGTTTCAGCCTCACTTAGGGTCCTGATCCCACGTGTATTCAATTAGGTTGTTCTTTGCCTTTATGTGTTGCATGTTAATTTTCAGTATGTTCTGCATATGGTCCCAGTGCAACCAGTTGTTATTGGATTTATTGTTTTTAGGCAAGCCAGGGTTTCACTTATTAAAGGTCTGCTTCATTAATTATATCCAAATGTTTGGTCTGGGAAGGGAATATTATGCAGTATTGGAGGAGTTAAGGAAAGCAAGAGTGCAAGTGGCATGTCTTCATGAATTTGCTATGGTAGCTGAAAATAGGGATGAGGCTTTTTCTGCTCTTAATTTTACATGTGTTTGGAGGTCTAAAAATTAAGGCTCTTACCAAATCACACAGGGGAAAGTTCTTAAGAGGCTGAGCAAGTAGCAGCTCCCATTTAGGTGAGCAGGAGACCCAGGCGCTCCACAGCTCTCATCCATGGGAATTAGTAATTCAGTATTTGGGATCTGTGCATTAACACTTTGAATTTCCTTGGTGTTATACAGCCTGGGCATGTGCTTTGTGCAGGACAAGACTGACTATGTGTGATGCAATGTATGATATGAAAAATTGTCAGTCCAATTCTATCTCATAGTATTAGTAGCTACTTCTGTGATTTTAATTAGTTTGGTTGCAGCTTGGGTTTCTTCTCAAGTGGAATGAAGGTGGCAGAATTTTTACTGCTATGTCAAATCAGCTCTTGATATTTTATAGTGAAATTTTCTTTGTTTATCATGTGAAGTAAACCAAGACAGACTAATTGTGAGTGTTTCCCCAGGTTAGTAATGTGCACCTGGTAGCAATTCACTGAACAGCCTGTGTCCTATTTCATCCACAGGAAAAGTCCCTTTTGTTCCAATGAGTTAAAAGCTCTAAATTAACTGAGAGGAGTATGATTCATATAGGAAAGGTGGTTTTTTTTAGCTAGCAGGACTGCAATAATGAAGGTGATACAGGTTGTTTTTTAAGTGCTGAATCTCAAAGTATTTTGCAAAATGCTTGAAGGATTATGATCTGAGAACCAATGTGATGTGCAGCTCTGCACTGTGCAGTTCTTCTTACACACATTCCTTGGAATAATTTGTATCTTGCAGGTCTGGGTTGGCATATGTAGTACCGTGTAAGAATTAGTCCCACTGATGCTTGTTCAAAAGTGTTATCAGCTCTTACTGACAGAGTTGAAGGGAACATTCAGTTTTCACGTTCTTTTGTAAATTTAAAATATTTTTGTCTCTATCTGCATGATAGTTAACTATAATGAGAAATACTAATCTTAATTTAGTGCCAGCTGATTTGTTATAGATGTGATCTGCAGCCTCCAGTGTCAGAACAATTCCTTTCACTGAATTGAAATGGTTTTGAATTAGACCTGCACGCTTCACTGCCAAACCCGGGAGCTCACAAGTCTTGGCAGCGCAAGAAAAGGAAAATTATTTTTAAATCATGTGATATATTTCTTTTAAATCAGACTAACAGTTTGAGGCAATCTTATTTGCCTTACGAGCTTTGAAGATAGTGGGAATGATCATACTTCCAAGCTTATTTCCTCATTCGGGAAGAACAGAAAACTATTTCTGTCTGCGGTCAAAATGGAGATATTCTGTCTCCAGGAGCTGGGGCTTCTAGAAAAATACAAAGTACTAGGAGACTTGCACTAAAAGTGAGAGAAATGGGGACCATAAACCCTTCACTAACAGGAGAATATCTATATAGACCTTTTGCTCTTCTTGCAGCAGTCCTGAATGCTGGAAGAAAGCTCAATTTCTTGTGTTGCAGGTGCAGATAGGGAAGGTTGCACTGCATTAAATAACGCAAAGTACCTTTGCCAGCTTTTGGATCTTTGGCACAGTCTCTTGTTATTGTTTTTTTTCTGGCTATTTTGGCAATCTTTCACATGCTAGAAATGCTGTTTTTTCTCATTATTCTGCCCTTTCACATGTTAATGTGCAGTCCTGTAAAGCTGGGTTTCTGACTGGTCTGTGTTCAGCACTGGTCTGATTTTCAAGGGAATTCTGGCCCTGCCGGATGGCCTGGGAAAGGCTGAAGTCTTGGCTAAAACATTCAGAGAGGCAAGGAGCGCTCTCTCGTAGTCTAGTCGTCATCTCTGCATGTCTTAGGCTGTGCTTACATGAAGTGATAATGTCCCAGCTGGCAGGAGAGACAGCTGATGAGTTTGCACCACTGCATCACCCCTATTTTCTCTGGATTCCCTCTTCAGACATAAACAGCTGTGTTGTCTAAGTCCAGAAGTCCAGCCAGCCCAGTACCTTGTCTCCAAAAATGGCCAATAGTGGAGGTATGGGAGAAAGTAGGAATATTAGGTAAGCAGACAGTGATACCTCCCTAGAACATTCTCCGACTCTCCATTAAATTGTGTTTTAAGGTCTTCCTCACTCAGAGGGAAATCTTTTGTGTTTTGTAGCCACAGAAGGATTTCACTGCATGAATCCATCCCATAATTTTTGTAAACCATTGCAACCAGCCCCAAGTCCCTTGGCAGGGAGCTGAGGAGCTTACGTACTCTCTGGACCATCATGGAGCTCTGTGCTGCTCTGGGTAGCAGGAACTGATTCCCTCCTGGAATTTCTACACTACTCGCTGGATTTCTACATCAGTTTGAGATACGTCTGTCCTGCAGCCAGGATGCATGGAAACAAACGGATGTATTTGTGTGAATATACGTACCAGTGTATGTAATTACGGCTTCAAGGACTTGATCTTTGGTCGCTGACCTCCACCTCTGTGCATGCTGCTGTCGCTTCATGGCTGCTGGTACCTGAGCTGATTAGATGAATGTTTTCTCTACATTACACTGTTTTACTGATTCTGCAACAAAATCAGCTTTTCATAAGCAATAGAAGATTTGAGCATATCGTGATGGAAAGCCTACATGATTATTCACATCTGGCTTTTGCTGGTGTGACTGATGGGACTTTGGAAATGTGTTTAAATGGGGGAAAGGGTAGCTGACCTGTTAGCTAAGACTCCACAGCATAGAAAAACATCACTTTAAGAAGTCTTGGTCCCTTCCTTAAGAAGTCTTGATCCCTGTTATGTGACTTTCCTCAGTGCTGTTTTCCACTAAGAATTTATTCTTTCACTGCCTGCCCAAACTTTCTCCCAAAGGCCCCATCAAGTTCTGATGTCTTCTAGGACATTTCTTACGTCAGTTTCTGTCCCCATCTGGAGAAGGATAAATTTTGCCTTTACATAGATATATATGGGTTTTGAGACGCTGTTTAACAAGAGTCTTTCCTCGCTGAGTCCAAGGACATTTTCATTCCCTTTGCAAGCTCCTGGGGAGTTTCATAAGGCCCTTAAGATTTTTTCTGCCTGAAAGGTCCAGGCGTGAGCTGCTGTCTCACAAATTGGCAAGTCAGTCCATGGTGCAAGGCTGTGGAGAACATACAGAATCACAGAATCACAGAATGTTCGGGGTTGGACCGGACCTCTGTGGATCATCTAGTCCAACCCCCCTGCCAAAGCAGGGTCACCTAGAGCAGGCTGCACGTCTGTCCCTCCACTTGTGTATGAGAGAGTTATCATAATATAAAAGATAGAATAGTGTGTAGAAGTACAATTATCTATTCTATAGTAACGTACCATGTGATTGTCTCTAAATATATATACAAACATGCATGACTATATATTTTATGTACAGGCATACATACATAATACATCAGCAAATTTTTGTCCATATTTAGGATGATACCAGGGTAGCTATTTCGGCAAAAATGATGCCTATCACCAACACCTTGCACATGTCCTCCTGGTTTCCGTGGTTCTTTCAGTCCACAGATCCCTACACTTATGTTCCTGCCAGCTTTAATCCAGCAGTATCCAGATCCTGACTGTACTGTTCTCTTTCCTCGTACCAAGTGCAAAATCTATGCAGGCGGTTCCCACACTGATTTTACAGTGGTGCTTTTTTCAGCGATGCTTCAAGCACTGTGAGAGCAGGGGCAGGAGGATTTCCCAGAGCTTCCCCTCTATTCAGGAGGGGTATTAAGACTGCTCAGGACTCAGGACAGTGCAGATTTGGGAGGTAACATGCTGTGGCCTCAAGAAATCTGTGGAGAGAGGCTTTGGAATTTCTGCAGGCTGCATCAGCCCCAAGAGCCTCTGTGTTCCCAGCCCAGCCCCGGACTTTTCCTGGAGGTGTGCACGTCATGCAAATGTACAGCGTATACGTGCCCCTGAGTAGCCGGTGTTTCAGACCTATAGTTAAATTTTATTTTGCAGCTCTGAAATGGGTTTTTTTTTTTTTATTTAGTTACACTGTGTAAAATTAAACTTGAATGAATAATTACTGCTCTCTACTTAGTGAACTACAGTTAATAGGGATGAAGTATAGTACATTAATCTCTATATTTATGAGAAAAGACAGATTGTTTTGGAGAATCTGGTTGGTTTTGTTTTCATTTAGCACGTTCCTTAGCACATTTATAACAGGTGAACGAGACTTGGACGTGTGTGTGGGAAACGTCAAATTCAAGAACCCTTAAACGCTTCCGAGATTTTATAATTTCTGAAGAGAATAAAGCACAAAGTAAGAGGAGCTTATAGCTTCACCCTTCAAATCCAGCCTTTCTGAGGGACCCGGTGCAGTTCCTTGCCTCACTGAACTGAAGAAAATGAGAAGATCTCAAGTTTGTGAATGGTGATTTCATTTATCCATGGTTTGGGTACACATTCTGTAACACACCATCATGCTGAGTTTCAGAGTAAACATCTGCTGCTTTCAACCTCTTGGCTTAAATAAACGATGTATTACCTGAAATTTGGAAAGAAAAGTATTTTGCTCACATTTCAGTGGGAAAATCATAATAGTCCCTATTATGGAATTCTGTCTTTTTAAGTGCACTCTGCAGCTGCTGAAAGCAGGACTGAATTCTGTCCTGTGTCCACCTCAGAGAGCAAATCCATTAAGCAATTTTGTGCATTTCAGAAATGGTCTATTTCCTATAAATTATGTAACTGTGCTGAGTATGTCTGAAAACCAGGTTTTGAACTGTGGAAATAGACAAGGGCAATTAACTGCAAAGGGTAATTTCAAAACAGTACCTTGGATAAATAATAAGTTACTAGGAAATGCTCTATGATAAGGAGAGTATTTTAAAGCAACCTGTTTTATAAATTATGCCAGCTGTATTATGTATTGTAGTTAATTACATCAAAATATGTAGAGTTAAAAGCAGTTCAATGAGAATTCAGTTATAACCTTTCTAAGGGATGATTCTGTGAGATAGACTTTTGTTAGAAAATAAAAACAAGGGAATCAAGATAAGGGCTTTCACATTTTATTTTACTCTGCATGAGAAATGCTATGTATATTTTAGTGGATACAATACCTAAAGCAGAAATGGAAATAGAGAAATAGAGCCTCCGACCCCCAAAAGTAATAAGGTTGGATAAATTATTACTCTGGTCTGTGTTCCCAAAGTAGAGTTGAGTGAAGTGTTACCAGTTCTTAGAAGAGGAAGTATTAAAATGTACTACCTTTTTTATCCCAAAACTATAGCATCGCTAACCTTCACCGAAGGGCTGCTTGAGGTACCTGAAATCAGTAGCGATACCACCACTGACTCACTGATTTTAGTTTCATTTTAATAACTGCTAAAATAAAGATCTTCAATATCATTGGGGTCTAAAACAAAAACTTCCCTCTGTACCATGGTTTCTGCTTCAGGATTTGAGGTGTCAGTGACAAACTAGACACCATGGCCCTCCCCCAGCCCATGGCTGGTGAGCAGCCAGGCAGCAAGAGGCAGCTTTTGGATGCTTCAACGTGCTTTCTGTTGCTGCCGCTACCTCTTTTCAAAGCAGCCATAGGGTCCAAACATGAAAGCGCATCTCCAGTCTGCATCCATGCTAGTGTTTTTGTTGGGTCAGGAGTGTGATTTTGAATCTGATGTCTGGATTCTCCTAACTTGTCCTGCTTTGGTGTCTAGCATGGCTGTCTGGGGGTGTGGATTCCTTGCAGAGGAAAGGAAACTGGGATATGTCAGAGCACATCTTGTTCACTTCCACCCCTTGGAGCTCTTCTGTCCCTGGCACTGGACTACAGCTAGTCCTAAGTCCTCAAAATGTGCAGGTCCTCAGCATCAGCTGTTCTGCTACACTACCTACCACTGCAGAAATAACCTCCAGGTGTAATTTTCACATTTTGTTGAAGTTATTTACACATGCAGGTGTGTAAGATGTTAAGCCCTTTCCTACCCAGCAAACATTTAAGTCAGACTTAAGTGTAAGCCTCTATTTAAGTGGATGTGTTTGAGTCTAGTTCTAGACTTCTGGATGTGTTTAAGATTTAGAGCTGGTTATTTAAAGATTGGGAGTCTCAGGGAGGTTTTTGGTGGGTTTTCAAACGGATTGTTGCTGCTCACACTGAAGTAAAAATGTTTAAACATCCTTTAAAATGTGGTCTTTGGGCCCTGGAAGCTGGCTCTTGCACTGCGCTGCAAAGCCTTGGTGATGTAGGAACCTGTGATTCTGTGATGTCACGGGCTTTTGATGGGAGTGGGGCTCCTTAGTCGTTTAGGAACAGACTCTCAGAAATACTCAATCACCTGAACATTAGTTAAGCGCTTATTATATTCAGGAGTCTTTCAAAAAAATCTGCTACCTGCATCTTCAGCTACAAGGAGACCTTTACAATCTTTATTTTATTCTTCTTGACACTTCACAGAGCAATCTAGAAATACCATAAAAACCTGGGGCTACTGCTAAGGATAATGATACTTTTAAAACTTTTACCCTTATTAGTTTTCATGGATGGGAGCTTTTGTTAGAATAATTGGGAGCATAAGACAGTTTGGGAATAAATCATATGCGTGCTGAACACTGTGGAAGTTCTACCTTTTAACAAATTTGTCCTGATGTTTTTCAGGTAAAGGTGATGTGTTTGGTGATATCTTCTGGAAGGAAACCAGTCTGGCCCACGCATGTGCCAATGTACGGGCTCTGACATACTGCGATTTACATATTATTAAACGAGAAGCCTTGCTTAAAGTGTTGGACTTTTATACTGCTTTTGCAAACTCCTTCTCAAGGAATCTGACGCTCACCTGCAATTTAAGGAAACGGGTAAGGCGGCAGCTCTTGTTTTCTGCTTTCTCTCACCAAGAGATTGCACGCTCTTGCAGGCTGCAGTGTGTAGCTTCCCCCTGTTTACTCTTGATGTTTTCAGGTCATTGCAGATTAACTGGCCTTTCAATAAATGTTGTCTCTGTTCGTTAATGATGGCTCAATAAAAGTTTCCTGTAGATTTGCAGCCCTGAGAAGCAGTCCTAGCAGGGTGACATATGGATTACAGTTCCTTTCCTTTTCTTCGCAGTTGCTGGTTTTTGGCTTTTATTCTCTGTTGCATAATGTACAAAATTATGTTTTATAGTCTGATAGAATCCAGATTGTGCATTCCTCAGAGGTGAGGTTTAGTCTCTCACCTGCTAAGATATAGGTCAGAGGACTGTCTGATGGATCTGCATGGTATAGACCAACTAAGAGAAATTTATTGATGTTAAATAAATAAAATGTACTCAGCAAAAGTATTGTATTAATACCTGCTTCTCTCACTTGCATAGTTTAGAATTTTAATGTGGCAAGGTTAATAAAGCTTGGTAGTGATTTTACATTCACAGCTCACTTCTTAAACCCTC
>Ga0181612_162412_pt1 | contig 11931 bp, 8 predicted proteins | sample HoacroProtozoa21_FD_119630 | JGI IMG/M metagenome (GOLD analysis project Ga0181612, IMG submission 119630) | Hoatzin crop microbial communities from Cojedes, Venezuel. Combined Assembly of Gp0051906, Gp0051904, Gp0051908
GGTCCCTTCCAACCCAAACCATTCTACGATTTTGTGATTTTATGGTCAAAACCTTAGTGCAGAACACCAGCACGGGCAACTATGCCTAACTTCATTGTAAGAAAAGCATACTTTAGGTTTATGATGAACGGAAACAAAGGAAGTTACATTAGGCATAAAACAAATATACTTACCTATCTGCCTGGTCTCCTAAGGATCCTATAAATATGGCAAAAGCATTGACTTGAGCATTGGTGGTCAAGACCTGGGCAAACCTGGACGGCTGAATACCATATCGCTCGAGATTTGCATCACTCAACACGACAACAAAATACTCGTCAGCCTCTTCCTTGGCGATTTCACGAATGGCATGCTCTGTCCCTTCCAAGGTATGGTCTCCACTCATGCAGAACTGCGCGTGGGCATGCATGACCTGTGTGCACAGCACGATCAAGTGGAAATACATAAGATGACTTTATGAATAAACACTCGTTTCAACTGGCACAAGACGGGGCAAATACTTAGTAATATCATATTAGAGGATGCTTCAGAAATGTGGACAGTGCTGCAGACACTAAAGAATATGGAGCATTTCGTACATAACATGTTGTATTTTAAGACAGGCGCCACTTATTAAAACCACAGTGGGTCAAACAAACAAAACTCACACTTGGACAAAATGAGACAGGACCTTAGTAAAATTAAGTAAAATGCTTCCATCAGCTGCAGTTTGAGTAGCTACATTCCTACGTATTTAAGAAAGAAAACAGGATTTCATTTCCTAATACTGTGACCAGCTCCTGCCTGTTTATCATTTGCACTAGACTTCCAAAACCCTAGTAGCATCACAGATATTATCAAACACCTGACTCCTGATAGTAGCAGCAAGGTTTAAAAATGTTGAAACATTTTGTTTGAGCTTTTATGAAATAAATACACTTTTTTTCATTGACGAAGCTGTTTCCTATGCAGAAGGCAAGGAATTTTCGACACTAGAAAATCCAGTCCATCTAACTCAGTAACTGCCAATCTTTTCAAAATACTGTTTGAAGGAAGCTCAAATACACGGTTCTGACATACGAAGCTGCCAGCCAGGTAAATCCTAAAATATACTCAATTTTTCTTCATCCTATTGCAATAAAATCTTGGTGAATACACTCACTTTGCAATTGTGATTTAAAACATTTTCAGTCTAGCACTGACACACTTCCCCCTTGCTACTGTGACACACCACTTTCTGAAGGTATGAGGCTAAATCAATGACCTGAGATCCCTCTACAGTTTAAATTAGCCACCTACACACTAATAATATCACCACATTATTTAGGTAGAGCTATCTATATCACTGCATAATGCCTGAAACTTCCTATATCCTTTGACAGGCAATCAAAATGACGCATTTATGACACAGCAGTGCAGGAGAAGCCATATCTAACTTCTATGATTTCGGCATAATTCGTTTTCTGCCATGTCTCTGAAACACAAAGTTTGCATTCTTGTCTTCCTTTTATTTCACTCTCCTTATGTTTTGCATTCTGTGACCTACCTAGAATTTTATCTTTGCAGTCATAAAATCCTTAATTATCCAGCATCACTTATCAGTAGGATTTACCTTAAGAATCTCTAATCTTTCCTTATTGTTCTTGGGAACTTTGTCACTCCCAACCAAGGCGATGTTGAAGCCATCTCCTGAATGTCCAACAATATCGTACTGCAAGAAAGAAACTTCATCAGTCATCTGTTAGTCACAAATGGCCCTTGGGTCACAATGACATGAGATAGCTCAAAGGCAACTTGCTTTCAGCAAGAAAACCCAAATACTGCTCCCTGCTTCTATTTATGAGCTGCTTAAGGGAACTACTTGCAATTTCCCACTGACATGAGAATGTGAGAAAGAATTGCTAAATAATGAAATTAAAGAACAGTTACTTATTTCCATGGTCTGTTTTTCACCTCGCCCCACCGATTGCAGAGCGGTGATGTGCAAGATCAAGCCCTTGCCCTCTCACATTGTCTGCTTATTTTATTAAAGTACCGATTTTCGTCCTCTTGAGTCTGACAAACAAGAAGCGCATTGTTTGAGAGTAGCTCCCATGTTTGATGGATCGTTTCTGTGACCTCATTCTGCTTTGTAAAAAAAAGTATGACAAGCCTTCTTTTTTGAAAATCAGCACTCCTTATTTTTGTGCACGACAGATCAAGTCATTGCTGAAAGTATGTAGCGAAGTGAATTCCAAGAGTCTCTGTAGGTTTTCAAAGGAGACAGTGTGCGCCTCATTCTTCTGTGAAAGATGTTGCAAAAACGTGACATGGAGAGCTGTAAAGTTCAAATATCTTGTTGAACAAATAATGTAATATTGGGAAGCCCTTTGTTTTATGTGAGATCTTTATTGTTGATACATGAAAACTAAGACAAGCTGAGTTATGGCAAGGTCCTGACCTGCCCTTTGTGTTGTGGATGTGGCAGTCACCCCAGGGAGAATTCATGAGCAGGACAAAAGTGCATTTAAGAGCTGTCTACACCAAGTAATAGAGCATAATGCACGGATCCTGAGCCCAGAGAGACCTGAGCTGGCAATTCCTCAACACAAGCATGCCTATATTTTCCCCTTACTAGCTGGCACAGACTTGTCATCAATTGACAGGGAGCCCTTGTGCAATATTTTGCCTTTCTGCTATCTTTTATTCAAGTACTGCCTGCAGGTCCCTGCCAAGTTCACCATCCCTAAGACCCACATAATCATTTAGTAAAAGGCGGGTCTCATCCTCAAAGACTTTCTGAATTTTCTTTCCTACTTTATTTGGTGTAAGTCATGTTCTGGAGACTAGGGAAACAGCATTCTTTACCAAGAAAGCTCTTTTTAAATTTTTTCCATACCACTAATTTGCTTAAAAATATATCAAGAGTAAGAGACAGCTATAGCAGCTGGAACAACATTTTTAAAGGTGACACCTCCCTCTGCAAAACAGCAAACGTGCCACATTATTTCACACAGGGTCAGACCATTTTATGACAGCCTCACATAACCCAGACTTCCTTCCCCTAGGAAATCTTTATATAACCTAGTCCCCGTGTGCTCCCTTTACATTCTGCTCTGTTGGCTCTTCCCACTGTTCTCCTCAGCCATTCCATTTCTTGTGTTTGCTACCCAGCTCACGTAGAGCTTCCAGTCTGACACATGGTTTCTCTTCAAAACCTATTTCTCATCACCAATGCTTCAGACTCTTTTTCCCGATGAATATTTAGCTGGTGTTTCTGTCTTCCCCAAAACATTCTCCTTCCTGGAGAACAGACATGGCAAATGAAAATACACAAATTTTGACAATAATATTGACATTACATTCATTCAACATACTTCTGAATTAATACAGGAATAAATGCAGAATGTGAACCACACACAAAGAGAGTGTGTATATGTATTGTTTTCAAAACTGGAGATTATTCAAATCAGAGGAACTAGATGAAACAGTGGTTTAATGGAGCAGAAAATATACAGCGTTAATGTGGTTCTTACGTAATGTCAGAAATGTCCACAGGTCTTCAGGGTAGGCTCTTAATTATGAAACTCTGCATGTCTTTTGCTGAGCAGTTTTGTATTCGGTCTCACTTTTAAATCAACAACCTAATTAGGTAAAGTAAAATGCTGTCATCCTCCTGTGTAGAAAGAAGGCTGATCCTTCGTAATGAGCTCCCTCCCTGCATTTCACGCACCTCTCCCACCGGGTGTCCTGGTATCAGCTCTGCCATACTGAGTTCATGGGAACAGGCCAAACTTTGCTATTTGGGAATATCATTTCGGTTCTTGGCACACACGAGTAACAGGGCAGCCTTTCATCTCCAAAAGGCTGGGTCTAAACTCAGTGTGACAGTCTGTCTAAAGGGAACCGCCGTAGCTCCTAGATGAAACACCAGATGTTGACCCTACGGTTGGGCCCCCTCCACATTTTTGCACAAGGCGGGACTGTACAACCCGGGTATGGGCAAGGCGAGGCTGAAATGAGCCGAGCAAACCATGGCAGGCTCGTAAAGCCGTTCACCTGCAAACATCATGTCCTGTCTGCTCCCTCCTCGGCCAGCTGTTTGTTATTCTCCGTCTGTGCCCATGCATGTGTCTGAGGACGTATACTTCTATTTAACAGATGTTATCTACTTCCTCGTTTCTTTGTTGACTCTTTATGATTATAAAAAAGTGTGGTGAGGCAGCAGGGACGAAGCGGCTGTTTGCTTTTTCCTGGCTGCTGCATTCAGGGTGAAGCAGGGGCTCCCCAAAAGCAGGGTGAGATCCTGCCATGCTGTGGAAGAGAAGCGCTGTGGTCACCAGCCCTTGCATGCTGGCCTTCATGGTCCTCTGATCCCCGTGGAAGTCAAATCAAGGACCAGGAGTGGCCAAAACCTAACGAGTGTGCGGTTGCTTTTGGGTGGCTTCGTTCCCCAAACTGTGAGGCTGGATGAGCACTTGTGCCCCAGTGACGGAGGGAATGGAAACGTAGCAGCACTGGCTTGGACTGACTCAAGTCACCATAGTACTGCAGCCTGGGAGACCCTCCCTGGGAGGGAGGGATGGGAGCAGGCTCACAGCCAAGCTTTAGAGGGGAGATGTTTGCTGAGGGGAATGTATGGAGTCTACCAGAATTTAGGAATACAGAGGTTGGGAAAGGAGTAAAACTGGAGTGAAGAAGCCCATTCTGCAAGAGCAAAGAAGCAGGATTTACATCTCTCAGCCGAGTTTTCTTTCAGTAAATTACCACCTCCTCCTGATTTGTGTTCTAGCAAAATGAACCCTTAGTGAACCCTTGATGATTTGATGTTATCTTGGTGTGCTCATTTTAAAGAGAAGGTGCAGGCAGCTCCGCAGCCCTGGCCAACTGGGAACCCCAACGCATGCAGGCACACGCATGCTTTGTCAAAACCAGTTTTCTTCCTTCGCAGTAGCTAAAGACAAGCACAGAAAAAGGGCCTCTGAGGAGCAAGGATCCAATGCATTTTCCTCATAAATTCCCCAGAAGAATTTGTGTGGATGGGGTCACAAGCGAGAGAAGAGCTGTGATACACTCTTACTCAAACTGACCTTTGTTTTGTTTTACAAAATAGATTGCAAGCAGAGGCTCTCAGGACAAATCCAGCAGCAAAACACACAGTGCCTGCCACAGTGCAGGCTTAATTGAATTAATTTATTATTGTGGCAGACAGCGGCTCGTTTTCCAATAGCCTCAGGTACACTGAGACAGGGACTGCTCTATTCAGAGCTGTGAGTACACTGTATGTAAACACGTCTGTCAAGAGAGCATCATTTTGTTGATTTCTTTCCTTACACGTTAAAACAATCCCTATTCCGCCATCACATTTTGCACTGAATGGATGGTTGCTGCTGCCTAAAATGGGTAAAATGGAAGACTTTGTCTTCTGCAGCTGCCATGCGAAAAGGTTTGATTTCTGAAGGCATTTAGCTGAAACAAGACGCATGCTGAATGTAAAAGGCAGTGTGAATTAGGCCTCTGACGGTGGGCTAGACATTTATAAATTCATCTCTTCTTTGGACAACACTGAACATTTTTTTTTCTGAATTTATTTCAAACCTTTTGTTTATTATTAAAAGAAGCTATTCTGCCAAGCATGTGGAACATATATTTTTTCCCTGAACTAACAGTGCTGCCTCCATAGTAAATTCTACAAATGGGGAGTGCTGAAATAGGCCTATAAAACCTGTAGTTATCGCTTTAATATTGCTATAAATAACAACTCAGGCTTTTCCTACCAGTTACATAACATGCCATTTATTGAACCACTTACAATATTTTAAAAGCTTCGTAAAACTGCTGTTGGATAATTTACTGGACATGCCTCCTAAATCTGCCATCGTGTGTGCAAATGATGGTAATTAGGGATGATATAAACCCATATGGTTTGTGTGACAGACATAATACTACCTCAGATAAAACAAACAGCAAACTGCCCTTCTGTATATTTTCAAATAACTGGCACCTAAAATGAGATGTACAAAAGATGTCAGAACTTTGATCCTGCAAAATAACTTGCTTCTTATAATTTACACATACAAGTGATGCATCCACAAATTTAAAGAGGTCAAGGGGCATCTGTAGGAACATATTTAACTTCCATTAATAGGATGAGACTGAGAATGTGGCTTCTATTATCTCAGTCACTCCCACTCTTTTCTTTAATAAAGCACTTCAGAGGAGGCGTGGATGAGATGCCATTGGAGGAGGGCTTTACTGTCGTTAATTTAAATGGATTTCAAGACTGTGGGATGAGCCTCCCATTTCCCCCTTGACAAGGAATGATTCACTGCCTGCACTGATGGGAAATGGAAGCAGGCAGGTTGTCCTACGCAAGCATAAAAAGGGGACAAATACCTGCTGGCACTTGTCTGACTTTTTATGAAGAATAAACTTCATAATGACCTGCTTGGCACAGTCACATACCCAGTACTTAGCTCTTCTGTATAAGCAAGCAGGAATGAAGTATTCTCTACCTTCATTCAGGGCTGTAAAGACCTATCAGGCAATCAACATCACCAGTGATACCAAGGGGTACCACCCATGGAGAACGCTCAGCCAGTAGGATAAAACAACCAAGCAAAAGCCCATTTGATTCATCCGCAGCCTTATTTAGCTGAGAACTAAACCAAGCACCATCAGAAAAGGGATCTTGGAGCAAGAACTGGTTTCCCAAGTTTGCACTGCACTTCAACAGCAGAAGGGAACTTTACTGTCTAAATCCCCTTTGAATACTTTGCTCAACAAGCCTGATGGTCCCCCAGGTTCAACACACATTGTACAAGAAATCCCTCAAATTTGCAGCACATGTTGTTGTGACCCTTGCACATGGGGCTACAACGGGAACAGATAACAGAAGGCATATCTAAAGGCCAAAAAAGTCTACTTTTATAAAACCACTCTTGGAAGGCAAAGAAGAAGATAAGGACGAGAAAGAAAAAAGTGACAAATTGCAGATTTCTCATTGCACACAACACAGTTTTGTGTTCTTTTCTCTTTTTCTCATATGGTTCCTCTTTTAGACATGAGAAATGTATGCTATTTTTGCAGACATACCCAAACTTCAGCTTTGTTCTGAGAAAAATTGGCAGCACCTTGCAAAGTGCCAGTGTTTTACAGACTGGAGTCAGTGATATTTTAAAACAATCACTGGCTCTCTTACTCTTCAAAGACCTAATTACACTCATTAGAAACCGAGGAACTGGCACATGTTCTGGTTATCGATCACATTCATGCAGGTGTAGCAACTGCCGAACCAGATTAAACACACACACACACACACACACACACAAATCTATTTTTGAGATGGAGATTTCAGGAATGCTATTTATTTTTATCAATGCAATTACTCAAAGAGTCCATGAGCGCATGCATGGGAGATTTCTCATATGACAGGACTCTGAAATGTAGGTTAAAAAGAGATACTTTAGCCTGGATGATGTTAAGAACATGGTTTAAACATGACTAGTTAATAAATGTCTATGTTTGTTCTTATTTGGGTGGATGAGTCAGTAGCCGGTGAAACATAAGGCCACATCTTGTTTGCTGTCACAGTCATCTCTGGTCTAGTCCTGTAGACATTATGCTCAGTGTGACCCAAATCCCAATGAGGCAGCACACAGAGATGTGGAGGAAGAAAAATACTTTTCTTCCCTTGGGCAAAAGCAGCTCTGAAGTTGCAGAGTGCATGCTGGATCTGGCTAGTCTGGAATCAAGTGGCTGTTACTGGCCCCTCAAAGTTCTCCAGCCAGTGGAAGGAGCTCTTAAATGGAGGAGAGTGACCCTAGAGGCAATTCAAGTTGAACAGATGTAGAAGCTGATGACAACTTTTTTTCCTTGGTATGTCACTAAAATTTCCAGCATCTTTCTCATCACTGTTATTTTAAGTACAAAATTTGCCTTACAGATCTCTTGACTCAGAGAATGTAAGGAGAACATTACTACTCCCATCTTACTGTCATCAAAGAGTAGCAATTTTCACATCTAACAACTGCATGTGGTTTTTGTGTAAGTGTTTATACATATGGCAAGTGGTTGTTAGGGAGGCACATTTATTTTCACAGCTAACTGCATTTTGAGACCTTTGCATGGCCAGACACAGGGTTTCATCTATGTGCATGGCAGAACACTGGCCAACAGCAACTATTTACAAGCAAAATATAATAATCTCTAATAGCGACAGAGGGATTTGAAAGGTAATGAAACAGATTTTCAAATCCCAGAACTGAAGACAGTTCTTAATGATCTTACTGATGCTGCACAGTGGTCTGGCTGGCTGTCTACTTCTACATGTTAGTTCCTTTACTGTGCACCTGAGGGTCATGCCTGGGCTTCCAGTTACAGAGCTGCACTGGAAACAAGGACAGCTGGCTATCTACCACTGCACTACATCTATTTTCAGTGTCATCATCTTCCAAGCCACTGTCCTCTGTTGTGTAAATGTAAAATAACTCCTTGTTACTAACAAGAGCAGAATGGCTGTAGTAGCATGAACAACTATCCCCTCATCATCACTTCCATTTTATTCAGGATTTTATCAGCTCCTTAATATTTATCTCCTCCAAACTGAGCAGTTCTTGCCTACTTAGCCTCTTCTTGTACGGTGACACTTCCACACCCTTTGTAATCTTTGTCACCCTCTCTTCTTCTTCAGCTCTACAAGAAATTTTGTGAGATGGGGGACTAAAGTTGCACAGACTATTTTGGATGTGAATGCACTACGGACATTTACAGCGACATTCTGATGCTTTCTGCTTTATTCTCTGTTCTTTTGCTAACAGTTTCTAACACTCAATTAACTTTTTTTGACAGCTGGTGGGCACTGAGTGTTCAAAAAACCATACAACATAATTAATAGATTTCTTTGTTGAGCACTACTATGCAGCTGAGAGTGAGCACTAACAAATAACTGAGACCTCCTCACTGTGTATTTAAAATCAGAACTGTTTTCTTCCATCTGCAACACTTTACATTTAATAGCACTGAACGCCATCTGCCATTTTATATTCCAGTCACTGTTCATGCCAGGTCCTTCTCCAACTTCTTGCAGCTGAATTTCCCTTTTTGTTTTCCCAAATAACTTCACACAAGTAGCAATTTTTGTCACCTCACTATCCATGCCCTTTTACAGATCGCTTATGAATATAGAGAACAACATAACAACATGGGCTTTAGCACAAATCCCAACACGGTTCCACCAGTGCCCTTCTTTCACTTCTTCACTCTAAAAAATGACCACTTAGCCTGTTTTCTATATTTTTAGCAGGAGTTCATTTAGTTGAAGGCTTTCCCTTCTGTCCTGAAAATAGTATCATTTCTTCACAAGCCTCTCGTGAGGGACTTAGTCAAATGCTTTTGGCTAAGGAGACTCTATCAATCAACCTTGCTTGTCACATACATAGACTGTTCAGAATGCATTACTTCCCTTTACAAAAGCAATCTTGACTATACCCGAATATATCTTATTTACCCTTGTGTCCACCACTTCTGTTTCGCCTTCCTTTGATCCTTCATTTGGCCACAATAACATGTGTGTTGCTCAGACATGCCTGACATACCACGCTACACAAGTTGTGTTGTATAATTACACTACCCCTGTTAATATTTGTCATTAACTTTTATATTATCAGTGAGCAGGAGATACGAGAGCAGCTGAACCAGTAATCCCCTCATTTCCCATGATTTTCTTCATTACAGCTGAGTTCCCACATGGCTTCTCTGGGCTAAGGTCTAAGCTTATGGTTACAGCATTTTTCTCCAACAGGAATACAAGGCACCACTCTCTAACTGGCCTATTGTCGTGACCTTTGCAGGAATTTAGTGTCTTTGGGAACAAAAGCATGGTTTCAAAGTTGTTTGAAATTGTGCGATGTGCTCTGTTTAAGCATGTTTAAGGGGGAGAAAGCACGACTGCCAGAGTACACACACCTTGTTTCCTTAGGAAAGCAGGCTAAAACCATAATGCCTGTCTCCTTTTATAGCCTTTTCACTGATAAATGCAAGTCTGCATGACTGTACTTTAGAAGACATTCTAGAAGTACACTTCTCCGTATGGCCTGGTTTTGTACAGGAGATTCTACAGAAGAACAGAGGCCTGTAGGATTATGCTGTCGGAGGAAGCAAAAATGGCTGAATTGATCTGGACTAAGTTTTGTATTAATTTTGTTTAGAAATTTTACATTTTGTTCAGATGTATTTTAAGTCTGATGCTTGAGATGTGCTTTGGTAAAGTCACTGGACATCTTTATCCTTCCATTAAACAATGAGTCTGTCAAGAATTAACTTGAGACTGGCCATTCCTGTCTTTTTTAAGGTTAAAGAAACATACCCTAGAACTTGTTTAGGCTTCCTGAGACAAAAAAGGGTATAAAATTTATTTACGTTTCCTTTGCAGGCTACCATCAAATAATATTTGGAACCTAATATCTTTCAGTACAAGAAATTATTTTCTTGCTTTCAGGTAACTGGAAGAGAACACAAGAAAGGGACAAAGAAGTTTGGTCTTTTCCTGTGATAAAGTACTACTGTCTGTACTCTGGGCAGATGGAAAGGCTGGGCATCTTTGCATGTCCCAAAGCTCATATTTACTTGTGTTCTGTAGGCTTAAGCATTTCTGCTCAAAGAAACAAACAGATAAATACAGAAAAAGGCAGCATATTTCACTAAATCAAAGTCTTGAAAGTCTTAGATTGAATTCTCCCCTGCTGAGGCACGTAACATTTCTTATCCATTCACTAGTATTATTTTTCAGGTTGCTAGAAACAGATTAATGTCTTTATGTCCTTGTGCGAATGAATAATGCTCTTTGGCTAGACTGACTGCTGAAACACTTTTTCCACTGCTTCACACAGCCTGTGCAATAACCACAGAGCTCCTAGCCCAGCTGTAATTACCTTGAATTTGTGCTCATAATTCTCAAAAGCTTCCATGACCATGCAGACAGCCTCCATGGAGCGCTCCAGCCGTCCATCCACCCCGTTAAAGCGGTACATGCTGCCGGAAACGTCCACCACCAGGCGCAAGCGCTTAGGTTTCTGCTGGGGGCTCCCAGGCTGACAGGGAAACACAGCAGAAAAAAATCCAGTCTAAATGGGAAAGCTAAACATCGGCAAGGATAAAACATTTCAGAAAGAGAATCCAACGCACTTTGTGAAGCAAGAAACTCTCATCCTGCAAACACTGATTATTTTTTAAGAAAAGAATAAAACCATTTTTTGCAACTGTTTCAAACCAGTTACTCCAGAGACACCTCAGTTCACTCTTTCCCCTCACCTTCAAAGACTGGAAACAAAATACCTCAAAAAATTCCACGTGTGCTTGTCAGGAAAATACTTTTTCTGTCTCAGTTTTGATTCTTAACTTTTTACTTCAGTAAAGTGACTCTTAAATCCGCTCTTTCTGCCAAGGCTCATAATGGAAGTGCTTTTCCTTGGCGTACAGTACTAACAGAGACCTGTATAACACTGTGAAAACTTGTCTGCTGAGGTTAATAACATTCCAAAAATGTTTGAAATCTTGTTCTGGTTAACTACTAGTTTCTTCTTCATTCTGATGCTGAAACCATTATTTTTTCCTGACAACAATCCCCATCTGTTTTAACAATTTTTGGCACAGTACAACATTGAAGGGACGTGTTTTATTTAGTGTGCAATGAGATGAGTCTGGATTCAAGTACAAGGCTAGTAAAGATAGTCTGGCAAACCCCCAGTCACATTAAAATCAAATAACTAAAAAGTTTCGTCTACCTGTAAAGGGTTGCAAGCATTTGTGTGCTGCATTCTTTTCACAGAATCACACAGAATAGTAGGGGTTGGAAGGGACCTCTGTGGGTCATCTAGTCCAACCCCCCTGCCGAAGCAGGGTCACCTACAGTAGGCTGCACAGGATCTTGTCCAGGCGGGTCTTGAATATCTCCAGAGAAGGAGACTCCACAAC
>Ga0181612_180026_pt1 | contig 11931 bp, 5 predicted proteins | sample HoacroProtozoa21_FD_119630 | JGI IMG/M metagenome (GOLD analysis project Ga0181612, IMG submission 119630) | Hoatzin crop microbial communities from Cojedes, Venezuel. Combined Assembly of Gp0051906, Gp0051904, Gp0051908
GTGATGGCACTCAGAATGATCTGTGCCACAACCTTTCCCAGCACTGAGGTCAGACTGACAGGCCTGTAGTTCCCCGGATCCTCCTTCCAACACTTCTTTTAAATGGGCGTCACATTTGATAACCTCTAGTCAACTGGCACCTCCCTGTTTAGCCATGACTGCTGATAAAGATTTGAACCTGGCTTGGTGACCACTTCTGCCAGCTCCCTACATACCCTTGGGCAGATCCCATCCAGCCCCATAGACTTGTATGTGCCTAAGGAGTGTAGCAGGTCCCTAACCAATTCATCCTGGATTATGGCATCTTCGTTCTGCTTCCTACCGCTGCCTTCTGGTTCAGGGGGCTAGTCACGGAGGAGACACAACTGCTGCGCTGGGCAGGAACGTGTCACCATTGCTCCCTATACCTTAAGTCACTGTGTTAAGCAAGGCAGAGAGAGGACAGGGAATCCTCTGCATCATGTGTGCTGTCTGCCTGACAGGCCTGTCCCAAGGACGGTAGGGTATGATTCCAGTAGTCTATTTCTGTCTTTCACTCCCTGGTACTCCTCAACCTACTCACCTCCTCCCAGAGCTCTGTCACTAAGCAGAGGATTTCCCTGCCTGGGTGCACTGCCCACCGGGGTACTCACTGCTGCCATCCCGTACTGGCAGAAGATCAGGGCACATCCTACAGCCTGCACCTGGGTGGGAGCGTGTTGCCACCAGAGCTCTGTCTGGGAAGTTGCGTCAGTTGTGGTAGGTGCAGAATTTAGAAAGGCCATGGCTTTCTGCTGGGTGGACACCATTGCTCCCTGGTTGAGCTGGCAGGGTTTCAGCTCCCTTCCTGCATGTCCTTCTGTGTGAAGTGCTGCACAAATGGCCATGCCACACCCTTGCTGACACATCACGCCCTGTTTGCCCACCCTGGTTGTGGTGCTTCTCTTAACTAGTGCTCCCCAGGGGCTTCTTTTATACTTGTGGTGGGCTTGGCCATGGTTGCTCCTGGCCCTGTCCAGGCCTCATCAGCCACTGCTGCATGAGCTGCAGGCTCCTGGAGCATCTCTGCTCCGCTGAGGTTCCCCTGGTCCAGGCAGCCCCCCTGTGCACCACGCTAGAACGCTTTTCTGCGGATAATGCTGGCAGGGGAGCTGCTCGCCTTGGCACGTTAGTCTCTAATACTGTTTATATGTGCGTACATTCTTGCACAGTGCATTGAAGCGACATATGGAAGCCTAAATGAATCTTTTAACGTAGATGGTAAATATAACAGCATAACTCAATTAGAGATGGAAGGAAATACACAATTCAGAAACAACAATTCTAATCCAGTGTGCCAGGAAAAGCTGCCTATTGCTATGCTCAAATAGTCAAATTTTCTAGCCTTCTCCGCCCATTTTTCTAACAAATGGAATTGCAAGATCAGAGGAATTGGGTTTTTGAACAGTAATGCTGCTGATAAGATCAATTGGCAGTCAATCACAGTACACTTAGGTTCTTATGCACAAGTAGTCAAAAGATAACATAAATTCGTGTTCCTTATCTCCTAACAGTGAACTCAAACTTCAACTTATGTATATAGTTCTGGACAGTTTGCTGTTACCAAAGATAAATAGTCTGATAGATAACTCACCTTTTAGGAGCATTCTAAAAGTTCTGAGTTTATACAGATATGTTCACTCACAATTGGATTAGGTATGATTTGAGTACCAGGAAGAATCATAAACCTTAGTTGTGGAAAATCAGACAAACATCTTAAGAATTTTGGATGTCCTGGGCACAGCATTGAGACTTCTGTACTCTGCACAGGATGAATGAACTATACGTCATGTGAAAAGTAAGAAAGTACGCTCAGATTCATTGTATGTTCTGCACATGCTCGGGACTGTTAGGAAAATATGCTCAGTGGTTGTTTTCGTGGAAGTCTGAAAATCCGCTCTGCTAGATATTTGGAATAATGCCCAGTTAAAGCAAAATATGCAGAAAAAAACCTGTGTCCCTTAAGACTGTCTTAAGGGGTATGGAGTCTAGTGATATACAAGAAATCTCATTATATGGGAGAAGTAGCAGTGGTAACTGGCCAAGAAGTCTTCAAGGACTTTTCAGGCGGTATGGGATTGGGGCTGGTTGCTTAAAATTCACAATATCTGGAGTACATAAAGGATTAAGGATTTTGTACCAGGTTTCAGACACCTTCCTTAGTTTCTAAAGGATGTTTTTCTACAAAAAGATCTGGTTTATAGGAGAAAAACTCCACATCTCTTTATGTGGGAACAAAAAAAAATACAGTATTATCAGATTTCAGAGGTATTTTGGGAAAGTTACCATAAAGTGTGTCACTGTCTCAGTGATAAAAAGGCATTAGCTTTCAGTGCATCCACTCGCAGCTCTTCACATCTCCTCAGAGAATCAGCTGGCCACAAAGGTATCGATAATAGTTAAGAAAGCAACTATAACCTTGAAATCTCTGAAGACAATTGGCTGGTCTAAACAATAAGAGCAGGTATGAAGGTAGTGATTCACAGAACTATTGCAGTGTTCCAGCTAGAAGCCCCTGCCACATGGGGTGTTTGGGAAGCGAACAGGTATTGAAGTGCCTCATAGCGGGGTGCCTCCTGCATTGGGATTAAGTCTTGGGAATCTATTTGCTGAAAATTATTACATGATATTACCACTATTAACAATACCTTTTCTTCCTGCCTTCAAATAGCTAATCTGAAGAAAAGACCCACAAAACTGCTGCAATCTGTAAAAAAAAAAAAAAATCTCTGCCATCTTCTTTTCATTTTCTTTTCCCCCTCTTCCTCCCCAGCACCTTGGTAATAGATGTGGTCAGTAAAGGGGAAACAAAATCCAGAAATGACTGACATCAAACATAACTCAAAGTTCAATCAGTGACATACCATGCATATTGTGTTAACACAGATTGTAATTACTTTCTCACCAAATGCTATGCCAGATCTTTTCACTGAATAAATCTATGCATGTGATGTGCCATCATTCTGTCACTGCCAATTTAATTGGCATCTCTTCTGAAGAGAAGTGAATGTATTTAACTCATTTCTTTGAATTTGCACATTCAGTATTGAACAGCTATGTTTGCTAGGGAACATGAAATTTTGTATTAAAAACTTACACAGAATTAACATCTAAAATGATGACGAATAGGAAGGAAAAAGAAAAACCCTGAACTGTAAGAACCTCTGCAGTACTGGGACGTTCAATTCTGTTCGCTAGGAAAACACAAGAAAAAAGAATAACACAGATGGGATGAGCTTTTTCGTTCTCTACCCATCTTTTTCTTCAAAAAGAAAAAGAAGTTAACACTTCATCTCAGCTCAGTACTCAATTATTGGTGTAGACTGTTGCATACCCGGCTTGTCTGGAATCCCTTCTCAGCTGAGTAAGTTTCATACTTACATTTCATTGTATGTTCTTCTTGTGAAGTAATGGGCAGAAACCTGTGAAGATAAAATAATATTCTAATGCTTGTTTGTGTGATCTTAGAGTTGACACAGCATTAGTCTGTACTACTGCACATTAAAAAACGTTGTGTCGACAGCCGTGTAGATTGAACTGTAAAAGAAACGTGACACTGCAGCATGAGAGGGCAGTAAGGAAGTGAAAATGAAACAGAGAAACAGACAAAATGGCGAGTATAACATGTTAAGTCATGTTTGACATGCTATAAGGTAGCAAAGAACAAAATCAAGCAAACTTGGAGACAAAGCAGAAGTAATCAGTAAAACAATTTCACTTTGACAGTTTCTGAACAGCTACGAAACTGCTCTCACTTCTGGTGCCTCTAACTAGGATTAAGGGATGGATATGAGTTTTTGAGTCTATGAGCTGAAGGGAAGAAAATGGGCAGGAAGGGAGTGCCCCTGCTGAAATGGACACATATATAAATAAGCTTCATACTGAAAACAGGTTTTATTTAACATGAAACAAGTCTTGTGCATTTTATTTCAGGCACTTTCACAGAAGAAAAGACAATGGAAATGAAGAGTCTAGATTTTGTTTGCGCTAGACCAATTTCTGGCTTTTGTCTTTTAGTGTGGTAGTTTGAGAACTCGTCCAGGTTGTGGGAGACATCTCTGAAATCCATTCTCTATCTGAATCCCACAAAGGCTTAAATTAGAATGCTTTAGGATATTTTGGAACAGGGATGCTCTCACTTTATTTCGTTGAAATTGCATTAGTGCAACTGCATCTAGGAAAAGGGAATTGTAGTGTCCCATACACCAAACCTCAGTTTAGACACATGACATTACTTGTGAAGGTGCAATTTGGATTCATATCTCAAAAATCTCCAATAATTGAGTAAACTAGCTGCATAATGTTCACAACTGCTTATTCTGCAAAGTAGTTTATTTCCTAAAAACAATTTGCATTTGTCTCACCTAGACTGTTCTGAAAGAGAGGTGCCACTTTGGGGTTCAGTCTTCTTAAGGCTTGAACTACAGGAAATAGGTGAGATTGATGGCTTTTAGAAAATACATCTTTGCACGAGTTTTTTAAGAAGTCTAAGTGTTTTGTTTGAGCCATTCTTTTTTGACATATAAGGAAAACCTTTGTGGAAATTATCTGTTGTTTTTCTTTTCAAAGACAAGATTGGGATACATTATGGGAAACAAAATATGGTTAAGAATGGAGTTTTATGAAGTCAGGAGAGACCCTAGTTTTGCTTCCTACAAGGGACCACATATAACTTCTAAGCAGTATTTCCAAATTTCACTGTCTTGTAATGTTATTCCTTTTCATAGAAAAGCAAAAATTTGCAAGTAGGAAACCTTGGGAAATCTTAAAAAGGAAACTATAAATTTTCCATTTAAGTATTGCAAAGGTTGCTTTGGCATACTCGGGGTTTTGAGCCTTCATAGTTTCAGGCACCGTAGTGCCTGAAGAGCTTTCACGGTTTCTTCACTTTCCTGGCATTAATTCCTCAGAAAGGTGAGGATATTGGCAAAAAAACTCTTCTTCATGAGTTCTTCTCTAAGACTACAGCATTTTTAAGGATTTGACCCAGAAATATTTATTCAGTATAAGGATTTCTAAACATATATTTTTTTAAGAATAGAACATTCTACATTGAAGGAAGGCCACAAGAAATGAAAAAAAATAACTCATCAGCAATGAATCAGCATAAGAGCAACAGATAAACAGACATCAGCCGCACTAGAAAAACACACTCCAACCATGAATTAAAGCATAAACATAAATTAAAAAAAAATCATATGCAATTATAAACCAATATATTGAAGAGTTATATTTCAGAAAGCAGGAAGATGCTCTAAATGCAAAAAAATATACCCGACCTTATTAATCAGACACACATTTATATGGAAAAGACTGAAATCAAAGCAGGAATGAAAAGGAAGACCAAAATCAGACAAAAGCTTTTAGATATTATTAACACTGACTTTGACTAGATGATTTTCTTTTTTCAATTTGCCCACTCAGAATATGTCACAGTTACTTGGGATAACTGGTACTGTGCTTTTTATTTTCTCTGTCATTTTTAGCATAAGCCATTTTTAAGCTGATTTTTATTTCTCATTAGTCTGTAATTCTTTTTTTCCATATTCTGCTTCTTTTTTAAGTGAACTATGTTGTTCTATTTATATTCTTTAAGGAAAAACCTGATACAAGTTAGTGTGACTCCTTCACCTGAGCCATATGCGAGTAAAGAAGAAAAAACAAATAACCTTTTACTCCACATTTTTGTCTGTTATTTATGTAAGTGCAATGAAAGGATGAAGTTTGTAACTGGATAAAATTAGTTCTTACAGTGTATGGTCATTTACCTTAGAAGCACTTAGTACCTACTGATTAAGGCTAAAAACAAAAACCCATGAAAATTCCCAGAAAAATATGAAAACTACAATGTACACCTAACAGTAATAATCCAAAAATCATGAAATAAACTTGTGATACATCTTTTAAGTTAGTCTACAACACTTAAACTTATGCCCTGAATGATTCAATGTAAATACATACAAGTTAAATTGAGACTGAGAACACCTTTATTCTTTTAGTTCTCTAATTCGTCTTGCTGCTCAGCTATGAAACCAGATTTGCAGTCTTTTTTCAACTTTTCTGTGGGTTTTTCTTTTTTTTCTTTTTTTCTTTTTTTGGTATAAGGAAGCCTTAAAGATTTCTGAACTCCTGGTAATTGATAAAATAATATTTATATGCAAATGAATACTGCATGTAAAAACTTCGGAAAAATTGTGAAGCCTGAGTAATTTTTCTCTTTGTACTTCATATCAGTAAATGCCAACAGAAATTTTTAAACTGCAGAACCAAGCAGTGTAACATCCAGGATTAAGGTCTAACTATATCTAGAGAAAAAAAGTGACTTTGAACATCGTTTCTTTTGATACAGTCTGGTATGTGAGGGACAACATTCTGCACAGCCTTCCAAGAGGAAGGAGAAGGGTGAACTACTTGCTTTCTTGTTCCTTAATATTGTTTTATTATTGCTTTCTTTGATTGCTTTATTCAATACAATAGGTATTTAATATTCACCTCTCATACACCTGTCAACCCACACAACTGACGCAAATTTGTCTCAGAAGGTCCCTTAGCTGTTTCTTTAATGTTGTGGGGTCTTGGGGCTTTTGTCTGATATTGGTTGCATAAGCCTTCCTGAAACTTTGTATTTCTCCATAGGTTTTTATGCTTTAGTCTACCTCTTTTTCCTCTGCTCAGGTTTCTTACCTTTATTGGTCTTCAACATTAGTTTTAAGTCTATTTAGAACCCTTACAGCAAATCAATTAGTTGAATAGTAAATCTCTGGAAATGTTTTAAGATTTGAAGCATGCCCACCATTTGCTTTTCACAAAAGGCAATCTCAATTGTTCAAAAACAAGACTACAGATACACTGCTTTTCTCTGTGATACTGTCAGGGCTGATAATAAATGTCTGTGCTACGTTCAGTAGTTCTCATGAAAGTTAAGAGCCTAGGTTCATGTTTCCTTTAGGAACAAAGTCAGCATTCTTGCTATATTTAGGGGTTTTTTCAACATGAATTTCATGTTGGTGAAAAGTTCTTGATTAATAGTTCCTAAGAATGAAATCCTCCAATGCAGTTATTACACTAATAATGGCAATAATGTCATTAATACTATTGTAAGCTTAGCTGTGTTTCAGGCAGTTTATGTGTTCGATTATTCTAATAATTTGCTTCTAATAAGAAGCAAACAGTCAACCGATAAGAGGAGGATACTATCCTTCTTATTTGCTGATGAAAAACTGTTGAACAGATAGAATGAAACTACTTCCTTAGTTTCTCAAAAGAAATTAATGGAAAACCCAAGACTTGAACCTGTATCTTGATTTTCAACCCAGTTGGGATTGATCCAGGTGACAAAATCTTCCTGGTATACTGAGGTATTATTTAGGCAGCTGAGCTCATGTTGTTCCTACACTGCCAGTGCTGAGTTAACTTCTGGAGAGGTAGCTTGCTGCACTGATTCAAAGTACAGTTCCTGAAACCAAAGATAAAGGATGGTCTTCATAGAATCAGTAGTAAAATATAACAATGGATGTTGATCAAAATCCATTACTGATTACTGAAGCCAATATTCACCAATGAAGAAAACAAAAATCCAAAGACTGTGTAACCAGCACTTCATGATTTTTTAAGAGGATGTTCAGAGGTCCTAGAGGGAGAAGACAAGTCACAGCAATGCCCTGGTCAGACTCATGACTGCATGGCAATGAAACTCTTGATTTTGTGGCTGGAGTACAGGTGGTGTTCTCAAAGATAAAGTAAATAAGCTAGGTATGTATTCCTCCTGACTTGCCTTTGGAATGGACTAAGTCTTGTGGACCTTTTGAAAAAAACATAGCCACTGGTTTCTTTTTCAGCATCATACATTTGAATCTGTCCATTTATAGCAATCTTATTGTAATTGTGTAATTCTAAAAACAAAAATATATCGTATACATTAAAATTATCATGACGTTTTCTGTATTACAAAGCAAGCAAACTCGCTCCCTCAGCGTTATTTTGTCTTCCCGTACTTTTGATCTCCTTGACCTAAACTATTGCCCAAGATACTGTCAGAATTGTCTGTTGTATGATACTAAATTGGTTGTCACACTTCAACAATAAGAAATACAGCAACTCTAAGCTCATACAAGGGATTATTATGGCAGAATTAACAAAAATGTTTGACAAACATTATTCAGCCAGGCTTTATGATAAGCAACACTCATTGCTTGAGTCCTAATTATTTCAAAGGTATAGGAACCTGAGTTTCCCACAGCAACATGGGAACAATTGCACAGGTGTCATATAACGAAGCATCTGTTTCGGAGTTTAGGACATTTTATAATCAGGAGCAAAGAAAATCTTTCCCAGTGATGGGTAAAAGAAGATGCATCTTGCTACTAATTAGGCACAAATAGAAAGTTTAGGCTTTTACTTGGTTCAAAGAACGAATTGGACTAATATAGTAAGAAAAAAGGAGCAGGATGCTGTCACTAAGAGCGATGCAGTCTCAAATTTTGTATTAAGCAAAAGTAATCAAAAGACAGTTACGCAGAAATAAACATAGCTGTGAGCAATCTATTTCCATGCAGTGTGCTTACACCTTAAACCTTGATCCACTGAAACTGGTTTCATGTGATAAGTGATTTTAGAGCAAACACACAGCAGGTGCTTACCATTGAAGCTGACTTTTAAGCTTCCTCCCAAAGGAGTAGTAGATTGTGGTTCTGCTCTCTGTAGGTTCATGGGAGGTAAAGAAAGCAAGCATGATGGATTTGCTTCATTTTCAGATGTCCTGCACAAGGGCTAACTTTGGATGTGCAAGCCTTTTCAAGGGCTGCTCATGCAAGTTCTATTTGAGGTGAGCATTGCCTAGGAGGAGTCAGAAGCTGTGGCCTTTGCTGCTTGTGTACAGGCCCAGCTGGGTGAAACGACAATCTGCAGAGAAGGGCTTTGCTCCAGGACCTCGGGTGCCAGGGTAGCTTCTCACTAATTTTGGTTTTTCCTCATCTCACTTTCAATCTTCTTCTTTGCTCTACTGTTTAGGTTGTCCCTTTCTAGAATAAAGTGTGCCAAAATCAGAGTGGAGATATTCTTAGGTGCCTCGTTATGCTGTATTTTACCTAAAATCAGTTATGCCAGCCAGAAAGTTGTATCAAATTCTCAGCCATTTCCAGGGTAGGTATCACTGATACCATTTTCAAAATCTAAAAGCATTCTTATTTTTTAAGGCTTAAATCTTTAGCATGAGAAAACATTCATATAAAATAAATAGGAAAACATTGAAATTTTCAGTCAAACCTTTTCTTTCAGAAGAAATCTGGATTTTCTACTAAATTGGTTTTGGTAGGAAGTATGCACTTCATTGGAAAGCCATTGAAGTGTTTGCAAAAAGAATTTTCTAAGTGAGAAAGAGGTTAACTTTTTTACTCTTCAGATATATTCATTCTCTGTCACACTGAATTACAGAAGAGCTAAACAAAGTAATACATTTTCTCTGTGTGTCTTAAAACAGAGGGATTATTAGTGATATTTTTAACAGTTACAAGGCTGAAAATTATCAATAAAAGTCTAAGTTTTATCTGAGAGTCAGTGAAGAGACAGGTTAGTATTCAGTGTCATGGACAGGATACTGAAATATCCCAGAATACATAGGAAGCTAAGTGATGTGCTGCATTTTGAACCACTTGCAGATTTTTTTAGTCCTGTTCTCATTCTTGAAAACAGTGTTGCAACAGCCATATCATGTGTCTCCTGACCACACGTAGATGGAAGATGTGTTGCTGACTGGATGCAGTACTGCAATGCAGAATTTAAAAAAAATTCTAGGATTATGAGCTCTGATTAACAAAAGGCAGCCTCCCTTAATTTAAGCTATTTTCTAATTATTTTTATTCTTCCCTGCTACCAGAGAGAAGTTTTTACCATCTTTATTTCAGTTTCATTTAGCAGCCTTTTTGGACCCTATATATACAGAGCAGTTCATGCAGCATTTGTGGGTGTTGATGGTTGATACCCACGTACAAAATTGGCTGCCTTTGATCTGCTCTTGATCTCTTTAAAAACTCCAGTCTTCCTGTATGTTCCCTTTATATATTGAAGACTAAGGAAAAGAAGGCAGGTATATGAGAGAAGCTGGATGTATGGTAAAGTAGTAGGTTCTCTGTCTTACAGAATATTTTTAAGGACACTTCCGTAAGAGTTTTGGAGCCATGTGGATAAAACATATTTTCGTAAAGCTTGTATGTGTGAAGTTTCACTTCTCATTTGTCATTCTGTGGGCTTTACTTTAAAATTCCACCTACTTGCTTGTCTTGCTATTTGGTAAGGCAGATAACTAGTTTGCTAGAGATCTAGGAGGGTGCTTACACTGGTAAGCTATAAAGATTTGAATCCTCTCTTAATCTGGCCCAGTGGTATAGCAAAGTTTTGCAGTTCTGTGCCCTAGTTCCCTAGCTGTAAAATGGAAATAATATCACTGCTTTACTTTAGAGTGGTGTTGTGAAGACAAACATACTAAAATCTGTGAGTTATTTAGTCATTATTATAATGAGGATTCAGAAATCTATGGAAAAATAAGACAGATCTCTCCCCTTTCAATAGCATGCCTTTTTTTGTTTGTGATTTTTGGTTTTTATTTTGAAAATCATTGAGATGAAAGTATATTATTCTCTCTGTCTGAAAATGTTAGCAATATTCACAAAGATGTGTTTGAGCATATGTACAGACAGATGAAAAAGGAGGATCACCAAAGAATAACATCAGGCTGTATGAACCTAAAATAAAGCGATACCATATGACCTGTGGGACACAGACAGAGATATTTTAATGATACTATGTTAATTGCCAGTAAAGCCATTAACCCCACAACAGTACTAGAAGTGCTTTAGTAGTAGGAGAAGCAATTTTAAAACTCAGTGGTTCCTTAAGGAGCTGACTATCAACGTAACAGTCCAAACTTACTTAAACTGTGCTGAATAGGATGGACTCTAATTGTTTTATATCAGTTATTCTTGGTTGCAAAGGTGTATAACATACTTCAGTTGATGTCTTCCTAATATAGCAAGACAGGTATAGTATAACATGCTTTATGAGATATTTATCTTCAGGAGGTGCCTAGTCCGTCTTACTTATGTGATAAGGAATTAATGATGTAACATAAAGCACATAACTGCCTTGCCTTAGATAAAGTATGTGTCCATACATTAGCATGCACTTACAGGAAATTATGCTTGGGTGATTGTTAAATAAAACATGTTACATTTAGAAGAACAAGAAGAAAGAGGCGCAAGAGGAGCTCAAGGGCACTAGTACAGGGAAAGGTGGGAGGTGAAGGAAGAGGATTGGCAAATATGATTTTGCTTTTGCTTTTTATTGTCTTTACCAAACCTAACCCAGCAATACAATGCAATATTGAAAATGTGCCTCTGGAATAGAGAAAAATAATTTGGGGAATGTGGCCCTAACAGCTTCTGTCTAGGTGGAAAAAAAAAAAACAAACCCTCAGTCAATTTGTGTTGTAAAAAGAATGGTTATCCCTCGAAAACAAGAATACAGAAAAGAAGCAGAACATCGGTCTTGTCTGACTTTTTCTCATTTTGCAGTAAAAATGTACTGTTCTGTGTTGAGGAGAGTCACAGCCAGCTTCCAGTATTCCCTGCACTATCTGTGTAGCTGGAGTGGCCCACCAGCCGCTTGGTCATCTACCCCAGATAAAAAAGGAGGAGAGCCAAGGCAAGTACAGGGCAACAACAGATGAACAGGTTGGGTTGGGTTGGTGTGGTTTGACCAGGGGGCAGTTGTGGTGTTTTGTCTGTGTAAAACTGCACCGCTGTTATTTTCTTCCTTTTTATTCACTCATTAAAATTGAGTGCCACCACAGGAAAGTGCAAATTTCTTTGGGTCAGATATTGGGAACCCTCATTTTGCTCTTGCATCTGATTTTTGAAC
>Ga0181612_125368_pt1 | contig 11930 bp, 7 predicted proteins | sample HoacroProtozoa21_FD_119630 | JGI IMG/M metagenome (GOLD analysis project Ga0181612, IMG submission 119630) | Hoatzin crop microbial communities from Cojedes, Venezuel. Combined Assembly of Gp0051906, Gp0051904, Gp0051908
TCAGTGAATCTTCTGGAGCAAGCCTTATCCTTAAAGATCACTATTCGTTTTCTGACATAACTGTCCTGGTTAATGTTACTACATTGTGGGCCCTGCTTTTGGGATGACTTAATAAATGCATCTCTAAATTTGGCTGAGATTTCTAAAAGCTATTTAAAAAAACCCTGAGTATTTCAATTTTAGGTTAAATGTTTATAATGAGCCTTTAATGCACATTACATTTATTTCAAAGCAGTTGTTTCTGTGCTAACAGTAAATGTACTGGACATCTAAATTACTTGAAGCAAATTACATGTTTTCTAAGTATTAGCCAGATTTCTTTTCTGATCTTAAATATCTAAGAGCTAGAGGGTGGCAGTTTTTAAATTCCTACAGTGATTTGGGAGCTAAGAAGGACCTCGCTTTCAAGTTCCAGTCACCTATAATGATTACAGTCTCATGAAATGTGTTAGCATCCAGCGTGCGTATGTATCTGAAAAATAAGGTAGGCTGCGAACGTGGCATGGGCCTTTGCCTTTCCAGCTGTTTGCAGGGGTAAGAAAAGCAGGCATTCAGATTCTGTAAACAATTTCTGGTTCTTCTAGTGTCTATATGCATTGACTTGGAAAACTCTCTCTCTAGAATGTGAGGTAATAGTTGTTTTCGTGTCGTAACTACAAATCTAGCAAGTTGTTGATAGCTTAAAGTCACGATTTGGTTGTTAAATTGTGACTGACTTACCTATCCATTCTAAAATGTCTTTAAAAGTAAAAGTACACTTCCTGTTGTCACCTGACTCGTTCGAAAGGAGGAGGTAATGTCTGCAACAAAAGCAAGGCTTCATTGCTGTTCTTGAAGGCTTGGGATGGGGGGATGTTAGTTTTGCCTCTACTATTTTTTTTGTTGTTTTAGAGAAGAAAACCCACTTGAGTCCAAAGCAGTTCTGTAGCGTGGAATTCAAGATAGAGAAGACAATTTTTCCTTTTACAACAAGATTGCAAGTTGTTTGACGTTTCGATGAGTATCTTAGTTTTCTCATCTTGTATCTGAAAAATTACGACTGTTAACTGTGCTTGTGGTGGTCTTGTTGCATCATTAAGCTAGCAGCTATATCTTTCCAATGATTCAGCACTCACAGTTTCTAATTATTTTTCCTTTCAACATCCTTCTATTTAAGCATCGGAAGAGCGGGATTATTCACAGGCATTATCTAGAGAGAAGGTGAAAATTACATGTCTGTAAACCACTTCTGTAGGGACACAGCTTGTAGAATTCTTATTTATTGACCTCTGTTTCTTCTTGTTTGTTTGTTCTGGTTTTGTTGCTATTCTAGGAGTGTCCCTCCCTTGTGGTGATTATCTTGCATATTGTTGCAAATTTCTTAGGGTGAATTTTAGCTCTTGAGTTGATATTTCCCTTTGGTAGCTTTGTCTCCTGCACATTTGGAAGTCCTGAATAGAACGTTTGGCAAACAACATTTATACTCGGCAGGCTTTTGGCTGATGGTGGCCTATTCAGCAGCCATTTGGAGGCTCTACCTTGCAAATGCTAGCTTCAAGTGTCAAAAAAACAGTGAGAACTAGGAGGGTTCTGCCAATCTTGAGTTGAGACCCAGGAGTAAGAAACTCGGAAGATAATCCCGTCAGAGAAGCTGCACTCGGTAAGTAAAGTTCCTGTCAAACTTTGCATGAAGTCAGAGGGAGCTGCATGTTTGTTCGATCGGACCTTTGAGAAGTGAAATCGGTTGTGAAAGGCTAGGCCTAGAAATTACATTTAGAATTGGAAAGCTCTGTGTAGGAAAGGTTAATATTGATGCTACTTAGTGAGCTATACTATAAAATAAGAAATTGCAAGAATTTAAACAAACAAAAACCCCCAAACTCTGATAGTGTTTAGCTTTATATGGGAATAAAAGATAGAAGTACGCTGCTGGTTTAACTTTCAGAGTTTATTCCATGGAAATTATAACTGCCCTTCCAATTCAATATTCTGATTCTACTAACAGCGGGAAATACTTTTAAGGTAACATCCTTGTGCAGTGTTTTCTAGTAGTTCAGAGATCATTCAGCAGTTAAAACGTAGTGAGGGCTTGGTCCAAACCTCAGTTATTAGGACCTTAAATCTCTGGCAGCATGTAGAATGTGTTTGTCCACCTGGTGTCTGCGTGTCTATGTTTGTACGTGAGGGGGGAGTACATGTGCATTTAATGGCCATTTACCAATTTCTGAGCTATCTCTTTCCTTCCCTTTTCTGTCAGTTTGAGAGCTGCAACTAGACACATTCAAACCAAGAAACGGTAGAAGTTTCTTGTGTGAGCTGTTGGAGAAATTGAGTTATGGTGAATTCTGTTATCAGTTGAAGCCTTTAAAACAAGTTCAGCAATTTTCCTAAAAATGTCCTAGCATTTAATGAGGAAAAGACTTCAAACAGGAATTTGTGGGTTAAATTTTTTTGGTTTGAATGGGGTTGCAGAGCAGACAAAATGATTTTCCTGTTCTAGAACTGTTTTATTTTCATTTGTTTTTATTTTATTTTCATCTCTTGCTGTGCTTCTCTTCTCACAGAGGCCTTGCATATTTTTGTTCCCAATCAAACCCTGTGGGGGGGTTGGCAGTTTTTCTTGCATTTTGCCAGCATCCAGTGCCCGTGGCCATCATAAATAGATTTGTTGTTGTTGTCTTTAAATAGAAAGGCATTTAAAAACAATCAAATTGCTCTCAAAAGAATGAGATAGCTACAGGTTGCACTCAAGTACATACATATTTTCCAAAACAAGGTGTTCATTAGCACACATTGTCATTTATGAAGTTTAGTGTGTGTCTGAGTCTCTTGGCTGTCTCTAGCCATCTGTTAAGTTCTGCTGTCATCTTTAGCGTTTCTAGTTTGTGCAGGTTTTCAAAAAATACTTTCTGACAGAGTCTTCAGCAACTTGATCTAAAAAGCTGTAAAGCATCCCACTTTCAGTAACTTATGGGAATACGGTTTTGCAGTAGCATTAACTTGCAGGCGTACTCCGTTGGAACAAATGACATTCAGCAGGTCAGGTTCCTTAGTTTCTCTGATCTGGGTAGAGAAATGCATTGGGCGTACTGCGAAGTGCATCTAGTATTGGTGAGAAGGTGAAAAATATTATTATTGTTCATTTCCTTTTCTAATGTATTCTGGACAATGCTTCTAGAAGTATATTGTTCTGACACAGTCGTTACGAATTTTTCGTATGATAGTACTTTACAGAGCATAATGCTTGGAAATTTTTTTGATAACTAGTTTAATTATAATTTGAACTTGTAATATTCTTAAAACTTTCTAAAAGACAGTGTAGATATGGCCGTGCTTTCTTGGGAGGGTGCTGGGGTCGGGGAGCTTCAGGGTAAAAAATAAAAAGGAATATATAGGAAGAATTTTTGAATCGGAAAGAGTATTTCTTGAACTAGAGAGATTAATTTGCTTATTAATAGAAATGAACATAAAGGTCAGACCAAAGAATTCATACTAAGTGCAAAAGCTTTATTAGTTGAAACCGAATTAGTTCATCTTGGTGTAAAAACTGGTCTGAACACCTTGCCTAATACTAGAAAAGTCCACACTTTCATGTGTGTTATAGTTTCAGTGCATGTTTGAAATAAGTGCATATAGCAAAGCCTGTGAGGCTGTAAGGTTCCTTACATGTGTTTCTCCTATAACAGGGGAGAGACTTTCAAAGATACGAAGAATAGGTAAGCAAAAGATTGCCATTAGTATTTGTTGGGAACTGGGCCTCTGATTTCAGTTTGCTCCCTTGGTGTTGAAAAGCAGTGAAAGTTTTGTTGCTTGCTTCTGTGCTGTGGTTTGAAATAAAAGATTTTTTGTGGGCATCTTAATAAAGCATAGCTAAACTTGGATGCTGTTGAAGCTCAGGGAAGGTAGCTTAGGCATGCTGGAGTTCTTCATATTTTCTTGCAAGTTTCTTTGGCATCGCTTTGTGTCCGTTTTTATACCTCATCTCTCTCTTCCTTTCCTGTTAAAATTCTCTGCGTAATACTTAGAGCTTTGATAGCTCTTTGAGCTGCTCTTACACACACCTTGCTCGGGTGTCCATGTGGTCTTCAGGATATGAAAGTAGGACAAAATTTTGCCTGGAGTGTTAGCCTACTGTTTTCATGAGACAGCAAAGACAGTGTAACGACTGGCTGTGGTCAGAAGGGCTGGTCCTGCGCTCTTTCTTGTGCTAATGTACAGAAAGTTGTTATTTTTTGCTTGGGTTAATTATCTACAGGTTTGGTGAGCTGGACTGGCACACTGAAGAGTCACCAGAGACACAGGAGTATGTAGCTGAGAGCAGGGGAGGGAAAGACTGCCACTCGATTGGCATCAGGGTCTTGAATTGGCTCTTTCCTACTTGGGGACCTTCATTCTTTGAGAACTGTCCAGCCCAAACGATACAGCCGGCCACTTTTTCTGCTGCCACACCACCCACTCCCCTGCCCCGGGGAAAAAAAAAAATGGGGGAGAAAGAAAGCAAACAAAAACCCAAAGAACAAACAAACAAAACCTTTGCTACCCCTTGCTCTCTGTATCCTGAAAAACTTGGGGCTTAAAAAGGTTCCGTTTTCTAGAGGTAGGTGCTCTAGTTTTTGAGTCACGTCTGTATTTCAAAAAGTTCTGATTTGAATAAATGCCTAAAAATCAGGATGCCTTTTTGAGGACTCAAATACTTTTTCAGGATAGTCTCAGTTCTTGCCTTTTGTTAGCGCTGCTGTCCATTTTGGTATAGTACGTGTGGCCCTAACTGAAGTCTGGTCGTAGAACACCGTGTGGAAGTGAGATGGATTTTGCTATTGAAAGGAGATCTTTTCTTTTGTAATTTTGAAATCCCCTAACTTCCTCCCTTCCCTTCCCTTTGAAATATGCCTATTAGTGGACGCAGTTTAACTGGCCTGCAACAGTTTCATTTCTTGTACTGGTGTTTTTAATTCCCTCTGTAGGAAGTCTCCGGTCTTGCAGTTCATCAGACTGCTTTAGTAAAGTGATGCCTCCAAGGAAAAAGAGGAGACCTGCAGCAGGAGATGATTTATCTGCTAAGAAAAGTAGACATGATGGGTATGTCATCTTACCGTGAGCTAAGACTGATGGAATATCTAAAGTTGAATAGCTGATGTGATTGTGTTTTTAAGTACTATATGGAAATGGTATTCAAATTTGCTTGGTTTCTCAGTGTGGAACCGTAGCCTGTGATTGAACTGTGGGATATTGATAAGCACGTCTAGGTTCAGTTTGCATCTCACCTTTTTCTAGTTGTACAAGAAGCTTGTAGGGAACTTCTTGGTCTAGCTTGCCAGCTGTCAAAGTAGCCATACTTGTTTGTTCAAAACCAGCTCCTAAGAGACACGATAATATCTTCCAATGTACACCCGTAAGATCTGGATTGGGTGCTCTCAGTCTAGAGCCTGTCAGAAAAGCAAACGTCGCTGTAGCCCGCGGAGCTCTCCCGTGAAGTTCTGCCAGGCTCTCCCTGCCATGCCGTGGTTTGATGCTGATCATGTGAGGGGATGGTGAGGACTGCCCAGGCAAGGTGATGGCTGGTGGTGGAGCGGGCACTGAGGCGTGCTGCTCAGCTTCCCTCTGGGCAGCGGGAGCACGAGTGGGCTGTGAAGGTGTGCACGAGCAGTGTACGCTTTTGGCGTAGGTGTTGCGTAGCTGAGACTTCAGGAAGGTAATAAGATGCATTTCTCTCCTAACTGTCAGCCTGAGATCAGGCTGGGTGCTTTCCTTTTTGTTCTCTGGCACAAGTAAGAAGAATGCTGGTAGCCAAATTAAGCTGCTGATTATGCCTCTGTAACTCCATTGTGTCTAATAGGGTTGCACAACTATAGCTGCACTGGAATTTATTAAATGATCTGTTGATGCAGAAGGAAGAGATTTCAACTCTCCCTTTCATTGCTTTGCATACTTAACACTAGCAAGAACAAAAAAGCACTACGGGTTCTTCATATTTTTTTGTTGCTTTACAGAAATAATAAAAGCTAAATAGTTGATAGAGGACATTACAGCTTATTCAAAGTTATGCATACAAAATGGAAGCGAAAACGAGGACAGAATGTTTCTAGAATCTAAGTAGATGTTCATGAAACTTAACTCTACCTCCCTTTGCTAAGACACTGGCGATAAAACAACCCCAAACCCCTAGACAGTAAGGTTGTCTGTGAGTAAGAGATGCTGGTTTGTGTAGTTCATACAAGAAAATGTTGAGAAACTTATTTCTTACTCTATCAGTAGTATGTATATATATAAAATAATTTTTAAGAGCTTTTTGAAAGTGTAACTGGAAGGATTTTTTTTTTTCTATCTGCCTTTCAGTTTATACCTAATAGATCTAGTCTTCATTCTGCTGCCATGTAAGGCTTTGTTAAAAGGAAGACCTCAGCCTGCTTTTAGAAGTGGAGGTGAAACCAGATCTGCCAGTCACGGGCCACAGGGGAATATCTCTCTCTGACGTGGTTCCAATTTTTATCTGTCTTCCTTCTTAACTTCTAAAGGTGTTTGGGCTTGTTCTGCTTCCCAGTGTGTAAGTTTCTGCTTGGTCTTCAGGAAAGCAGTTTTTATTTCAGCATGGCTGGCAATACGAAATCATTTGCTGAACGTGCAGCTCAGTCTCGGAGCTCCGTTTTCTTTCAAGGAAGGATTTCTTCAATTTTGGCTTATGCCCCTGTAACCTTTTGCAAACAAGTTAGCCGAAGAGCAGGCTGTCTCCTGCTTCCGTGCTTGTTTTTCAGGCGGAGCTCGTGCCTGTCACGGTTGGTCTTCGCAGGTCAGACGTCTCAATTGGTCAAGCAGAAATCAGCCTGAAATCAGGAACCTCTACAGCAGTGTGCCATAGCAGACCTAGGTATTTGCAAAGCCATTTCCTCACACATTGTATGCAGAGGATGCTGTCTACTACAAAACCAGTATGGACAGTGCAGTGCCAGTTTATGGACCATGGGGCTTCTAGGCCCGGTTCTTTACCAGTGCTTCTGCTTTAGAGGCAGGCTTCCTGGAAGCTGCGTACGTGTAACCCAGGGTACGCCTTCAAGGGACACTAGCCTGTGTGGATTCTGTATTTAGCTGAAAAGGCAGTCAGTGTTTGTTCTTGAACGTCTGCTTCCAATGAAACAATACAACGCGTGCTCTCCAGAGGAGCCTGTATTTCCTAACAGAGCTGAGCAGATGCTCATGGAGTGATGTAAGTTTTGTATGTTTCTCAGTTACAGTGGGAAACTTAGAGGGGCGAGCAACATTAACAAATAAATTCAGTAATTGCGAGTCTCCTGTTTGCTTGCAGTGCCAGAATGTCAGGTAGTAGTCTGAAGGTGATCAAAGGAGTGTCAGCTAGCGGTGTTATCGCAGCTGAGACCAGATGTTGGTGATTCCTCCTGGTTTGTCCACACAAAGGAAATTTTTTTTTTTTTAATCCTTACATGGATAGTTTTGTTGTGTGATCTTTTCAGTCTTCACTGTTTGTGGTGTGTTCCTGTAATCTCTTCAATAGTAATTTTGAGCTATTCTTTCCAGAAAGTTTATTTCAGCAGGACTCTGTGCTGAAAGAGAAGATGATTTCTAAAGGCTCTTCGACTCTTAAACACATCTGATACCAGGGAGCTTTTGATAGTCTTCATCCTCAGTTCCAGGCTGTTAGGGATACAGCCTCATCTTGGAAGGAGTAGCGGAATAATGACACTGGCTATTGAGGAGAAACATTTATAGGAACAAATGTAGTTGTCAGTGTTATTTGAAAACGCTGATCTCATGCATACACTGATTATGGAAAACAAAGATTCCAAACGTGTTCTTTGGCATCCCACCCTTATATACGAAGAGCTTGAATTCTGTTAATTAATGTTCATATAACATCAGCTTGAGCCATGAATGTGGTATTTCAGTGGGAGGGAATTTTTATACCAGATGATGTATAATGAAAAGAACTTGGTTTATTCATTTCTGGATTACAGTAAGACTTACCCTGTCTTAAAGAGTAGCTGTTGGAAGTAAACAGTTTAGCCCACACTCACCAGAACATAATGACTTGAAGACTTAGTTTGTATTTTCCCCTCAGTATCACAGTACTTGATTGTACTTACAACTCTCCCAGTATGGGGTATTCTCAAATTGGAGTTAAAAATACTTTTTTCCGTACATTGCTCTTCCATCACTCTCTTAAGGGCCTTAGGAAAGGTAAAGCAAGTTTCACGTAAAGATACCCGATAGGTAAGAATAGTCCTCACTGTATAGTTATCTCATGCTGTGTATCTGTTACACAATTTCTAGCCAAATACTGGCCTTTTCCTGAGGGAAGAATGAGCTGTATAACATAATGTCTTACCTTCTTTCTGATAGTCGCATTTAAAATGTAATTCTGCTCCTTATTCCAGAATCATGCTGAGGGCAAAAATCTTACAGTAATGGATATCTGGACATTAGAAGGATGAAAACTAGGAATATTTAATTGCTTGAAAACATAACTTTCAGGGGAGCGGATAGATCTAGAGTCTGATTTGTCCTCGATGTGTGTATGGACCACAGAAGAGCCTATTAACATGAAAAAACAGATTTTCTTCATTGAGTAATAAGCTCCATAGTGGAAAAATGTAAGTTTTGAATACACAGTCAACACGCTGTTATTAACGTAGGAAAGTAAGATGGGAGTATACTAACCTTGGACATTTTCAAAACCTGTAGTGCTGAGAGGTTTTTTGATTCTGTTGTCATTTACTGACTGGTTTGGTCCTGCCCCGTGCAGACAGCCTGCATTACCAACTGTCACAGATGTCTAGACCTTCTTCCTTGATGTAGACATTTGCAAGTACGCACAGGTATAATTTTCCATGTTTCTGTACCTTTTCAGTGAACTTCACATAACAGTTCTGAAGAAACTGAAACTGGACATGTGACTATCAGCGCGTATGCTGTTGCACACACTGCTCCTTAAGTAACCCTGCTGAAGTTCCAAACATTAATTTAAAAGTTGAGAGATGATTGTAAGTCTGTAAATAGGGAGAGATAAGACACATTCATTCATAAAACTTACCCGTCAAGTAAATGTGTCCCAAGGGCTGCTTTAGACAGTCTTTATTGTGCCTTGGAAATTGTAAAATACCTCTCTTTTTTCTTCCCCCCATTTGCTTCTACTACAGTATTTATGAAACTATTGCTAAAATCGTAATTGTAAATGAATAGGTAAGGGTTTATAAAAATACTTTAATTGTGCTGCACAGATGAAAATTCTCAGCCAAAATTCTAAATGAATTAATTAGAATTAATGGAAGTAGTAGGGGGCACTTCTTCAATCAAAAGTTTTGCGTCTTTCAAAATATAAATAATCCCAAAGCAATTAGTTTGAAGCTCAAACAAAATGAGGTAAAGATTTTGAGGAAGTTCTCGTTGCATAGGAACAAAGCTACTGTTGGCAAGTTTCTGAACGTTTTCATTCAGCAAGCACTGACTGTCTGAAAGAAGCAGGCTGTGAATCTTCACGAGGGGTTAACTTTTGACTTATTTACAGTTAATAAACTGTATGTTTTTTGTTTCTTTTTTCCTTTTATTTCACCTTAAATGAGCTATTATCAGTTTCCACAATGAAGAGAATATTGTGTGTGACCTACACTCCGTGCTTTCACTGAGCTCAGTTTGAATGTTCTGGAGCCGTGCAGCCCAGGGCTGCTGCTGCGGTAGCTGGAGCTCTGCTGAATTCCAGCACAGCTGAAGCGCGCTCGGAGCAGGAGCAGACACCCAGCTTTGAAGGCTGCAAGAGGCTGAAGAGAATTACCGTGACCTTGTGTTTTTTCGCTGGCAGCGACCGTGTGCTCTTACCATGACTTGCCTAGTCACCCCATAATAGCTGGATGGAATTTCCATGCTTTTACTTTCCCACCAAATCAGTTACGAACAGAGGAAAATAATCTGGAAAAGAGATGGGTGATCATGTATTTAAAGAAACATGAAAGGCCTGGACACTTTTTTTAATTAGCTTGTTTACATCTACCTGTAGCACTTCCAATTATAAACTACATTGTCTTGCCTTTATTGCAGGGATATTACAATTCCCTAGCTTGTAAGAATATTTCAGAGATAAGTTCAGAAATGGATGTTATGAGTCAGCTGTTAGGTCATGGTGGAGGAGCAAGCATTTCTGAGAAAATATCTTCGTTTAAATGTGGTTAAATAGTTGATAACACTTTTGTAAAATTGAGGCAGGTTAATCTCATGTCGCTTTTTCCCTGCCCGGTGCCACATTCTTGCCTCTCTCTAGTTTGGTAAAATGTCTGTTAGATAATAAAGCTAAATGCTTCTTAAGGGAATAATGGTTATAATATAAAGAAACATTTTTTTGAAGTCTGCTGTCACTGTCCTGACAATGACAGCGTCATGCTAAACTAATAAAACCCATTCTTTCTCAGGTGACGATTTATCTGAGTCATTGTGCCTGCACGCATGTCTCATCTGGGACACAGATACATGCCCTTTGCCCATAGGTGATTGGTTTTTTTTTTTCCTTGCTGTTGCTGATGGGCAGCGTGTCAGGTTCAGAAAAGGCAGGGTGATTCTAACTGCAGAGACCCGGAGTCTGCTGTTGGCCGGTAGTGACAGGCATAGCAGACACTCTGGGAAAAAGCTCTGCACGCACCTTTCTGGCTCTGATGATGGAGGAAACATCCGTTAGCAATCCTGTTCCAGTGTCAGCATTCTCTGACCGTGCTACAAAGTCTGGTACCAAAAGTACCAGGTAGGCTCGTTGCCCTTCCTTTATGGAAGGGCTCTGTGGAGTTTTCGCTTTTTTTTTTTCCCTGTTTCTCTTCTTTTTTTCTCCTCCAAGCTCTGCACAGGGTGTTCTTTCACTTCTGGCGTGTGACTGAAACTCTGCGGGTTCCTCTTACGGACCATAAGAAAATGACCAGACTCCAGCATGGTCAGCGTAATGGTTGGGCATCTCTTGGAAGGTACTGGTGCTGGTCACCTTGACGAAGCTGGGAGCCCCTGAGGACTTGCTGGTGGAAGCTTGGATCTGTTCAGTAGATGTCTGCTGCTCCCAAAGTGTTCACATACCTACCTTGTGCGCGCTGAGAGTTTGTATTTGCACAGCAAGAGATATGCTCCTTAGCACAAAGACAAGGCACATCATCTTGCACTGTGTACGGAGAAATTCCAAAGACAGGAGAAATATTCTAGGATACAAAAAGGATGCCAGGTGTCTCTGGCAGTTTGCGTTTTTCTCTTCTGCACATGTGGTTCTTGAGACAACCAAATCTGTATTAATGGTAGTTCAGAGGACACACAATCTTCGGCATCACCTGTGCTGCCAGGCTGGGCTTGCTGTGAGAGCTGAACCGAGTTGTCCTAGGCTGTAATCTCAGATGCTTGTCTGCTTGCTTGCTTGTCTCTCCTTGCTCACCTCGCTTCACCAGGCGCTGCAGGGATCGGGAGTCTCTTGCTAACAGAACTAGATGGTTTGGCTAGACGGGAGCTCAGCTGGGATTTGGAGTAAACAAGGAGAGAGCAGGCTTCATCTTTACACGAGAGGTTGCTAATAGCAGGTCCACGTTGGTGTTGCTGGTTTCTACCATGCTCCTTTTCAAGTCATCCTTGTCTTGCAGGATGGGGGATCTGCTGTTAGTTCCTTTAGGCTGAGAGAAGGGTGCCTGAGATTCATCCAGCCGTTCTTGGGGCATGGTTTTACACTTCTGGCCATGCATAGTCTGTTTTCGCTACAAATGTGATACGGTGTCACCTGCACGTTTGATGAATGTCTGGCTAATCAGCTTGTAGCAGAGACTGGGATAGCTCAAGATTATATCATTTCTGATTTTGCTTTATGAATTTGTGAAGGAATTTATTTTACTGGCAAAGGTTGGAAGATCACAGAATCACAGAATGGTAGGCGTTTGAATGGACCTCTGTGGGTCACCCAGCCCAACCCCCTGCCCAAGCAGGGTCACCCA
>Ga0181612_102197_pt1 | contig 11929 bp, 4 predicted proteins | sample HoacroProtozoa21_FD_119630 | JGI IMG/M metagenome (GOLD analysis project Ga0181612, IMG submission 119630) | Hoatzin crop microbial communities from Cojedes, Venezuel. Combined Assembly of Gp0051906, Gp0051904, Gp0051908
AGGAAGAACTTCTTCCCTCTGAGGGTGACGGAGCACTGGAACAGGCTGCCCAGGGAGGTTGTGGAGTCTCCTTCTCTGGAGATATTCAAGACCCGCCTGGACAAGATCCTGTGCAGCCTACTGTAGGTGACCCTGCTTCGGGGGGGGTTTGGACTAGATGACCCACAGAGGTCCCTTCCAACCCCTACTATTCTGTGATTCTGTGATTCCCCTTGTATATCTGGCTGCCTTTGTAACTGAATGTAACACGGATGTGCAAAGCACAGCATCATGGGTGAGAGGACAGTTCAATGAGACTAGGATTTGGCGGAAGCTCTCAAACTGTTGTGGGTGCCATCCCATTTCTCCACAGGGTCAGTGCAGCATCTAGCTCTGTGCCTGCACAGAAGCGGAGAAAGCCACAGTTTTCTCACTCAAAGACAAGTTTCTTCCGCTGTGAGTTCTCTCTTCCCAGAGATTCTATCAAGTAAGCTTCAAAGTATCTTCATTCTTCTAACCCGATGCGCCGAAAAATTTTCACAGCAGAAGGATGCTAAATGCTTTCTTAGCCCCCAGAGCTCTCACAGTCTGCTCATAACCCCTTTCTACAGCAACTGGAGAACCTGAGGCTACAAGCAGAGAGAAAAACATTGCTTAGCTAAGAAATGGGCATAAGATCTTACTACGTGGGCTTTCAGATACCCATACCAACCACTAAACTTCACTATATTTTAGAGATGAAGACAGATGGCTCTTCAGGTACTATTTAAGTACTATTTAAGAAGGGAACAGACACAAAAATGGTAGGGAGGCTAGGGAAGGGAATGAGGATCCTTTATACAGATCCTCAGATCTTTCCAATTCCAGGCACAGCATCTCTGGACGTAAGGCCAAGGAAGTCCCTAGCATATTTCTCCCTCATTGCCTGCTCTGAAAGCATTTGCTGCCGTATTTCATTCTGATTTTTGACCTCTTCCCTGCCCCCCCCCGAAGCTGGCATTGAGGCTGACACACTTTTGGAATCGCAGGCAAAGCTCTGAAGACCAAGGAGGATTAGATTCCCAGCAGGGCATGAAATATAGCTCCTTGGAATAAGACAGAACTTTCTTGTAAGTCTGCAAATCTCCGAATTCCCTCTTTTCCTCAATTGCCCTTCTCCACTAAACCCTCAGCCTGCAGTTTCCATTGAGTTATCCTGTACCACTTGGTTGCCTCTCCTCTCTTTTTGAGGCTTATGGGTGAATTTTGGGGGGAAAGTGGGCTTTACCTCCTGTCTAATCCCATTAGCACCACAGAGTAATAGGTCACACAACATAAAATAGGCTGTGCCATCTCTCAGTGTTCCTGGGCACAGCATGGCTGCCTAAGGCCGTTGGCAATTGTAATATAAGAATGCAGATACAAAGAGAAATGCACATTACACATCCCCCAGCTGCTCTCCCCAGGTCTCTCCCTCTTTTGGAAGACTGACAAATTTGTTTTACTGGGCCATCAGTAGGGAATAAAGGGCACAAATCAGATTATTTAGCACAAGCTGAAATCACAGAGGTTCCACAATAAATTGAAGTGCAACCTCGTTTACCTGTTTTATCCCATTCCTGCTTTGGAGTAACAATTTCATAATCAACTCTGTTGTTTAATATTTAAAATCTTCTCCCTCCCCATCCCCTCTGTCGAGGAAGATCACAATACTCTTATACAAAGTGTTCAATAGATTCTCAGACTGCAGAAAAATCATATAAACCCAAACCAGATAGTTCCTTAATTTCAAAAGATAATAATTTACCAAGATATTCTCAGGCAAAGAAACATATGTATATCTCTCTATATATCTATCTACAGTGTTTAGGATTTCATCCCTCATTTTTGTAAAATTAATGAAAGATTTATGAGTTATTCAGCTACTCTGAGTTCCTGGGATATTGCTAATAAACCTTCCTCTTATTCCTATTGTTACATCTCATCAGCCCCTCAGCCATTTCAGGCTTTTGAAGCATACAGAGATTCTTTTTTGTTGAAGTATTTTAATATCTGCTTCCCTAAAATGAACATCAAGTTTTGCTACTCCGTCAAATCCATCATTTTCCACTATCCCACCATAATTTATAAGCCAGGCAGAAGACACATTAATCCCTCGTTAAGACAGGAGGGGAGTTAGATGAGAGGAACCTCTGAAACCAGATAATGAATCTCTGCAAGTGCTCCAGCTCTTAAAGAATTAAGCAAAAGTAGCTTTTCCTGAAAGTAAATTCAGGACTATTATCGCTGCAAAGGACATACTGATACACTGCCAGCATTCAGCTCTGCCAAATAAAAGTCTTCAAAAGCCTTTGAAGACCCATCCAAGTACAAGTCTTGTGCAGTAAAAAGAATGCTGAGATTTTTATTTTGTTGATTATTCCCCAAGAGACGGTTCTCTTCCTGGACCTATTCCCATGCCCTCCTTTCCCCCTGCCACCACTCATTCTCAATTCCTAAGCAATTCATACCATTGATTTCAAGGAAATCTCTCAATGACTGTGGATAAGCCACAAACTCCATCCTTACCAGACCACAGTTGAGATATAGTGCTTAATCTAAGCCCTGCTTAGGTGAGCTAGCATGAGAAGGATGTAGCTGCCTGCATTTAGCCACAAAACATTCTCGTCATCAGCTGACTGTTTCAGGTATTTTCAAAAGAAGCCAAACAACAAATCAGAGGAACTCTTGTCATGGTTTCCCGAGGAAAGAAAACAAAGTTAACTCCATCAGATACCCTGTATTACCCAGGACCTAGATTTTCCAGTTTAAACTTCCAGCTCTCCATGTCATATCTTCAAGGTCCTTTCCAGGCTATGGTCTGAAGAAACTAATGCCTAAGTGCTGCCCAAGGTCCAGGAACACAGCCATCAGCCTTAGTAATAGAGACACAGAGACATTCTTCTTGTCAGAAATAATATAGAGATCTATGCAGCTTCTCCAAGAGGCTTCAGTTTGAGCAGATTCTCCAGAGCACACAGTGGATGAGCCCTTTAGATTTTAATCCTTTTGCTTTTTAATCTGTTTTTCTTCATAGTCTTATCGTGCACAGCAGACTTTCCAGTGATTAAGCCCACAATAGAAGGAGGTAAAATTCCCCTGGAGACAAGAACAGAACAAAAGAAAGGAAGTCCTGATTCATACTCTTGTCAGCAAGCCCTTCCCCAGAGCCAGGCCTGGGGAGATCACCTAGAAAAACATCTAAACTTCCATCTTAATTACTGATGAAGCTTTCATCATAACAGTATCTATGTACCTCAGAGTCTTAACAGATGTGTCATGACAATGTTCTGGCAAGACAAGAATGATTATCCCTATTTTACAGATGAGGAACCAAGACCAGGAAATGGAAGCATCTGATCCACTGTCAGGGGGACTCCAAGCAGAACATAGCCTGGGGAATAAGGAGCCAGCTTTCCACAAACTTTTCAAAAATCATAAAAATTAAAAACGCTTGGGTTTTTTTTTTTTTTTTTTTTTTTTTACTCAGAGAGCATTCTGTTCTTAATTACAGTTGGCAGACACAGTGGCCACCTCATCTGGCTTTGTCAAGGTCGAATTCAACTATGTTCAGAAGGGGAAACAACATGCCGTCCTTAAGTCCAAATCACCTTGGACACATGTCCAAAGCAACTCTGAACAGCTGATTCCTTTGTGAGGAGCTCCAAGGAATAGCAACAGTGCAGCGGCAAACTCCTTCGGGCTTAAAGATTTCTCAGGGCATTTTGGCAAAGAATGATCCTTGATTGTTTTTCTTACTTCTAACTCCATCTTCCCTCTTCCATGAAATGAACAACAAACAAAAAAAGTAAAGGACTAGTAAATAGTTTCACTTCCTGGTCTTATATCCGTGACATCACCAATGCACTGTGTGGCCTCGAGTAGGCTGCTTCAGCACACTGCTCCTAAATTTCTCCGCTAAGTGGAGATGTGTAGTAAAGCTGAAGGGCTGCAGGTAACCCATTACTCTCCACTGGAGAGAATCAGAACTTGTCAACCCCAATCAGAAGTGCATTTATAGACATTTAAGAGAGATTCTCCTGGATGTTTAAAGAGTTGGGAGAACTGAATTTTACATCTCTTGCCAGACTTAACAGTCACACCCTAGAAATCCTGTTTTTACAGTGTTACCGGTTCCTCCCAGTTAGGCAACACACAGAGAGAAATACACCTACGCATGAGACAGAGATCAAATCTGGGAGCTCTCAGCAGCTTTCTTCATGGCACCGTGGTACTTCCTTTCCATCATTTAAACCTAGTCACAGCATAGGTCGTCTCTGCCTGAGCCTAGGATTTTACTGAGCACCTGTGAAAAAATGTAGTTAAATCTGAATCTTGACAAAGATCACCCCTTTGTATCTCCAAAATGTATATCCCACATTGTTTCATTCTGGATGTTATTTTCTTCTTTGATATCAGATTATGCACAGTAAAGCTATGGAAAGCCTGTCTCTGCTCATTGCCCACCAGCATATTGGACACCTCTAGCATGTGATCTCTGAAGAAAACACTATCAGAGAAGTCTCATAGTACATCAAAGCCAGCTATAATTTCAAAGCCTGCAAATAGAGAAGACAACATGGGAATCTTTGCTAGAGCAGTCTGGAAACTGAAAAATTTGGGTCCCTTTTTTGGTAAGCAGACTGTAGCAGAAAGATGCTCTGTACACCTCTTGCTAGCAACAGGATCTGGCTAATACAAAAGAAAGACACTGAAAGTTTAAGGACTCTTGTAGAAAACGTGAGGATAACACAACCCAGAAGAGATAACCAGGACTTGACCTGTAGGGATTCTCCTAAAAAAAATTTAGATTTGCAAACTGGAACCTCTAGTCTATAGAGGCAGCTACATAGCTATACAGCTCAAGAACCAGCAGAGTTCAGCTCTGCGGGCATTTGAGGTCTGGACTATTCCCCTGACTCTCATCCCTCTGGCTGTCTGCCTGTCAGAAAGGGGAAGGTTAAATCATTCTCTTCCAAAACTTTCCAACACAACCAAGAGCTTGACACATGGAGATGGAAAGAAAAGAGCCTGTACCAAATCTTTAGCGAGAAAACATCAAACAAATTCAGTGTCACTCTCTATATAGCATCTCCCTTTACTCCCCTTTTGACAGCCCTGGGAGCTGCTGGGATTTTAAGCACTTGGCATACTTAAAAATGTAGCTTGGAGAATGGACGGGCATATGAAGCACAACAGCAAGGAGAGGGAAGCTGACAAGAAAAGCAAGAGGGATGCAGGTGTTCTGACTACACAAGGCATATGGATGACTTGTTCAGTAATACACCATCAATTAAACTGATGCTGTCTCACCTGGGGAGATGGATTCACTTTTCTGTCAGTCATGATCAAGACCAGCATTCCCCACCCATTCAAGCAGGTACATGTGCGCTCAGTCCTGCAGAGGAGTTACTGACAGCTTCACAAATTTCTGCAGGAGTCCGACAGCCATCTGCTGCTTTCCTGTCTGACTTTTCTGGCAGGTCAGTGTAGGGAAGCTAGCACCACTGGTTCGCCCTCAGTGCCATAATGCTACTGCTGGTCTGGCACAAACTCTTCATGCTCAGTAAGCATAACTGCAGACCACTCCCAGAGTCAGAGGAAGATGGGGGCTCAAGTCTTTCAAAGGTTTTAAACAGCTACCTAGAATCTACTGCATTGTGAGATGAGCAGCCTCCTTGCTGTCTACAAAGGGCTTTAAGACCGCTAGAGCAAAGGATTCCCACAGGGCATGGTGTTTATCACAAGCACAGCACCACACACAGTATGCATCAACACACCTCAACGTCACAGCCCCTACAATAAGTTCTAAGCGTACCATACAAGAAGCAAAAAATGATGCCTGTCCGTTTTCTCTTCAGCTGTCCTAGCTGGTCCATGTCATCACTTGTTTGCTGTTTGTAAAGGGAGTTTTTGTGCTTGTGGATTTCTGTTCCTGCCTCTGGATCTACAATAATCCCATAATTGTGATGCCAAGCAGTGCCTGAAGACAATTTTATCACAGTCTGTATAATGTGTAAATACCATTAAGTTAGACGGATTTTCTCATTAATTCTCCATCCCAGTGACAAGCCAGGAATTAACACAATTGATTTTCCAGTCCCTGCTCATTATCAATCATCCAAGAACTTAGTCGCATCTCATCTGTTCCACCTGGGTCCCAGCATTTATTTGTAGACTTCAACTTATATTAAACTAATAAAAACCAACAGCTGTAGCGACCTCTGTGCTCAAAACCCAGACAAGAACAAACTCTGTATGTTCCTAACTCCTTTGGTGGGAAACTTCCCACTATGTACCACTATCCTACGCAGAACAAGCAGTGGGCAGGTTAAGGAACAGCCCATTGTACACTGCCTGTTGCACTAATATTTTCCACCTTGCAAACAAAATAAATGCACACGCCTGTGTCACTTTCTAAAAACTTTAAGAAAACAACAATTCACAGGGTGTTTGTTTCTTGAAGGTGCTCCATTTGAAATTAATAGAAGCTGTATAGCATTTGCAAGGGAACTACACAATTCAACCCAAACTCTCCCCATTACTCCTGCTGAAATGCTTCTGACTTAGCAGCTTGACTCCACGGACTGCAGTGGGAGTGCAGTCCTTCAGTCCCTCAGCAAGGGGCAAGACATGCATTATCTGACTCAACAGGTTAAGAGAAGAAAAGGAAAACCTGGGAAAAAAATGTGTAAGGCCAAAATTTAAAAAGCAGTAAATACAGCACGAAACTCTTCTCAGCTCTAGAACAGGTTCTGTAAGGCTGCAAATGGAGAGGAATCGCAAGCAGTAGTGCTGAAAGGAATAATCCCAGTGTCTCACAGTTCTTCTGTTCCTGTGGTTCTCACCACGTCTGTCCCGCCGCCAGACCAAACAAGTAGAAGGAAACATTCCCAAGGCACACTGGAATTTTGCACTCTTGAGCTTTCCTGATCTCCCTCATTACCATCTCTTGGACCAGGAGTGGAAGTCTGGCTCATACAGAATTTTCTGCAGAAATCTAGAGGTGAGGTAGAGACTTAAATAGCAGTCTGGCAAATGCATGCCCTCTGTTACAAAACAGATGTGCTTTCAGTCCCCACAGTCCTCACTGGGCCTCTGTAGAAAACGGAGACTCTTTTGGATCACATCTTATACTCTCTTTCCCTTACCTGTATCCTTAAGTGTTCGCTTTCTTGTTCCATATCCTACCGCTCCACTGGATTACACAGTGTGTAAATCTACCCACTCATCTATCTGTAGCTCACCCGAGAAACAGGAAACCCAGAGAGCCACACTCTTTTTCTGTAAAGAGAAATAAATAGATTGCTGTAGAAAATAAATAGTTCTGAATTCCCCCTTACTGAGGGCATCTGTTCTGGCATATGCAGTCAGAACAGGATTCATAGAGCAAAATCATCTCTCTCATCCATTGCAGAAAGAGCTGTTCACTCTGGCTATTACAGGTTGGGAATGCTGAGCTGAACGCTTTTGTTGTGCTAAACTGCAGAGGCAAACCTCTGCTTGACTCAATGATCATTCTAAACCTTGCAAGGCAAGTGCTTATTAAGATGCTCGCTAATATCAATATAAAGAAGCAGCTGCATTTTATCTGCATCTGCAACCCTGTCTTCAGTTTTGTTCTTGTAGATAGTTCTCAGTCCTGTCATGCAGTGGTCTGTTCCATAAATCAATCAAACATGAAATAGTTTCAATCTGGTGGCTGTTTCTCCAGATAATTGGATTCCTAATCCCTGAAAGATTATGATCTCCGTTTACTCTGCTGGGACAGAAAAGGCCCAATTAGTCTTTTACCATATGATCCAGTGCAGGTTCCAGCATTGCCTGCAAGAGACAGGTAACAATTTGCAAATCATCACAGCAGGGAAAAAATAAAGATGTGGCAGATACAGGGAAGTCAGGCTCTGATAGATCAGCTTTTGTCTTGTGTTTCTCACTGCAACAGAGAGTGGGATACCGCTTTCTCCCAGCTGCTGTAAAACAACAGCTCACAACAACCACAAACACAACGGATGATAAAGTCCAATCTCTAAAGGGTGCTGGCTGGCCAGCTTGTATGCAAGAGCCTGCTCCTGTCTAAACAGAGATGGATAAATACCTCTCCAGGTCAGATCTGGCAGCCCACTGTGAACTGCTCAGAAGATAAGTTGTCTAGGTGGTATTGCTGCTGTGTTGACAGCTTCTTTTCAAGGTTATGGCACTGAAAGCCAACAGCATGAGCAGAAAAGCATGGGGGATGGGGCGGTGTTCTGTTCTTTATAGAGAACACATATTAAATCACAAAATAATCTCTCAAGAGCTGTGAAGTGTTTGGCTGCAGCACAGAGGAGCTTGTAAATACAGTGGAACTAAACTAGCTCTTGTAAAACATCTTCACAAATACAGAACAAAACACAGAGAGCAAATCAACCACGCTATCCCCATTTGAGCAGGAAATAAACAAGAAACATGCATGGGCTTAAATCTAGTCCTAAAGAAAAAAAATTAGGAGTCAAAATCAGCAACCAGCAGTCAAAAATCAGGATCACTTCACAGAAGCTCATGAAGTTCACAGTCCAGATTATATCTGGTGTCTTCTTGTAGCATTACTGCTATCAACAACCACTGAATGTTTCATGCAAGGACTCTGCCAATGAATAAGGAAAAGGAATGTGTCTCTGGAAAAGAAAGCATTCTCAAGGAACTGTCATTTCTGAATGAGACACTAGGCAGACTGGTGCCAAAAGAGGAATAAAGATCATTGACACTCAGACAAAATTATGTCACCTTCCAGGCACCTAAAGTAGTTGTGGTAGCACAAGGAGCATTGCAAAAAGAAAATTCAGTCCTCGTGGTTCCTGGAGATAAATCACACTCACTGGTTTGTTAATATGGGTAAGGCTTACTGTATACAGATGATTTTGCAAGTTGTTAACTACATCTTCTGAGCAGCCAGGGATCCTGTCTGAATCCTCTCACACACCAGTGCTGTCTCATGGCTGACATTTTGCTGCAGACCACAAAGGTGTCCACTACATTAGGTAAAAAGAATTTCTAATAAGTGTGCTAACAGCCTGCATAAGAAAAATATGGAGACTTTTAAAGGCTATACTGGAAATAAAACTAACAAAAAAAAAATCTGTCAGAAACCAAGCCTTTATCCTTTATCAATGGCTGAGCTCATTTCCCCCTGCAGCCTGGTAAATACATCCCTATAAACTATAACTAGTTTTATGGCAGATTTCAGACTCGAACAGATTTTTATAGCACAACCTTGAACTCTAGCAAGCACAGAATCTCAATTGGTGAGGCAATAAGATAAGCTGCAGCATCAGCCGCAGAGCCCTGCTCCAGGGGCGCTAACATTCGGTGATGCAGTGAGCTAGCAGAGCATCAGGGTCCGGGGGTGAGCACAGCAGATTGCTGTAGCCATGGTCAGAAGGACTCCCGACACACCCCAGCAAGTCCTAGACAGCTCTTCCAGGTCTAGAACTATGCAAAGCTCTGCCAGATCTCCTCAGCCCTATTCTATTTCCAGTCTCGGTTCCACATATACAGCTCTTCCAGCTCACTGCAGTCCTGCCTTGCAACCATATATGCGTGCTATTCTGTCCATCCAGGATGTCTACAGTGAGCACTGATTGAAATTACATTCATGGGCTAGGCAACAAGCCAGGGGACTCTCTTTACTGTCACTCACTTGGCAGTGACTGGAACAATTTATAGCAAATTGAAGTGTAAGGACTTGATAATGAAACTATTTCATTTCCATCTCTGATTCAGCTACCACCTGTAAAACTGGAGCCAGGAATAGGCTCAAGAAATGCATTATAAGACCATCAGAGCTCCACCAGCCACTGGCTTCATCCTTATGCCTTTAGTTCTGTGCTCACCCACATCAGCTTTGTTATTGTAAATGACTCCTCCTCTAGCTGGTCCCTGAACTGACCAAGGACCCCAGGCTGACTTATTACCACAAGGACACAGAATAAGGCAGCTGTCTGCATCTTTTACGGGCAGGTATCACATGGAGGGTTCAACGCTCCCAGCACTCAGATGCCCTCTCCTCTCCAAGTGGGCTGTCACCCCAGTACAGTGGAAGCAGTGCCTGCTGGAACACCATAGTCTCTTTGGACAGCTGTTTCACATCAAGGACAAAAAATGAGGCACAGACTGTGTTTGGCCACTGATGCTTTACAAACGCCTGTGCTAGTATTGTGAGCAGCCCTCCTGTTCCAGGAGCCAGTTTCTGACATTCACACCTGGATTGGCACCATACGATGGTGGCTCTTTCCATCAGTGTCAGCCCCATCCCCAAGGTGCTTTATGCTAATATTTCAGCCAAACTGTTCAGAGCTACAGAAGTTCCAAATGCAACATTTCTATATGCACTACCATAGCCTGACAATTTGGGTCAATTTTACTGTTAAATCTCTTGTTTGGCAGATGAAAATTGAATAGTCTATTCCAACTGTTCCCATCACAGGACAGACATTTCTACTGCACTGCCTCACCGGGACTACTCAAACTATTCCCTGTCCCTTCCCCATACACAGATGAATACCTCAGAGAATTTCAGTTTTTCCCCCAAAACTGTTTGCAGGAGAGTAGTGACAAGGATGGTCAGGGTTTGAGTGTAAGAGAAAGAATCTGCATCACATTCAGTTTTCCCCAGAAACTACAAAGCCTTGCTGAAGTAATGCTGAAAGCATTTCTTCCCTTTAACTTTTCCTCCATAAGATGTTTTTTACACAAGTCAGAATGCAACACACATTCTCTCCCACACAAAAAAAGCATACAGATCTCTAGAAAACAATCATTTTTTTTCTTCTGTGGGTTAGCTTGCTAGAGAGATTGATATTCTTCTTTTTATGTCTCAATCCTCAGGAGACATTCAGGGCCTCTAAATTACTTAGATGTGTTTCTTCACCATCTGGGGATGAGTTAACTCTGAATGGGAATGTGCATCACTTTCCTATACGTACATGCATTCAGCACTTCCTGACTCATAGAAAGCAGCAACATCTTGGTGCTGCTGCGTTCAGCCCAGTACTCTTCTGTCAACAGGCATATCTCACATGTGCATCTACTGATCAGAGGCTGCAAGAAGTGACAGAAGAATTTAGAAGAATTTAGGACTTGTCTGTTTTTTGGCCATGAACATTGTTCAAAACTGGAAACTCCTATACACACACATATACTGAGAACAGACCAATTTCCTGCTAATGGTTTCCCAGGACACATTTCTGCAAGAAAACAAGGAGTAGGCCAGCAGACAAACACCTAGGACTTGTAATCTCAGAAGGCACATGCAAAGGTCACACACTGGGGAAATCGCCTCCCTCCTCTAAATCTCAGGTTATTCAGTCATGAGTCACACCATCGTCTCTGTGAAAATGCTGAATATCTCTGGATGAAGCAGCACTACATAAAAATGCTAAAATTCCCTACATGTAAGAGATTTTTTTTTTCTCTAGAACACCTGAATTTCTGTGTATCCACTTCTTATCCAGGGATACTGACAGAAGTACTAAAAACCTGGAATAGTTCAGGTTCAGCTTCCCCGGCTCATCTTTTCTCTCGCATTTGAACAAGTTAAAACTCTAGGATCTGATGATCTTGAAAACTAAGTAATTTGGGATACGGATTTTAGAATTCAGGCTATCGCTGCTGAAAGGAGGACAGAGGCAGGGAAGCTCTGTGTGCCACGCTGACCCGCTACTGCTCACACAACAGCATGTGACTCCTGCCTTGTCAGGTAGTGGGGGGGAAAAAAAAAAAAGAAAAATCTTTTGGCACAAAGTAAGACAGGATGTCAGCTTCTGAAGTTCATTAATATATAACTCTTCTCTCCAACTCCCTGCTTTATCTTTCCTCTTAATCTTCTTCTCCCCATCCATGTGCAAATGTTGTTCTACCTTTTCCTAGAAAGCTCAACTGCAAAGGTTTGAAG
>Ga0181612_177589_pt1 | contig 11929 bp, 4 predicted proteins | sample HoacroProtozoa21_FD_119630 | JGI IMG/M metagenome (GOLD analysis project Ga0181612, IMG submission 119630) | Hoatzin crop microbial communities from Cojedes, Venezuel. Combined Assembly of Gp0051906, Gp0051904, Gp0051908
GGTTGGACTAGATGACCCACAGAGGTCCCTTCCAACCCCTACTATTCTGTGATTCTGTGATTCTCACATTGATTTTCGTTATATGATGTCCTATACTTTTGCATTAGTTTTGCAAATTTCATAAGAAACTTGTGCAGCTTATAAATAGGAATTCAGAAGACTTCTAAAAAGTCTGTCTTATTTCTAAGATAAGAAAAAGATTTCTAAAAACAGCTTATAACTTTGGGTACTCAACCTAAAGCACTTGCAGCAACTAATTTCCAGATGTGAGCCTAAGAAATGGAAATTTCATCTTCTGATCTCATCTCAATATTTTCCTCTGCAAATCAGAAAAAAAAAATGGAGTAGCCAGCTCAGCTCAAATATTTCATTTCAGTTCATTAAGGAGTCCACAAATACTATTTTTGTTCTTTACTGTTCCCCTAGAGCTTCACAGTCTTTCAGTACTAATAAGGAACATTTTAGACACAATTATCCAAAACTAGCTTCAGCGAGAATAAGCTAGATGTATCTATACTAACCGCGGTCAAAGGCAGAGCAGAGCCTAACTGAAGTAACATAGCTTTAATGTCCAAAGACTGTTTAGGGAGCAAAAATAATCTGCAAGGCACCAGCATAGCATAAGAACCAAAACCTCCATTTTTTTATAATAAGCCTAAGCCATATTTGGGTGTTTTTCTCTATCTGGTAAAGCTGTCTGGCATGGCCGCACTTGGGAAAGCTGGTACCAGGATCCTGAAAAAGCTCTAACTTTTGAAACGCTTTGGTTTTATTCAGCGAGGGATTTCAAGTTTCATCATCATCCTTAGTGATGATCCAATACTATTACTCACAAAAAACCAGTATTGCCTCCTGTGTTCAGCTTAAATTGTGACATTAATTCTCAGTAAGAGTTACAAAGACTGGCCGATGCACTCTTCATCCACTGATGCAGAGTTGTGAACTAGGTAATTAGGAGATACTACAACAGAGAAGGAGGAAGCAAATCACAGTAGTTACACGCCCCGTAAGCGCAGTGCTGTGCAAGTCTGATGTTTGAAAGCCACCCTGCGTCTCCACACAACGAGCAGAGACATGCAATTCAGCTATGTACTAAGTTAAAACAACAGAAACGACCAACACCTACCCACTCCAAATGCAAGCTAACTCAGCTACATGTCCAGCCCTATCAAAACACGTTTCTGTCAATAGTCCTTGTATTTCTTCCTGGACGAGGCATTACAGAGCTCACACTAGGTATCTCACCAAGTTCTGGCAGCAGATGTCTAAGAGTCAGCCTGTCTCACTGTTTTCCCCAATTTTCTGCTAAAAAAACCATTTTTCATCTCTACAACAAACTCGGGAGAAGCTTTGACTCGGAGCCAGAAGAGTGGTCACAACCTCCCTCTGGCATAACTGAAGTGTTTCATTGTCCCAGTGTGAATTCTGGACTTGAGCCTGTTTCACAAGATCTTGATGGAGCCTCCTCAGGCTCTATGTTTACGCAGGTTGTCTTTCCTTTTTCTCCTCAAATTTTCCCAGCTGTCACCTAAAATCATAAGGATATGAAACTGAAACTTGGTTTTTGACTAGGAAAAGATTTGATACTGATCCTGGAAAAGCCTTTTAGTTTGTAGACCCTGAGAAAATATTCCACAGTACGGTTTTATCACAGGTATATTTATCTGCTTGCTTTAAAATTAATAAATAATATAGGCTTAGAAAAATTTGAGTCTGTTGACAGTACCCGCACAGAAGGAAGGACAGCAGGAGAAGGTACACTGGCTACACAGAATCTCCAGCAGAAGTTTAACTCCAACAAGTGTAATAATACTGGAGTCAATTAAAAAGAATACCGATTTTTTGATTGATCAAATAGTAACAGCAATCATATAAATTATCAAAATTATTATTTCTGACCAAATGTGCATTCATCAAAATGTGACCAAAAAAGGCAAATTAAAAAATGTCAACTTGACCAGTGTCTTGTCTGAAGATTCAGTGTGGTTATTACTTCAGCTTTTTAATAGAAACTCTACTATATGGAATACATTAGTCTGATTAACATTAATATAATTACTTAGACTATTTCAATAATTATATTGAAAAGGACATGTTTTGGAATATGTTTTTAAACTTGATGACAAAAATGTATTTTGCCTATTCAGATTTCTTCATAACTTCCTTTTCAAGGACCATCTACATTCTTCATTTCTATCTGAGAATATAATACCTTTCAAGTTCTTCAACTTTCTGAAACAACAACTCTACAGAACAATAATAAATGCAAAGTTCACAGACACTTGTGATGTTTCTAATGTTCAGCTGTGGAGATGGCTTTTTTTTCTTTTGCCAGGAAAAGAAAATACAATGAATAGATAAAATATTCTTGCATATACTTCAAACGGAGATTAGCACAGATTCAGTAATACAGAGGAAGTAGCAATGAAAGATTTAATTCGTCAGATGAAATAAAAATAGCTGTGTTGAGTCTTAAAAAAGAAGGGCTAAAAAAATCTGACTAGTTTTGACATACAAACTTAATTACACTCAGAGGGTTTTTTGTATATCTAAATGCGGATACAGGGGTCTATTTTTAAAGATTAATTCTTTTTCAAAATCAGAAAGATTCCGACATCCTCCTGACAGCCTCAGAGCTATCTGTTACTCCCCAAATCATGATACTTTGTCTTCTTTCTCAAGGTGCATAAAGAACCCAACTGAAGAGGATGCAAGTTTTCCCTTACTTCAGCATCCACCCCAAATGGATGCAATTACCTTTGATTCACGTCAGAGACAACATGGTCATGCTGCTTTAATGCTTTTCTTTTTCAACATAAGGTTGGTATGAGGTATTTTCCTGAATAGTGACATTTAGAAGCAACAAATATATATATATACAAATAAATTGTGTAAGTTTACATAAGCAACATGCAATGTTGCCTTTTGATATTCCTTTTCAAGTAAAAGTACAAATTAAGTTCTACTGGTCCTTAGGTTTTCATGTCCGTCTTATTTTGTCCAAGATACTGTTTATGACATTCATTCTCCACAAAAAAAAGGACAATACATGGAATTATTCAATTAAAATCCTGAGACTATGTATCTTCACCAGTAGCATTTCTCATTACAACCACAGCTCTTTCAAGACAACTTTTTGCTCTCAGGCTTCACCTCTTAGATACATACAATCAATGGCAAACATCAAAACAGGATGAGAAGCACCAATGTAGATCTTTAAGACTGCAATTGTCTACAGGAAATATTTGCACACAAAAACACCTTGGAATAAATTCCAAAGTCAGCATAAAAGATTTCCTCAAAAAAAATTACACTGTATTGCAAGGACTCCAGGAAAGTCTTCTGAAGATTACTAACAATACCTGGTTCCAGACGAAGTTCTACATCTCTTGAAAACAGCCTCCTAAGCTCTACCCATGAACTCACTCCACTATAATGAACACAGGCACTGACGAACAGACAAAGCGCGTGTGCTGTGCTACTATCCTGGGCCGCTCGCCCTCGCTGGAGCAGACTGCAGCCTGCTGTGCCAACCAGCGAACCCCTGCAACAGGAGAAGGCTCAAGGACAACAGGTAAGGACGATGCACTCACAAAGCAAGGAAGACAATGTAGGAAGTGACCACAGCTATCATGAAGGAATCTAAACAAAAAACCCCAACCTCTTGTACAATAATTGGTACTTTTGCTGGAAATCTTGAACAAGCAGCCAAGATGAATTCCAGTAAATTAATTTCTGTGTTCACTTCTATTAACTCTAGGGCAAGAGAGAGTCAGAATCGTCAATAACGTTTTTAAGTGTTTGTGTGGGTGCTACTCAGGTTGTGCATGTCTTTATAAAAGCTTAAATTTCCAAGGTGGCTTGCATGAGCATGCGAAGTGCTTGTTGAATAAAAGAAATTCACAATCAGATCAGTACTAATGACTGTAACAACTAATATTGCCAGTGCAATTTCTCACACCCAATTTTCACTTAATATGCATTAAAAAGTCACTGTCACCTCCAAGCAACAGTGTAATGAATCATCATCAGGATTTCTAACACATTTCACAATTTGGCAACCAAAAGACTTTTGTAAATACAACTCAGCATGACTTCATAGCTCAAAATGTCCAAAATGTATTTGGAGATATTCAACAAATATGAAAGGATTGGTTCCTTAATATTTGATCTACTTGCTTCCCTGAAACGGTATGGGTGGAGATGGGGGATAAAGGAGCGCTTTTAAAGTTTATTCTTTGTCCATGAAGCCCAGGAAAGACAGAAGACAGCAACACTGTCAGGCAGGGCAGCTTAGTCAATTGTCTGTTGCACCTCTGTGCATTCCTGATGATTATAAGGTCTCTACAGCCAGCACCTACCAGTGAGTGTCCTTCCACTGCAGTACACATCTCTAACCCAAACGCAGGAAAGCTGAGGAATGATCTCACACCAACTGCCCTGGTCACTGAGTCATAACAGCACAAAACCAATCAAGTTCAGAAGCTGATCCAGGAAATCAAAGCGCAATCACCAGGGACAATAAACTTCAGAGTGTCACGAAGCCTCTCCCCCAGGCTCTCATTTTTCTTTTTGCTGTTAGTGAGGAATACATTTTTAACTCATCTTGTTTCATACAACAGCACATCGCAATAATAAATGATTCATGTAACTGTAGGTAGTCTCCTAGGTAAAGCCCCCAAATACAGTTTTAATTTCCGTATATCTCTTTCTTCCATGTATAAAGTGTTATTAATAGTATTTTAGTACTTCATCACTGCTTATTTTATCACTGAGTCGCATTTACTCAATAACAAGCTTGGCAGTAAAGGGACCGACTGTAACATGAAGTATGGTTAGTCTCTTTGCCAGGGTATATCAGAAGTAGCAGGGGCTGCCTCCCAGCCCATTCAGTGTTTGGACAGACACCCCATGAAAGCCAAGCAAACAGGGAGACAAGCACCCTGATATTACTATTATAAAGCATGGAGGCCAGATACCGACAAATGAGTATTCTGAACTTCAGAGCGATTCCACCATTTCAGATTCCTGCTCCTTCCCTCACAAAAGACAGCAGGAATCTCGGTGGCTCAGGATCTTACGTCAAAGTCTTCGCACAGACAACAGTTCTCTGCTTTTGGCTACACTCACTAGAATATGCTCCAGACTTTAAGAAAGGAAGGACAAACTGCAAGGACAGCAGCAGCTTCCCTCTTGCTGTGCTGGTGCTCTGAACCAAGAGCAGCCAGGCGGCCGGCTGCAGCACACGAAGGAGGCTGTCCCGTGATTTCGTGGGGGCCTGGCGGTGCCCTCTGCTTAGGAAAACAGCACTTTGAAGAGTCCGCTAGTAAAGGAATTTCTTTAGCTCACTGCTGCTCACTACCACAGAATTCTTCACTCTCACTCCTTGCAGGAGGAACTTTCTTCTCTCTCCACCAAGGCAGCAAGATGATGATGAATTGCAGTCAAATATTTTAGAAGTGGAAGACAAACAAATATTTACAAGCAACTTGCTCTTAAAGAGGAACATCAACAGAACTATTCAGGAATTGTTTTGCTGTGTTGGAATAGAGATTAATTTTTCTGCCTGGATCCCCAGCCACTGTAGCTTTCACCATGACAAAAATCATTACAAAGAAATTTTTGGGAGGTTTCCAAAGTCCATTCATTCCCCAGCCTTCACAGCTACTTAATCCCTGCAAGAAATGCACGCCTTTAGCTGCGGGAGACATCTGAACTAAGAACTACATAATACCTTTAGTCTAGACAATTAATTAAACCGCCAAAAGTAATACACAAACAGCAGGAAACTTTTTTCTATTCTTTAATAAAAACTACATTAATGTATTCAGAAATATTCAGCAAATTACAGTGACAAGTAAGAGGAATATATTTAAAAGAAATGTGGTTCTGCATTAGAAAAAAGTATATGCCTCACACACCCTGCTGAGGCTGCACGGCACACAAATTTTGTCAGTTTGGGCCTCTCCCTCTTTAAAAGCAAACCAGATGCCAGCACTGAGAACACTTTCTTCTGTTAAACATGTGCGACTCCTCTTCATTTGAAGACTATGTTTTTTGGTGGAAGCATCATGCATCCACTGGAGCAGAAAATCTGGCTCTCAGCTTAATGTTTTCATCCTGGTTTTGTAGATTCAGTCCGATGCTAAGCATCTTCTGAGTATCTGTTGCAAATATGCTGTTAAAAACACAAGGATTTACCAGTTGCACATCAGGGACTTCAAAGCTCCTTTGAGTTTAATCCAATATATATGAAGTCATTAAGCTGCAGTGTCGGACACCCATATTAGATACACATTGAGAATTCAGTAACCAAGTTAGAGGAGGCAATTAACATAACTAAGAAAGTCCTGGAAGAGGGAGAGAAGGAAGCAAAAGGTAAGAAGCTCTCATCATTATGGGTGTCTCTGAAGACTGAATTTTTGTATTAGGGTTTAAAAAGCCATAGTTTAGATTAACTACACACACAGTATAGATCCATCATATGCTGTATAACCACATAAATACACACATGCCATGCACATGGTACGAGTTACGGTCCTCTCCGGCGATACTCCTCGTCGATGGGCAGTCCCTGCCCGCGCAGGGCACAGCGTCCCTGTCTTGCCGTTGCTGTCCAAGCAGCCGAGACTCCCCCTCGCCAGTCCGGTCTGCGGCACTGCCTCTTCTCAAACACACGCCTAGCAGTCACCGTGCCTCACATCAGCTCAGAGAGTGGTGTCTTTTCTCCGACTTCTGGTTCAGGCAGACTGATACGCAACTTACACTTCCAGCCAGGTTCTTGATTTAATGGAAGTAATTCTGTGTTGCTTTATAAACAATAGCTGTGAGCGGCACAGCTGTAGAAAACTAAACTGATCCCATCTCAGTGAGCAGTACGCATGATTTATGTTGTAATAGAAAGACTAAATCCCTTTCTTATTTAATCAAGATTTGTCTTGTAAAGTGATTGATAAACTTGTCAACTTACTGCTGTTGATTCTATGCTTGAAGGACTGATTGGCTAACTTTAATGCAATGCAATTATTAATATTTTGAAGAATATGCACTGATTCAGCCTAAAGTCATGTTAGAGACTTTTAGCAAAGGGTTGGCCTTTTTCTGCCCCAACCGCAGGAAAAAGGGAAGTATGGGTTTGGGTTTTTTCCACTCTGAAATCAAAAGTGAAAGAACCTCCTACTTCAGTGCACTTCAGAACATAATGGAGGCCCTTCTAAATGAAATACTTCTCTGGCATTCTTAGCAAGTCCCTACCTTATAGAAATGATTCATTAAATTTAAGTGGCATGTTTTCTTATTTTGAGCATTCATTTCAAAACTTTAAAAATACCTTGTCAGATCAGCTCTAGACACTACCTATTAAAATGTTGTTACACTTGATGAAATATAATTATATCACTTTTGACATCTTTATGCGGCACACACATATTTAAGTCATATATTCCTGAATTTATTTTTCTTTAATATAAGAACAAATTAAAGTTTTAAAGCTTTAAGAAACAATAACATGTCAAGCCAAAATTTAATTTGAAAATTGCCTACACAAAACCACAATTGAATCTAGTTTTGAGGATCTCGGCCTAACTAAACACACTTTGGAATGGCCTCTCACCCTACGACTAATGGCATTGCTTCAAAACAAAGCAGAAAATATCACTAGTCTGTCTGGCAATCGCTTGTGCAAATTGTCCAGCTGTGGCTGCCAAACAAACCAAGTCCTCTCAGATATCAATGGCCAACTACCACTTGACGACTTCCCTGCAGGATTAAAGTGTCCTATTTCCTATGGAAGGTAAAAGCTAATTAGTCGTGCCATTCTACATATAAAATCCTGCTTTCCCCACTCTGCTCTCTGCAATTTTGCCTTCTTTTGGTTGAACCTTCAGGGGTTGTCCCCTCGTTAATTACAAGAGGTACATGTGGGCTCATCTATTCTTTGCCATGATAAGGCTGTCCTTTACAACGGAGCTCCCTGGAGCCATCTGGGAAGTGGATTAAGTCTGTGATTTGCAGGAATTTCATCATGTCTTTCTTTTCTTGCACAGCTTCCTAGCTACATACTGCAGTTAATGTCCCATGTAACTCTATTACTTAAGATTTCAGCTTGGCAGGCTTATAAAAACACATGATCTTGTGCTATATTGAGGGGAGAGCGAAGGCAACTGGCATTTGATGCTGGAAGACCAATTACAACTTGCTCTGTTGGATTCTGTCAGCTTCTGCTGAGAAACAAAACATTTCCTGCAAAAAGTACTTCAAATCTTGATCATGGCAGCTACTGTACTGTCACACTAAATTAAAAGTTACATTTCTAGTTACACTATAACATAGTTGTATTTGTATTTATTTGCCCTAAAGCTGGTCTGTTGCATTTTCTACACTTTTTTGGATAACTGTATTTCATTAGAAATGGTATTTTGATTACTTTGTTGCCAAAAGTACAAAAACGCACAGACCCAGAGCAAAGTAAATTACAAAAGCAGAACTTCAAATAAATTAGAGGAGATGAAAGAAATGGGTAGGTAGGTATCACTGCAACTCATTAATTATTACAGACCTTGAATTTCCTGCCTACGTGCACTAAGCCATGAGCCCTGCAGCACACAAGTGCTGAAAGCTGCTGCTGTTTGTGCTTGCGGAAATACTTGATGGACAATATAACCAAATCCACCCGCAGCTCTCCCGGACAGAGCAAGAGTGAACAGAAATTTCTGCACAAACAGCACCTAAAATCTCTTCTCTCCACTTATTTAATTAAAGAGCTATTTGACCTAGATATATAGGTACATGTCACTACACTCCATCTTCACTCCAATGCATACCTTACATTTCTGCTCTCAGCATCCTCTCCAAGTGGGTTTCCAATACCCACTCCCAATATCAAAGATTTTTGCTCTTTGAAGAGGCAAATGAAAACAACTACCAAAGAGCCCAAAAGCTCAGATCATGCTTCAACACAGAGTGCAGGAGGGTAGTTGTGCCGGTAGCCAGCAAGACTGTAAAATCAAAACACAGAACTGAAAGATGTGAATTAGGATTGAAGACTGGAAATGCAAAGGGCGAGTTTGTAGAAGTGGAGGTCCTGGGGTAGAAGAAACTAAGGATCTTGAGGCAGTAAGTGAAAGGTTTGACAAGAGGCTTAGTGCTTGGGAGAACTAGAACAGAAGGGGATCTGCGGTCCTGGAAAAGAGAATCTAGTAAGGGGCAATGAACAGGTTAACTCTGCTGTCTGGAACTGCAGGTGGTGGGCCTGAGATCCAGGAATGAGTTGGAAAGGTCTGAGAACTCCCAAGCAGTCAGTAAGGGGAGCAGGCCATCTGCAAAATACCCGAGGGTATTTGAGGCAGTAGGGATAAACAGGTTCAGCACCCTCACTACCAAGCACTCCCTGACCCTATCCTTCCCCTCTATGGAAAACCCACTTCCAGCATAGTTTTTCTCTTATTTAGCTGTTGAAAATAGGATAACAAGCAGGCAAAAAAAAATCCATGGCTTTCACAGTCACGGAATCTCTGGCATAAGTGTAAGTAACCCACGGGTTCAAGTCCAGTCCAGCTTCCTTCTGCTACTTGAACACAGGCAAAGCAGATGAACTAGTAAACGCTGCAGTGTTCAGCATGAAACAGCAGTTGCCATGGCTCTTGTAAAGCTGCTGTTCCCATTGCCAATGCTCAACAAATTACTCCTATAAATGTACAGAGAATTTGGGAACCTCTTGGTAAGTATTAATCTACAAAGATCACATTATGGCTTCCAGTCTAGGTAAACAAACATAAGCCTGTTTTATTCTTTTTATTTCAGCTCCCAACATCAGACATTTTTGTTCAACTTGGCCTGGATTTCCAGTATGTAATACGAGCCTTGGTAGTCTCCTCAGTATCCCTGTGCATTTGGAGCCTACATAAAATGGCAAAGTTCTTTGCTAAGGTCTTTCAGGTGCCGAACAACCATCTCATCTTTCACAGATTTCTCTTCAGTAAGCACTTAACTAAGTGGCAATGTAGGTCACTTCTCACGAGCCCAGAAGGTGTTTTCATTTCTTCATTTCCACAAAATTGAGTTCTACAAAGGCCAGCTGTGGACTTGGTTTCAATGTACTTTTCTCAAATGCGCTGGACTGTGTGACTACCAGGGTCAAAACCTCTCCAAAGTTTGTGTTCAATTTACAAAACATGTAATTGTAACTGGAAAATCATCTTTACTCACAGAATGCTTACTGGACTCTTTTTGGCCATGATAAGGGGTGACTTAGGATCTGCGCTTTTAGCAGCATTGTCACACAGATGGGAAAATTGTTATAAAGACTCTACTTGAGGGTGGTGACTGTTAGCACAAAACCTACAGCTCAAGCTGCAAACACTGCTGGGGATATCTGTGACAACCAGAAAAAGCAAAAGAGAGGAAACTCCTAAAATAATATAGGAATCCAGAAGTAGGGCTATTATTTAACTCATTTTCTGTAGACATCTTTTTGCACCTGCAAATCCAAGAACATGATAGCAGATTTCTGGAGCCTGTCAGCCCAGCCACACTATAGTCAGAAACAACATTACTCCCCATTATATTCAGACTCCAGAGGCCAGATAATAAAGAGGTGACACATCACCACTTTTCTCCCCCATTAACTTCTGTTTAACTGCTTCCTGAAGTAAGTTCTGAACATAAAATTTAAAGCTTCTATATATGGTGTCTTTTTATTATCAATACAGAAAATGCACAGCAAGATAGACAATTAAAAAAAAACTCCTCTTAAGTGGATTCCTCATTAAAACATCAGTGGAAGATACTGTGTGTTTTGTTTTTTTTTTAACAAACAAACTAAACATCGTTGATTCTTTCCATGCCTGTTCAAAGCATAACACAGAGGCTAGAGAGAGAGGGTTCGATTGTTGCTGTAGATCTCCTGCTTCATTTAATACAAGTACGAGTACATTGATAATCCTCACAAATTCAGGACATGAAAGAAGAATCCTTGGCAAATAAATGGGACAAGAGTAGCTTTTCTGGTGATCTGTCAGTATGGAACGGATGTTTTATAGACTTGGCAGACAAAGTGTTCAGGTAAGGTAATATCTCCTTCTCATTGCACAATTGAAACTGTCTTCAGCTGTGCTACTTTTGATTTACACTGAAGCATAACAGGAGCATCTGGTGATCTTAGCTGATGCTCCACTGTGTATGTTCCTTATTGCTAACAGTGAGTAAATATTAATCATCTCTCACAGACCTCAGTCAAATGGCTTACCATGAAACAGCAGCTTGCAAGTTTTTCTTCGTGTCCCTCATCAGAGACATCCCCTCCAACTTCTGCTTCTCCAGGCATTTCTAGCATTACGTACAAAGAATGAGGCACAAGACCAACATTCTTTATGAAACCTATAGCTGTGGCCACTTAAACAAAAATTTGCAAAAGTTCATCTGTGACACAAATTTTCAGAGTTCTACTTCTCAAAATGACAAGAAGATGTATCACAAATTTAGTCAGAGGTCTCCCTGCCAACTGACAAGATGACATTAAAAAATTTATTCAACGATCCTTCCTAAGTTACATACACCATGGAAGTCTGGCATGGGTTCATACTGAGGGATTACACTTCTCTGCAGAAGCAACGGCACTGTGCATGGATGCCCTGATGTGTTACTACGGTGGGCACCCCAAGCAGCCACACGACAGCTGAAAACCCAGACTCACAAGGTTTGGGACTCCTGAGGGAGCGCCTGCCTCACCCAGCCAAGGTGTGCTGCAGAGGTGTATGTTCTGCCTCTGCTAAAGCTACGGCTTCACATTTGACCCCCACTTTCTAAACTGATATAGAACATTTTGGACAAAAAATGAAAAACATTTATCTCTTTTCTCCCCCCCTCCCATGCCGTCCTTTCCTTTGCATGTTAAGCTATTGCATATTTTGTTGCGATTGCTGATGAAACA
>Ga0181612_181065_pt1 | contig 11929 bp, 8 predicted proteins | sample HoacroProtozoa21_FD_119630 | JGI IMG/M metagenome (GOLD analysis project Ga0181612, IMG submission 119630) | Hoatzin crop microbial communities from Cojedes, Venezuel. Combined Assembly of Gp0051906, Gp0051904, Gp0051908
AAAAAACAAAATTGTGTTTTTTTTTTTCCCCCCCCCTTCCCCCCCGGCCCCTTCAAAAACCCCCCCTTTTTTTTTTTTTTTTTTTTGCAAGTTTTGAAGACATATGAGAGACAGCTTCTGCTTCCAAGCCTTGTATTTCTTATTTACTTTGCATTTTCTGCCTTCTTAATTGTTTCTGTGTTGTCTCTAGTTATGGCCTGGCTACATGTAGCTAAGGATGTGGTCTATGATAACCACTGGTACCAACACAGTCAGGAGTGTGATTACTGGTAATGTACAAAACCTCATGGTCCTACAGTGCTGGATGTCTGAAAATTTTTAGTGTGTGATCTGGGTGATTATGATAAGGGTTTGGCATGTGAATTAGGGGACCCTACAGACAGAATAGCTGGGTTGTGGTTGATCAGGGTGGGACTGTCTCTACAGTCGACAGATTGTGGTCAGCACAACATTTAAACTCCTTAGGTTTTGTCTCCATTCTCTGTAAAAGTAGTGCTTTACAGCTGTGTAGCGAGAGAAAGGCAATGATTTTTCAGTTCTGATCTACTAAATCCTAATCCATCTTTTACTGCCTGTGTCCTGTGGGTTTTGGATTATTCCTTTTACCAATGTTCATCAAATTTGCTAATATTTTGTTCAATTTATTATTTCTGCTGATGTCTTATAGCTCCTCCCCTGAAACACCAGTGCTAATTATAAACTATACTTTGAAAACATTTTTTGCATCCTAGAGAATGACTTAAGATGTCTATAAAATAGTTCAACTGAAAAAAGAAATCTTGTTATTTCATCCCCAGCTCTCACAGATTCTGTGTGTGCCTAACTTTATGCCTGTCATTGTGTAATGATTTAATTGGCATCTTTCCTTTTGTTGCTGATCACTCAAAGTACAAGACAAGACAAACTGAAATGTAAAACTTTTTGCACTACTAGCCATTCAAAAAAATCTTTTTGTTTCTTTGTGCTTAGTTAAATAAGTCAAATTACATGATGATTGAAGATAATAAAGAGAATGAAGACCATGCATCTGAAAGAGGAAGAACAGCCATAATTTTTTCCTTGAAGAATGAAGTTGGAGGACTTGTAAAAGCATTGAAACTCTTTCAGGTATGTAATAATTGCATTGCTACAGCAGCTCTGTATTTTGAAGTTGTAGGGATAGTTTTGGAACACACTAGAATTAGTTACACCTATTTATTAAGGATTTGATTCTTAACCTGGCTCCCACTTTGCACCCTTTTGTGCCTCAGAATTTAAATGCTGGCTGGCTAAAAATATTCACAAAACGTATAATCTGCACTAACTAAAGGCTGAGAGAGTGTTTTGTCTTTTTTCCCCTCATGAAAAGAAGATTGGCAGTGATTATTTCTACTGCATATGTGAGGTGGGTCTGCAGCTCCTCCTGATGGCAAGTGGACACTTGGGGTGCTGACCCGCGCTCAGTTGGGTCCAGTACCCATGTCACCCTGCTGAGCCAGAGCGAGGGTGACAGAGGAACCATAAGGAGTATGTGCAATGCCACTGTGCTCCATCTTCTGGCCCTGCACATCTTAGCCTGGGGTTTTCTCTATGTTCCTTGTACAAGACATGTGATTAAATAATTTTTCAAGTAAAAGAAAAGTGAAATTTACACCCTAAAGCGACTGCTTTTAAATCCCTTGCTTGCTTGTGAGATAATTATATGGTGGCTTGATTGGCGTTTTGGTGAATTTCCCCAGACACAGTTGCTAATCAGCTTCCTATGGGAGGGATGAAAGAAAAAGGCCTATGAATTTAAACCTCCTGACTGTGTCTTTCTGTGCTTGCTGAATGTAAATGAAATTGAAAGAACATGGGTTCTTTTTCATTTTCTTCTGAATGAGAGGCTTTTTAAAATCAAACCATTTCCCCCCACTCCAATAAGCAAGCTGCTATCAAGAGATCCAATGAATTAGAATAGCTTCAGAAAGGTGGCGAATATTCCATGGCAGTAGAATATGCATTTGAAAAACAAAGTTTAGTTTTTAGTCAATCTGTTTGAAAACACTACTTCTTACAAAACAGGAGAAGCATGTAAATCTGGTACACATTGAATCACGGAAGTCCAAGAGACGAAATTCTGAGTTTGAGATCTTTGTGGACTGTGACAGTGACAGGGAACAACTGAATGAGATCTTCCAGCTCCTGAAATCCCATGTCAACATTGTTTCTATGAACCCAACAGAGAATTTCATTGTTCAGGAAGGTGGTAAGTACAGAAGGCAGTTCTGATGCAAATGCACTTCTCGATGTGTTGGCTTGAAATCTTTTTATGGTGTCCATGTCCACATTTGTGTAGTGTTTTCAGTCAGGAGCTACCAGGTTTATGCTTTTGTGTTGTGAATGAGTGTAGTTTGGCAGATATGAGCCAGGCTGCATTGGCTGGTGTCGCCCGGGAATACGGGCTGTTTCAGGCTGGTGCAAGCTGCGTGCCCGTTGTCGGTGCTCCTGTCCCTTCTCAGCACAGCACAGCTGGCATCAGTGGGGGTCCCAGTGCAGGCTGGCACATAGGCACAGTCTGAATGCAGGGATTGGCTAGGGACCATACACCGTGATGACAGAGGTATAATACTGACAGATCCCAGTTTGGTTCAGACACTCATGAGAGTGGGAGATGGATTCTGCAGTTTCCTGACGTAGCTCTTGATTTAATTTTTTTCTTTACCACTTTGCATCAAAACCAGTCACTTATATTAGTGTGAAAGAGGTGCCTTTTAACTTTAGGATGCTTCACATGCTGTTTACCTCTGCTTTGAGTTAAAGGGATGCCTCAAGTATCCCTTTGAGGGGGGGAAGTTAGTGGCAAAACTGTAATGATGTGTGTCTCTAAGGCTGCAAGGCCTCATTCTCTGCCCCCACAAACCCCTCAGCAAAGCTGGGTGCTTCTGAGGTACATAGCCACAGAGCAACGTTTATTTCCCACGGTCAGCAAAGCAGGATGGGAGGACTCAAACCGGCTCCCACTCTGCCCAGGGACCACAGGCATGTCGCTTCTCTGCTTCTTCGCACACTTTGTACCCTAGCAGCTTCACACAGCAGAGTGTGCAAGGAGGCCTTGTCTCAGTGGGAGCCTCTGGGTGCTACTCTATAACAGCAATAACAGTTAAGGGCCACAGAAAGCGCGTATTAACTGTTTCCTCACTGGACACATTGGAGCTGGCTGTGCGCAGTAGGCAGACTGTGGCAGTGACAGAGGAGGAAGTGTGAGCTGTAGGCTGGTGCCAGATAGGCAGTGGGCTCCCTTGTCTTATTCATGACCCTTTTAATTTATAGATTTCGCTTGTAACCACCATAGCCATACTTGAAAGTAGTGTTTCCTCCCTCAGCATGCTTGGCGCTATTAATAACTTTGTGGATTCCATGTGTTCCCTAGACATGGAGAATGTTCCCTGGTTTCCGAAGAAGATCTCAGATTTGGATAAGTGTGCAAACCGAGTGCTGATGTACGGGTCCGATTTGGATGCTGACCATCCAGTAAGTATTTTTTCCACCCCAGTGCCCAATCCTTAGTGAAAATGTACTTTCTGGAGCTTATTTTAAAAAAAATGCAGCTTTTCCGTCTTCCTCTTCTCCCCCTCAATGGCGTCTCTGTGTGTCTGAGCACCTTCTCTTGGGAGTTTCATGTCTTTTTCTTAGTTCAGGCAAGGCCATCACTGAATTCAAGCCTTTCTGCAAGGCTTACTCGTGCGAGGACTCCAGGTCTTGGCCCTGAGTGGTTGTATACAAATTTAAAACAAACAAACAAACAGTCTGTTGTGAAGCAGGCTTGGTTCCTCCTCTTTTTGTCTTTCTTGCTATAATTGGAGCAAACAAATCGGTACTTGGGCAGTGCAAATGGGCAATTTGTTCTGTAATTTAGAATAATCAAGCAAGTAACAAAGTTTGTATAAATACTGATATGGCTAAAATGAATCTTTGTCTACTGAATATATAGTTGTATGCAGAAAACTTCTGATCTTTACTTTGAATTAGAGTATTTGCTTAGTTCACAGTTATTAAACATTTCAGACTACAGCTATGAAGTTCCTGCCCTGTCCTCTCATTCTTACACAGCCTACTTTTATATTTGCCCACTGAACAAATTTCAAGTGTTTTGTTTTAAATTAATTTATTTACTACAGCTTGGAAACTCATTTAACTGTTTTTCTCCTTCCCCCTGTCAGGGTTTCAAAGACAATGTCTATCGCAAGAGGCGAAAGTATTTTGCAGACCTGGCTATGAACTACAAACAGTAAGCTTGACTTCTTCCAGAATAATCCTTCTGTGTGCTTAGAAATAATAGCAGGGTGGACTGGCAGCAGCTCACCTTCCCCAGGCTCAGATCTTGCAGAGACATGCTTGGCTTGGGAACTGGAGCTGGAGGGGTAAAACCAAGGGAGATGTAAGACAATATTAAAAGGTAGTTCTAGGCCGTCTTGCAGTCACCGGGGCCTCTCATCAGTCTGAGGATCAGCTCATGGTTGCTGGGCCGTTAATCGCACCTGTGGCAGCACTGATTCTCAGATGGGCAGCGATGCCAGTGTGGGCATCCCGCAGTGTGGTGTGCTTGGACTCCATGGTCCCTCCCCGCTTCGCTGGAAGTGAGTGCAACGAAGGAAGAGGGTGAACAATGCAGGAGGCACAGCTCCCCATGTCAGCACGTACTGACTTCGGTAGGGCAGATTGGGCTCCTTTGCGAAGGAGAGGGAGGGGAGGCAAAACCCAATATATAGCCCATTGACCACTGAGCGTAAACTCTCCAGGCAAATGTTACTACTGGAGTTTTCTTTCATGGTTCAAACTAGTGCCTGTGATGTGTAGATAAGAAGTTTTCTGTGAAAAGAAACTGGAAGAGCTTCTGTCTTTAGAGATGCTGCTTTGGGGAGGGAGCTCTTAAAGTAGGAGGAGTTTCATAGTTCAGTGCTATAAATTCTTTCTAAACGTGATTTTCATGTTGCTGTTGCCTGCTTGAATTTAGATGCCAAGTTCCTCAATTGGAAATTGCCTAGAAATGGTGGGTATCTAGAGCTCTATTGCAGTGCGTATTAATGCAACTGGTTACCACAGCACACAGCTGGTTACTGTTAATGTGTTGTTAACAGAGATTCCCCTGGGAAAGCATCTGCTGTGCTGGTTACCTGGCTGGCAGTGGAAGCTCAGTGTAATGCTGCCATTGCTTTCAGCGGGCTTTAGGTCATACCCTTGCTATAATCCACTTGATTAACAAGATCCTGAGGGCTAAATAGGAGAGATGGACTAGTTAGTAAGTTCAAACAGATGCTTGTCTGTGTGATTTTTTTTTTTTTTTTTACCTAATGTGTATATGTAGCTGCTTCCACGCAATGTGTTGTTAATTTAGGGAGTTCTCTTTTCCTAAAAGAAGTTGAAAAGGTAATGGAAAATAATATGAGACAGGGAAATCCAATGGGGAAAAGATGTGTTCTCAGCTCCCGAAGCTGTAAAAGCTGTGCAGGTATTTTAAATGACACTTTTGACATTAAACACCTAAGAAACTGTTTACAGAACTGAAGCTTTCAGGTTCCAGTGAGGTCAATGCAAAGATTCCTGTCAGCTGATTTAGGTGGAAAAGAGACAGAGCCCTTAGACTAAAAGTGCTCCAAGGTGTAGACCAGATCTCACTGTGTATTTGACAGTGCCTAATGCACCCTGACCAGGTGACACAGCGGTATAGATGTTAAATAATAATAGTAGGTAAATGAGTAATCCATTATTAGCCATTTACCAAGGAGCATGCTTTCTTCCTCTTCTGCTTGTAGTGGTGACCCAATTCCCAAGATTGAATTCAGTGAGGAGGAGATCAAGACTTGGGGGACTGTGTACCGAGAGCTTAACAAGCTTTACCCAACTCATGCCTGCAGAGAGTACCTTAAGAACTTACCCTTGCTCACCAAGTACTGTGGGTACAGGGAGGACAATATCCCCCAGCTGGAAGACGTGTCCCGCTTCCTGAAAGGTAACGTGCCAATTTCCTTCCACAAAAAGGAGCTAAGGTCCATTGCCAATCACACTGCTGTTTTGTGGGAACAAAAAAACGTCCTTGGTCGCTTTTGCTTGTATTCATTCTGGTCCTTTGAGAGGCCTTTTGGCGATCCGTGTTTTACATGCTGTGTCTTGTATATGTACAGTGACATCTGAGGGGCAATGCTACCTCTGAAGAGACTGTTAGGATTCGCTAAAGAGATAACTAGCTGCATTGTGTTGGCTGTAGGCATGAAATTGTAGGAAATCCACTGACACAGAGCTAGGGACATTTTCAGTAAATGTTGGTCATTCTCAAGCTTAGGCCTAATTTTTCTAATTGTGCCTGATTTTCCCATATGCTCTTGAGCCAAGGGGGTGCTGTAGCTTTTAACAGTTGTGGCAGGAAAGGGGACAACATTGTGCAGTTCTGTGTTAAACTAACGCAGAGTTTCTCCATTCCCTTTCAGAGCGCACAGGTTTCACCATTCGCCCTGTTGCTGGATATCTGTCGCCCAGAGACTTCTTGGCAGGATTAGCATTCAGAGTTTTTCACTGCACTCAATATGTTAGACACAGCTCGGACCCTCTCTATACACCAGAGCCGTGAGTCATTTAATCCTGGGGTAGAATTTGAGAGAGAGAGAGCGAGTTTTGAATCTTGCTGCCCAGAGCCAAGCTACTTAAAAGCTGTTGAAGAACACCAGCAAGAAAACTTATGTTTAAGGTGCTGAAGAGACAGCCTTCATGCTGAATGTAATGAGGTTTTAGCATGCTCGAATGCCACCTTCATAAGTACAGGATTTTCAGAAGTATAGCATGTTATTGAAGAGCTCTTACTAATGTCACTGTGCGCAGAGTTAGTTTAATATTCAATTGCCTCATAAATGTGGAGCTTGGATCTTAATTTTAGACAGCTTCATTTGAAAATCTGAGTTTCTGTAGTTATGTAGAGTTGGAATGACCTGCTCAGTTGCTTTTAGCTAAACACGATTGACATTGTCTGTCTTTTGGATATTAAATAGTTTAAGGCAAGGCAATGTATCCATTCAGCAGTGCTGCTTTTTCACTCTACCACAAAGACAGATCACGAGATTTCTTGTTTTGTTTCTTTTTCCAGTGATACCTGCCATGAGCTCCTAGGCCACGTCCCTCTTTTGGCTGAACCCAGTTTTGCTCAGTTCTCCCAGGAAATTGGTCTTGCATCACTTGGGGCATCAGATGAGGCTGTCCAAAAACTGGCAACAGTGAGTGTTTTGGTGCCTGGTGATCCCACTGAAAGCTTCTTGCTTTACTAGGCTGATCCCACTTCATCAAATAAATTTGGATCTTCATGCCAACATGAGCCACACCAGCTGCTAGATCTATGTGTTTCACTGGTCCTTGGCTTTTAGAGAGTGTAACAATTTTCCATGCTAGGAAAAAAATACATTTTAAGGTTGATATGATTGGTATTTTTATTCACTTGGCTGTCAGGTAAGAGTGCAACCTCTGGTGGTAGATTACTTCTTCCAGACTGAAATTCTATGCTCTGCTTCTTCCAAACAAAATCTTCTTACTTCTTGGAACAGGATTCAGTGATTTTAAAAGTAATCTATTTCTGTAACATGTAGAATGAATTGAAATGATATGGTGTTTTCATTGAATGTGATGAGTGCTTGTATTAGACGCTTTTCAACCAAGACACTTAAATAATATAAATTAATGTTATATTCTGGATATCAGTTTCTGGATGCTTTGCCAAAAAATCTTTGAAGAAGAAAATTAAATTTATATGAAAAATAATTGATGCCAGTTATGAAAGAACTCGTTTGCTGATTTTTATGGTTTCTTTTTTTAATTTTTTTTTCCCCTGCCAGGTGTAGCTAGTGGTAAAATTTCTACTACCTTCAGTGGGAGCAGAAGTAAGCCATCTATGAAAATAGCATTCCTCCCCATATACCTGCAAAAATCCTGAAATCCAGCAAAATAAACATCTAGTTTTACAGGCCACTAAGCAAAGAAGAAACAAACTGTAGTGGGCTGGTGTTTTCACTCACTCAGAGATCCTCTCTATCCAGTGTTTCTTTTAAGCTGAAATGTCATGACAACATTTCTCAAAACAGATTTACATTTCAATGTTTCTACTGATATTAACAGCTTCTAGCCTAGCTAGGTGATCTATAATATCAGTCTTTCTTATGAGAAACATGCAGTCCTGTCGTTCTCCAGCCTTCATTCTGTCTCCCCTTTAAATATGTGAGAAGGGTAACCGAATGATGACTGTCTGTTATTTGCAACTGTTTGACACTACCTACAAATAAAAATGCCCCGTCTAGTTCACCACAGCATCTTTGTTGAAGGTGGAATTATTTTACTCCCTTCTCTGTTTCAGTGCTACTTCTTCACAGTAGAGTTTGGCTTGTGCAAGCAAGAGGGACAGCTACGAGTTTATGGGGCTGGCTTGCTCTCTTCGATTAGTGAGCTCAAGGTAAGAATATTTACTGCTTGTTTACCTCTTTTCTTTGTTTGTACCTGATTGTTATTGTCACAGACTTGCCCTGTCTTTTACGAAGTATAATTCTAAAAATCTTTCTTTTGAAAACTCCAAGATACCTATTAGACTTTAAGTAAATTTACTATAGCTATCATTACTGGACAGTCTGCTTTCGGATATCTGCTGAGCAGCTCCCATGTCTTTTGCAGGAAGCATTAGATGACTGGTATTTCTTAATGTTAGGTTCCAAGTAACTATTTTCAGAATATAGCTCTGGTGGTTTAACCAGATTCTGAAAATATTGCTCATATTTACATGTGAGCCTCCTGTCTGAGGAATCCTCTTTTTGATGCAGATTGGCAGAATATGACCATCCATTCATTAAGCTTTAACCACTGTTCATCTGCAGATAAAAATTTTAAGAAGCAAGGCACTGATTATGGTCTCACTTCATCTTTTTTTATTCATTCTACCTCATGTCATCTTCCCTGTGGATTCTTTGGGTGGTGATGTTCCTCTGCACGTGATAACACATTACGGTTTTAGCACTCGCTCTCTGGAAGTGCCAAAGTCAAGCCTTTTGATCCAAAGGTCACCTGCAAGCAAGAATGCCTCATTACAACTTTCCAGGAGGTTTACTTTGTTTCTGAAAGTTTTGAAGAAGCAAAGGAAAAGATGAGGTACAGATTTTTTTTGCCCCTGTTTTATAAAAACAGGTTTGATTTCATGCATCTCTCCGTAGCAGCACCAAACCCTTTTAATCTTATCACAGTTTTATGATTATCTTCTGTGGGGTTGGAAAGCTGAGATTAGTATTTGCTTGGTCTTCCATGTATTGGGTGGGAAAGATGATGAACTATATAGCAAATGAAACTATTTTAATAAAGCAAGTAGTTTCGAAAAGTGGTCATTGATACTGACTGCATACAGAGGATGCATTTGTTTTTTGTTTATAATTCCTTCTTTTTTTTTTTTTTAACTTGAATAGAGAATTTGCGAAAACCATCAAGCGCCCATTTGGCGTGAAGTACAATCCATATACTCAAAGCGTGCAGATCCTGAAAGACACGAAGAGCATTGCCAGCGTGGTGAATGAGCTGCGTCATGAGCTGGACATTGTCAGCGATGCCCTCAGCAAGATGGGCAAGCAGCTGGAACTTTAACAACCCTGCCAGCAGTGCGGTGCAATCTGCACCTCTTTTCTTTTCCCTACTGATTTCTTTCTAGGCATGTGACGTGTTGTGTGCAGAACTCTGTCCTTTACAAATGGAAGAGTGAATGGCCCATAAGGATAATAACTTTATCTTGTTTCTCTGTCTAAAGTCCCTTACAGAATGAATTCTTCTGCCCACTTTGGATAAAAAAGGCCTGGAGTTGCCTTTGAGAAGCTGGTGGGGAAGTAGAGAAATTGCTTGGCTGGAGCAAAAGTGTGGTCTGTGGATCAGGGCTGGGATCAGGTGCTGCAGAAGGTGGCTTATGAGGCAATAATGGAATGATTCGCCACAGGGAACTATCCGTTTATGACTCTACGCTACTGATTTTATAGCACTGGAGACTTCATAGCACAGAAGCTATAGTCATCAGTGCTGCTAAGTCTGTGCCACTAAGCTTAAATCTTGAATGATTACAGTGCAGACATCAGGACACAAATAGCTGTAGGATCACCATGCTGAAACTGAGGGGTCAAATCTTGCTTTCAAAGGGATCATTCTTGCCCCCAAAGAACTGCAAATGTGCCATTTGGTATGCTTCTAGTATAAGGCAGAGGTACAGAGCTGTTGCATGAAATTCTGTATATTTTAAGAGATTTGCTATCAGCTTAGAGAGTCACGATTTTTGTTGCTGTCCTTGGTATTGCATCCGAGGGAAGACCTTTCCTTACAGAAATAAGATTTGCCTTTTTCCTGACTGAATTAATTTAGCAAAAAGTATAGCAAGCCATCAGGTACTAATCACAGAATCACAGAATGGTACGGGCTGGAAGGGACCTCTGTGGGTCAATAGTTTCATCAGTCCTAAAATAACACCAAAGTTTGAAATAACAGCCCAAGTTCATAGTCTAGTCTGCTTTTTGTAAGATTAAGTATCCTATTGATTGCTTTATTGACCTGAACAAGCTGCATAAAGATACATTTTGTTTCTTTTTTAGTAGGCCTGAACACCTTCATTCCCCATCAAATGGCAAAGAGAAAAAAAAAGCAAAGAAACAAGAGTTTCATAGGAATTCTGTGGCTAGGAACGCAACAAACTACCTTGCAGTGTGAAGTGTATCTGATTCCAAAAAGCACTTTCCAAGTGGTGGGAAGCAGTGTCCTGCTGAACTGTATGTATCGCACAGCAGCAAACTTCCCCGTTTTCAGGGCTCCGTAGTCTCAAGCACCCCGCACAGCTGTACGAGGCGGTGCCGGCTGCTGCTTCTGCTGACCCTGCCAGGGGAATGAGTACGTGTACAGGAGGTGGTGGCACGTTTGGACAGAAGCTCTGTGGTGTGCAGGGTGTATTTAACAGCACACTAGACGCTGGTTCTTCGTAGGCAGAACTTGGTGGGGAATCCAGAACTTGCAGTTGTGAAGGTTGCTGGAAAAATGGACTGAAATCTTAAGTACACTGGAGATGCTGGTCCAGGATTTTGAGAACTCGAAAGGACTTTGATGAACCTCTGTGCTTTCTAGTAGGCCACATCTGCACCGTAAGCAATCGCTGGCCCAATCTCTCCGAATGTATTTACTGTTTAAATCGAATCTAGGTCATTTTTTTTTCTGTGACTATTAACCCACTGTAACTATTGCATGGTCTACAGCATTTATGGCTTATATTACACTTTAAAATAGATTTTTAGGAGTTTCATCTTTGTAAAGGAGAAACCTTCTTATAAGTCAGTAGTAGGGGAAGATCTATTTTGTCTGCTTCTGTGATAACAGTTAATATTCAGCTACGTTTTTGAAAATGGGGTTATTGTGTTATTGAAACATACACAGATCTCTTCAAATCTTTGAACTATGTATGTGTTTTGAGTAGGAAACCTTATACTTGATAAATTAGCACCTACTTTCAAATACTTTGGAAAAACAGCAATTGTATCTTTATTTGCACTGGTGTAGTGAAAAATCAAGTAAACTGCTAAAAGCAATACAGAGAAGATGTATTTCTGTGGCATTAACAGGACCTGTGTTTGTTGGTCATTATTAGTAGTAAACCCCCTTGACTTCAGCGCTAGCAATAAACTCAAAGCATTCATTTCTGACTAAGGCTTTGTCTGGTTCATGCCATGGTTCAGATATCCCATGCGTCCGACTTACTGTATATATTTGTTTGAGGAGTGACCCGTTTTCCCCTCAGTTTTTGAAGGCTCAGCCCTTCTTACCCCGTTGAAAGGGGTCGGAGGGCCTGGCCGGGGCGGGTGCTCCCCCTGCCGCCCGCCGGGCCCTGCGGCTCTCGGGGAAGCGGTAGCCCACCGGCGGCGCACGGGTAGCCGCG
>Ga0181612_104431_pt1 | contig 11928 bp, 11 predicted proteins | sample HoacroProtozoa21_FD_119630 | JGI IMG/M metagenome (GOLD analysis project Ga0181612, IMG submission 119630) | Hoatzin crop microbial communities from Cojedes, Venezuel. Combined Assembly of Gp0051906, Gp0051904, Gp0051908
AGGATTCGATCGATGTCATCGCCATAAACATTGCGGTATATTGCAACAAGCTGGTCAGTGATGGCTTTCAGATCTTCTTTCTTGCACATAACACCCCGCCTTCGTTAACCCTCACCAGCAATTTGCGCCAGTGAGGTAAGATAGTTACGATTCCTCCCTGCACAGTGATTTTATCACAAACCTTGCATTGTTGCGGTACTGGCGTCGGGCCAGCTGTACTTTATTTCCACGCGGTCAACAAGTTATTTGTAAAATACTTTACAAACAACCTACCTCATGTAAGCGAAAAACAGACACGCGACAATCATCCGGATGGCAAGCTTATTCTGGCGAATTTTTTGTGCGCTAGTTACGGGTGCGGGCATCATTCCAGATATGGTACCACTTCTGTCATTATGTATTCCGCGAACATCGGGAGCGTGAACCGGATGTAGCCATAGTCCGGCGACTGGATCAGTTTGCTGTCGAGCAGTCTCTTCCTGTACACGGAGGCATAGTTTGATTTGATGTTGCCTTCTGCCCTGACGCGGCTGATGCGCGCCATCTTATCTTCATAGGCTTTGGCGATTGCGATTACAAACTCTTTGTCCTTCGCCGACAGTTCGGCAAATATCTTTTGATAGGCGTTCCGGAACAGCATCTTCTTGTATGCGGGCAGAACTTCCGCAATCGTGTCTGCCGCGATCTCCTTTTCCCCTGTCTCCCAGAGTTCATACCCCAGTGACTGGAATGCGAAGGCATACCCGGCGGTTAGTTTTGCTGCCGCTACGGCTGCATCCGGAGCGATCTTTTTGCCGCGGGTCGCAAACGCGTCTTCATAGCTGTCCTTCACCTCCGGAAGGTACAAAGACTCCAGTTCGATACGGTTGGCGCGGAGCAGAAATGTCATCCCCTCATCGTTCTGCAGCTCACTGAGCTTATGCGGCAGGCCGCTCATCAGAAGGCAAATGTCATATTCCTGCCGGATCAATATCTGGTAGACAGAGGCGAACAGCCGGATCTGCGGCGTATTGCTCATTTCATCGATCGTCACCAGCACGGCCTGATTCTGGTGGCTTTTTGGTGACACTCGGGGTGGATAGCATGAAATTGCTTTCTTTGCGCGGTTTCCCGAGTGGCAAACAGGCAGCTGTGCTGACAGAAGAGCGAAAATTCAAGAACATCCGAAGGACAGGTACTCAAAAAGGAAATCTGTCCTTCGGATGTTTTTGGTTCTCCTAAAAAATCAACGGGCCTGCCGTCAGGGAAGCAGAATTTCAGTACCTGCTTCATGGAAACAGGATTCATATACCGTATCGATCTGGTCTGTCACAATGAGGTCGATTTCACGTAATTCGCAAAGATAACAGAATACTTTTTTCCCGAATTTGCTGGAGTCCGTGACGGCAATTACCTGGTCAGAGGAATTCATCATAGCCAGCTTTATCTGGACTTCATCATAGCTTCGATCTGATATGCCGAAGTCCTTGTCAATGGCGTCACAGCCGAGGAAGACTTTCGTAGCATGGAATCTTTTGAGGAAATCTTCCGTCATATTGCCTGTCAGGGCATAGACATATGGATCCATCGTTCCACCGGCGACGATGATGTGTATATTCGGTTTTGCAGCCAGCTCCAGGGAAATTTTGATATCATTTGTTAGAATGGTCACATTTGGCTGCGTAATGTTTTTGGCCACTTCAAGAGTTGTTGACCCGGAGTCCAAGATAATCACATCGTTAGGCTGAATCAATTCTGCCGCTTTTTTTCCGATGAGCCTTTTTGCGTCCGCATTCATGGAAACTTTTTTTTCAAAGGGTATTTCCTGTACGGACGAGCTTCCCAGCGCCACAGCGCCACCGTGCACTTTGATCAGGCTTCCGTTCTTGGCCAGAAGATCTATATCGCGGCGGATGGTGGCATGTGATACGTTAAACTGTTCCACCATCTGATCGGTTGTCGCACTTTTTACATCATTGATATACTGAATGATTTTTTCCTGTCTTTCAGCTTGCAGCATGATAAACCCCCTGCGTTAATATGAAGGATTTCTGATACGATCATAATAGGATAGCGCACAAAGAAAGTCAAGTAATAATGATTGATTATGATTAATATATTTGATTTCTATTCATGCCAAGAGGTATAAACGCGCATAGCCAATCATAAACGATCAATTATGAACAAAATCAGAGCGCTTTTTTTGTCTGAATTCCCGAATCGAGTCAAAAAACACATTAAGCTATTGACTGTATCACAAAACCTCGCTATGATGACATTAACAATCATAAACAATCTCGTACAATCATTACCAATCAAAAATCAACTACGAAAGGAGAAACTTATGAACGGAAAGAAAATGCTTACGCTGGCAGGTGCCGTATGTGTATCAGGGCTGCTCACGACAGGTGTTTTTGCGGCTGACACGATAAAGGTCGGGTTTTCAGTACAGGACATTTCGAACGCGAGCTGGTCGGATATGTGGACACATATGGAGGCCAAGGCAGAGGAATTGGGTGTTGATTTGACGCTGAGTGACTGCCAGGGTGATCCGGTCAAGCAGATCGATTCTATTGAGAACTTTATCCAGGGTGGATACGACGTGATTATTGTTCATTGCTTTGATGCTCAGTCAGCGACCTCTTCGCTGGAAGCAGCCAAAGACGCCGGAATCAAACTCATTGCTTTTGATACATATGTGGAGCAGGCAGACAGCTATTTTGGCCTGGATAATTACGAAGTAGGACGGCAGCTTGCAAAGAATGCATCAGAATTTATCGATGCGACATTCGAAGACGGTGTCTGTCAGGTCGGTATCTGTAACTATCCGCTTAATCAGGTGTGCCTGGACAGAGAAGAAGGAATTCTTGATGGAATGGCCGAGTTCGCACCGAACGCAGAAATCGTTGCAACTGCGCAGGCTGGCTACACGGATGAAGGTATCGAGGTCGGCGAGAATTTCATGCAGGCTTATCCGGATATGAAAGTAATTATCGGGATTGACGATGCTGGGTTGTTAGGCGTTTATGAAGCACTGAAGGGTGCCGGAAAAGAAAAGAATGAAGATATGGGAATGTTCGGTATTGATGCACTCGATGAGGCAATCAGCCTGATTTCCAAGGACACGGCATATCGGTCTACGATTTATCTGGATTTGAATACGATCGGTGGCGAGATGGTACAGGCTGCTTACGATATGGTAAATGGCGAAGAAGTCGAGGAAACAGTTTATTTCCCGATGGAAAATATCACTATCGATAACGCAGCACAATATCTTGCAGAGGAGACTGAGGACTGACAGGAGTTCATCGACCGTAAGGAGGCACACATGGCAGAGAATAATTTGCTCTCACTTAGAAATATAGTGAAGTCCTATTCTGGGGTGACCGTCCTGCATGATGTTTCGCTCGATATACAAAAAGGAGAGGTTCATGCCCTTGTCGGGGCCAATGGCGCAGGAAAGTCGACTCTGATGAAGACCATATCCGGAGCTATACAGCCGGATTCGGGAAAAATTATTTTCGAAGGAACAGAGTATGAAGGTATGAACCCCATGCTTTCCGGTTCTCTTGGAATAGAAATCATCTATCAGGAATTCAACCTGGTGCCAGCGCTGAACGTAGCAGAGAACATCTTTCTGGGCAAGAGGGAAGATTCAACCAAATTTGTAAATATGAAAACGCTTGAGGCAAAAGCTGATGTGATCCTGCAGAGATTTGGACTCAATATCAAGCCTGCTGACTATGTCCGGGATCTTTCGGTTGCTTATAAGCAGATCGTAGAAATAGCAAAAGCGCTGTCCAAAGAAATTAAACTGCTTATACTGGATGAGCCGACAGCACCTTTGACAAATACAGAGGTGGAGGTACTGTTTCGTATTGTCCGTGAACTGAAAGCGGAGGGTGTTTCTGTTATTTACATATCCCACAGGCTGGAAGAGGTATTTGAACTCTGTGACCGGATCACGGTACTGCGTGACGGATACAAGATCATAACGCTGCAAACGGATCAGACGGATCGAAAGGAACTGATCAATTATATGATCAACGCTGATCTGGGTGAGGAATACCCGCCGAGAAAAGGTAAACCGGGAGAAGAGGTCCTTCTGGAAGTGGAAAATCTAAGTGGAAAAGGCTATTCCGGCATCTCATTTGAGGTTCACAAAGGTGAAATTCTCGGGCTGACCGGATTGGTTGGTGCAGGAAGGACAGAAATCGCAAGAGCTATATTTGGTGCGGATAAGATCCATTCCGGAAAGGTTCGTTTTGAAGGAAAGGACGCAGAGATCAAGAGCCCTTATGATGCGATCTCCTTGGGTATTACCATGGTTCCGGAAGACAGAAAATCCCAGGGTGCGATTCCGAGACTGTCCATAGCGTGGAATCTCACACTCGCAAATCTTAAAAAGCTTTCAAAAGGTCTGTTCCTTGATTTTGAAAAAGAAAAGCAGATGGTCGCGGAGTATAAGGATGCGATGAGCATCAAAATGGAGAGCGTTGATCAGAAGGTCTCTTCTCTCAGCGGTGGAAATCAGCAGAAGGTAGTCGTGAGTAAATGGCTGGCCTGTCATCCGAAACTGATTATTTTTGATGAGCCGACACGGGGAATCGATGTCGGCGCCAAAAAAGAAATCTATAGCATAATCAATGATCTGGCTGATCAAGGGATGGGAGTGATTCTTATATCCTCTGAAATGGACGAGATGATCGGACTGTCCGACAGGATGATCGTTCTTTCAGAAGGCAATATAACCGGTGAATTGAGGAGAGATGAATTCTCCAAGCAGATGATCCTCAACCTGGAATCGGGGGATAAATAGGAGGAATTATGAAGATAAAAAAACTGCTTAGTAAATACGGCATTCTTGTGATCCTGCTGGTTCTGATCGTCATATTCGGTGCCGGGAACAGCGCGTTTCTGACAGTTGGAAACTTTATAAATATCCTCAGGCAGATCGCTATTCTGGCTATCATTACGATCGGCATGAGCTGCGTGCTGATCGCCGGTGGAATTGACCTGTCTGTCGGAGCGCAGCTGGCCTTTGTCGGAGTTGTTTCTGCGACACTTTGCACAAGTATGAATGTACCTCCCCTGCTGGCCTGCCTGATTGGCGTGATCCTGGCTACGGTGGTCGGAATCATTAACGGATTATTCATATCATATACACATGTGCCTCCGTTGATCGCAACACTGGCAACACAGAGGATCCTGAATGGCCTGAGCTATATCATTTCAGGGGGAAGACCGATCTACGGACTCGATGAAAAAATTCAATTCATTGGTCAGGGATATGTAGGAGCAATTCCTTTTCCTGTCATCCTCATGGTGGTCTGCATTATCCTTGGATTTATTCTGCTGAATAAGACATACATGGGCAGATCCTTTTATGTAATCGGTTCCAACGAAGAGGTCGGAAGACTTTCCGGACTTAAGACAAAACTGGTTTCGACCGTGGCTTATGGAATTTGCGGATTTCTATCCGGAATTGGTGCTATCATAATGATGTCGAGAATTAATTCCGGAAGCCCGACAGTTGGCAATGGTTATGAAATGGATGTCTTGACAGCGGCTGTACTCGGAGGCGTAAGTGTCAGCGGCGGAGAGGGCGGACTGTTCGGAGCTATCGTGGGCGCATTGATCATAGGTGTTCTGAGCAATGGCCTGATTATCCTGAATGTCAGCGAATACTACCAGATGGTAATCAAGGGTATCGTTTTGGCACTGGCGGTTACTTTTGATAGTATTAAGAATGGCAAGATAAAAATAGGAGGAGAATGATGAGTAGTCTGCGATTTGTAATTATCGGAAGCGGCCTTATTTCAAGGAGCCATGCCGATGCGCTCAAAATGATCGATGGTGCAGAGCTGGCGGCAGTATGCGACATTAAGGTCGAGGCTGCAGAAAAGATGGCTCAGGAGTACGGATGCCATGCCTATAAGGATGCAGATGAGATGCTTGACCGGGAAAACCCGGACGCGGCTATCATCTGTGTGCCGACATTCCTGCATGAGCAGTATGTAGAGCTGTGTGCCGGCAAGGGCGTTCATGTTCTGTGCGAGAAACCATTGGAGAGACACCCTGAACAGTGCAGAAAGCTGATCGAAGCAGCTGAAAAGGCAGGTATCATCTTCATGACAGCCCAGGTCGTCAGGTTCTGGTCGGGATATACGACGATCAAGAAAATGTTCGACAGCGGTGAACTGGGGCAGGTGTATATGATGCATCTTCGCAGGGTCTCTTCCAGGGCAGGTCAGTATGGACAGTGGCTGTTCGAACCGGAGCTCGGTGGCGGTGCGATGCACGACATGCTGGTTCATGATGTGGACTTTCTCAGGTATGTTGCAGGAGAATTTGACCGCTGCTATGCGAACGCCGTTAAGGATGAGACCGGTTGCTATAACAATGTCATGGCAAACCTGATTCACAAAAATGGTATCCATGCGGTGGCTGAGGTGTCCTTCACCATGCAGACCGGTTATCCGTTCAGTTTTTCCGTTCATATCGTGGGATCTGAGGCAACCGTTGAGTACAGCTATAGTGCCGGCGCAACGATTGCTGACAGAGGCGGAAGCAAGTGTGAGATGAAGGTCTGGAGAAAGGAAACCGGCCTGGAGGAAATCGAGGTTCAGAATTACGATGCCTATCAGAAACAGCTGGAGTACTTTGTGAGCTGTGTGAAAACAAAACGGCAGCCGGAAATCATTACACCGCAGCAGAGCTATGAGGTCATATTGGCAATCGAAGCGCTTCATGAATCGGCAGACAGTGGTGAGATCAAGTTTCTGTGAGGTAAAGCATATGAAGTATTTTATCGGAATCGATGTGGGTACCTATGATACAAAAGGCAGCCTTATGGACGAGACCGGGAAAATCGTACAGACAGATCACGAGCCGCATCAAATGGAGATTCCAAAGCCGGGTTATGCGGAGCACGATGCAGAGGGCGTGTGGTGGCACGATTTCTGCATTGTATCCAGGCGATTGATCGAGAAGAGTGGCATTGACCCGAATGATATAAAGGGAGTTGGCGCCAGTGCCATAGGTCCCTGCTGCCTGCCGATCGATCAGGACGGGAAGCCGTTGAGAAAAGCCATTCTTTATGGTGTCGATGTAAGAGCGCAGAAGCAGATCGAAGACCTGAAGAAGGAACTGGGCGAAGAGTTTATCCAGGAAAGATATGGAAACCCCATCACATCACAGTCCATTGGTCCTAAGATCCTCTGGATACGTGAAAACGAACCGGAGATTTATAAAAAGGCGGCGAAGTTTGTAACGGCTTCTACGTATCTTACGATGAAGCTTACCGGAAGATGCTGTATTGATCATTATACAGCAGCCTACTTTACACCAATGTATGAACTGAAGAGCCAGAACTGGGACGAGGAGTATCTCGACAGGATCTGCAGCAAAGATCAGCTCGCTGAGTGTATGTGGACAGATGAGATTGCCGGCGGAGTCACGACCCAAGCGGCAGAGGAGACGGGTATTCCGGAGGGGACGCCGGTTATTGTCGGGACAGCCGATGCCGCTGCAGACGCTGTCGGAGCGGGCGTTCTGGATCCGGGAGATATGCTCCTTATGTTTGGATCCTCCCTGTATATGATCCATGTTGTGCCGAAGCTTACTACGGATCAGCGCTACTGGGCAGGTCCGTATCTGTTTAAAGATACCTTCATGGTAGCTTCCGGTATGTCTACAGCCGGGATGCTGACGACCTGGTTCAGAGATCAGCTGGCCCCGGATTATCTGAAAGCAGAGAAAGACGGTGGACAGAATGCCTATGAGGCATTGAAGGACAGCATTGAGAGCGTTCCGGTTGGTTCAAACGGACTGATCGTTCTTCCGTATTTCAGCGGCGAGCGAACGCCGATCAATGATCCTCAGGCAAAAGGAGTGATTTTTGGCCTTACGCTTTCTCATACACGGGCGGATATGTATCAGGCCTGCCTGGAGAGTATAGCCTACGGAATCGAGCAGCATTTCCAGGGATACCGGGAAATCGGGGTGGAGACCGGAAGGATCATCGCTGTTGGTGGTGGCACCAGGACAGAGAAATGGATGCAGATCCTCTCTGATGTAACCGGGAGGGAAATTGAGATCGGAAGTGTGTTCGGTGCTTCGTTTGGTGATGCGCTTATGGCTGCACATGCGGAAGGGACTGTAAAGGATATCCGAAAACTTCTTGCCGGTATGACGGAGCCGAAGAAGATGGTGCCGGATCAGGAACGACATGGGCAGTATCAGCCATACGTTGAGAAGTATAAGAAGTTGTATGTAAGTACAAAGGATCTTATGCATTCCATGTAACCGGAAAACGAAATTTTTTCATACATGCGGAGGAGAGATGAGAGATGAGATCTGTACTGTTCGATATGGATGGAGTGCTGCTTGACAGCGAAATTCCGGCGTTTGATATGCTCAGAGAATCTCTGGCAGCGTTTGGGGTACAGATTTCACTGGAGGAACTTCTTACCTATATTGGGAACAGCACCAGAATGATCGCCGAGAATGTATTGAAAAAATATTCACCTGAAGATAATACGGATGAGTTTCTCTCCTTTCATGCATCACGGGGAAGCTTTTATGCAACCAGTGACAAGGTCAGACCCATGGAAGGACTGGAGGAATTTCTCCTTTATCTGAAGCACTCAAATATCCAGACTGCGGTGGTTTCTTCGACAAGGAGCGTCAGTGTACTGAACGCATTGAATCGAATGAACATACTGAAATATTTCGATATTGTAATAGGCGGAGATATGCTTGCGCATACGAAGCCTGATCCTGAAGGCTATAACAGGGCCCGTAGACTTTTGGGATCTGCAATCGAAGAGTGCCTGGTGATCGAAGATTCACCGATCGGAATTAAGGCGGCAAAAAATGCCGGACTGAAGGTAATAGGTTATAAAGGATCTGCGTATCAGCAGGATACATCAGGGGCTGATGCAGAGTTTGAATCATACGAAGGTTTGAAAAAAAGCAGGTATTTCAGAAATTTTGCTGGTATTCATGATATTCAGGAGGTAAGATTATGCAGTGGATAAAAGAAACATTTGGAACCGAGAAGCCTATCATTGCTATGTGCCATTTCGCAGCACTTCCGGGAGATCCATATTTTGAAGAAGCCGGTGGAATGGATGCAATCGTTGAGAGAGCCAGAAGGGAGTTTCTGGATCTTCAGGAAGGCGGCGTAGATGCTGTCATGTTCTCCAATGAGTTCAGCCTTCCCTATCTCAGAAAGGTTAACCCGGAAACGACCGCAGCCATGGCACGAATCATCGGTGAGCTGAAGAGCGAAATCAAGATTCCTTTTGGCGTCAATGTATTGTGGGATCCTTATGCATCGATCGATCTGGCGGCAGCTACCGGCGCGAAGTTTATCCGTGAGATTATGAGCGGTGTGTATTCGAGTGACTTCGGTCTCTGGGATACAAATACAGGTGAGATAGTCAGGCATAAGATGCGTCTGGGTCTTAAGGATCTGAAGATGCTGTTCAACATTGTTCCGGAAGCCAGTCAGGCGCTCGGAACCCGTCGGGTCGAGGATGTGGCGAAGACAACGGTCTTTAATTGCAAGCCCGATATTATCTGCGTCTCCGGTATGACTGCGGGATCTTCCACAGATATGGATGTGCTTGAACGGGTGAAGAACAGCATTCCGGAAACGGCTGTTTTCGCAAATACGGGCTGCAGGGCCAATACGATCGAGCGGATCTTGTCGGTCGCGGATGGCGCAGTGGTCGGGACTACATTCAAAAAAGATGGAAAGTTTGAAAATCAGGTAGAACTTGACCGCGTAAAAGAATTTATGGACATTGTGCATAAGGCAAGAGATTGATGTCAGGAGGATACCATGAATATATCAGAGGTGCTTCAGGAGCTGATGATGGTGCCGGCTCCATCGGGATATGAGCAGGAGATGGCAGCGAAGATGCAGGAGTATTTCCGCAGATATTGCGATGAGACCACGATAGATATGCCCGGAAACTGCATCGGGATATTTCATGGAAAGGATGAATCCCTTCCGAGACTGATGATTTTCGGACATATGGATTCTTTGGGTATGATCGTCAGAAAGGTCGAGCCGGATGGATATGTTCGGTGTGACCGGCTTGGAGGACTGCCGGAAAAGGTGCTTCCTGGGACAGATTTCCTTGTGAGAACCGAAGAAGGTAAGTGGATACCGGCAGTCATGGGACCGAAGTCGCATCATATTACGCCGCCTGAGGAAAAGTATCATGTCGATAAGATCGCAGCACTTGCGCTGGATCTGGGTGCGTCATCTGCCGAGCAGGTATATGACATGGGTATTCATGTGGGCTGCCCGGTGGTCTATCGTCCGCGGGCACAGGTTCTGGCAAACGGACTTGTCACGGGTACAGCGATCGACAACCGCGGTGCGTGCGCATGCCTCGTAAGGATCGCAGAACTGCTTCATGAGAATCGTCCGGATTGCACAGTCGCATTGGTTGGCACGGTACAGGAGGAATTCAATCTGAGAGGCGCCATGATGGCTGCCAGGACGGTGAAGCCTGATATTTCGATTGGTCTGGATGTAACGCTGGCCGGAGATACAGTGGACTTAAATCACTACTTCGAGAACAGTCTGGGAAAGGGCCCGTGCATTCAGCTGTATACATTCCATAGCCGCGGGACGTTAAATGGGAATATCGCTCATGAACCGCTCTTTAAGCTGGTCAAACAGACGGCTGAGAAAAATGAGATTCCGCTGCAGCGGACAACAGGTTTGGGTATGCTCACAGATTCGTCCTATATCCAGCTTGAAGGTATGGGCGTGGCAGCAGTCGATATGGGATTCGCGACACGGTATACGCATACTCCGGTTGAGACCTGCGACCCAGCTGATATGGAGCAACTGTCACAGCTCGTGGCCTACACAGCGTCGGAGATCGATGCGAATTTTAAGCTGGGAAGGTTGGCTTGACCCACAACAGTAAATGGATTTTTGCCATTTGTAACTTGAGTTTTGAAGCAGAACCGGCGTTTTCACCTTAGTTAAAGGGAAAACGCCGGTTTTTCCGGTGGCATCACATTTTTTTCTCAAGATAACGGTTGATTCGTTCTACAAACTTCATGGCTTTTGCGTATTACCTTTCCGTCTGATCCGTGCTTTGGCCTTAAGCTTCGCCTAAATCGTCCGGGTGAGGTCAATGCCGTTCTGCCAGGACATCTTATGCTTGACTAACCGGCACCTTGCGGACTACATTTGCAGGTAACCTGAGTTCAAGGCTGACGCCGGGCACCGCCGGTCGGATGCGCTCTCATCCGTCGGTGCCCTGATCGGTATCGTGGGCGCGCGGCACGGCCTGCTGGTGCTCGACCAGGCGGTGGGCATCATCATCTGTCTCGTGATCCTCAAGGTCGCAGTCGACATCTTCAAAAATGCAGCCGACAAGATCCTGGACTCTTCGGCGTCGCCGGAGTTTGAGGACCGACTCGAGGAGGTCATAGAGAACGCGGACTGCATCCGCGAATCCGGCGCTGGCGTCGACAAGCTTCTCACCAGACAGTTTGGCGAAAAAGTCTACGTGGACCTGGAGCTGAGCGCCGACGGAAGCATGCCGCTTCGCAGCGCACACGACATCGCACAGCAGGTTCATGATATCCTCGAGGACGAGTTCCCCGAAATCAAGCACGTCATGATCCATATTAATCCCAAGACAGAAGGGTGATGAGCAAGAGCAATAGAAGAATCGCGGCGTACACAAAACTTGACACGGCGGAGGGCCTGACGGTAGGATGGGAGGGCGGGTCAATGAATGGCGCGGCTCGCTGAATACAGTGAAAAAAGACAGGTATAGAGGACAGATTATATATGACCACAGAAACGACCAAAACTAAATCATCGAAGCGGGACGCAGCTGTTAAACCGCAGACAGCCGCGAAGCCGGCAACGGTGGAAGTTACAATGGACATCGAGGGCATCATCGC
>Ga0181612_109728_pt1 | contig 11928 bp, 6 predicted proteins | sample HoacroProtozoa21_FD_119630 | JGI IMG/M metagenome (GOLD analysis project Ga0181612, IMG submission 119630) | Hoatzin crop microbial communities from Cojedes, Venezuel. Combined Assembly of Gp0051906, Gp0051904, Gp0051908
GGAGATTTTTGCTGCTACTGGTTCATGTTCTAAGAACTCCCCCTTTAGCTTATAATTTCTGTCATTATTAAGCAAAATGTAAGTATAATAGAAATAAAATACTTTTTAAAATTTAAAATATCCTAATTAAAAGTATTCATAATGAGGCTTGTTCTAAAATGTGGGAAGAAGACTGTTTTTAAATAAAAGAACTCAGTAAAGCGCTCTTTCCGTGACGAGATCAATGTCTTTGCTGTGTAAGCTCTGAGGAGACTGCAATGCATGTATTCCACCTCAGTAACAGTTCCCTGCTAGGTCCATGAAAGAGAGAGGGAAATACATGCTGCCTTTTTATGTACGAGATGTCTACAATTCTACCGCTTAAAATCACTTTTCTATTCTTGCATGCCTGTTGCATCTGTAATGGGGGATTTGCCAATATAAACTTCAGAGAAGTGGTGTTACCATCTTAAGCATGATAGATAAATAATATTAAAAATTGCATAGTGAAACCTATGGAGAGTGAGGAGGATACAATTCAGGACCTGTGCATATGGGCTCATTCTGAGGAGAAAATAGTTGTCTATTCAAAGTGCAGTGTTTTGTGCTTGTAATTACAGGACACAATAGTGACTATAAATGGATTTTTATGCACCTATTTTCACCACAATTTCAGTAGCCTGGGAAAATTGGATGTTAATCATGGCTCACCATAATATTTGATATTTATGCCTTTTTGCTCAAAAAGAGGTAACAAAGTTTTTTGCTTGTGTATACACATGAACATGCACAGAATAACACAAAACATTGAAATACATAATCTTTCCTATAAACAGTCTTGATACTATACCTTGTTCTTCCCTTTTGCAAAGCCAAAGGACCCACAACTAACATTTTTATTTTTTACATTGACATTGTGTTGGAAAACTGAACAAAGTATTTCATAAGCTTATGTTTAGCTCTATTCATATGTAATCTGAAATACAGATCAGTATTAACTTTTGCCTTTATTGGTTATAGTTATATTATTGTTTTATTTATAAGTTTCTTTAGATGTGTCTACCGTAAATTTCTTCAACAAAGGCAACACCAACTATCATAAGGTTTATGAAAAAAAAAAAGTTTTTGTGTTGTTCCACATTTTAAGTTAATAAATCTCATCCTTTCACTGCTCTTTAATATTACTGGAGGAAAACCAAACAACCCCCCCCCCCCCCCCCGAGAAATCCCCAGCATTCGTCTCTCTCAATTCTCACAGGATTTCTTTGCTGTTATGGTATTAAACATTGAACTAAACATAATGAGTAATGGAATTGAACAAAAAAATTCTTCTGTACCCTACAGGAAAATAGAAGAAAAGAGAAGCTATTATTGTCAAAACTGATTTAGCACTGTAACTCACACCAATATTTAGTTCCATTTTCTAACTTTCTTTAAAACTTCCATAGCAGGAATTGTACTGTTTGGTATTTGTTTTTCTTTAAGTTATTTGGGAAACAACATGGATTGTTTTCTGAACAATGTACCTAGATGTATATGTATGAAATAAAAACGTTTTAAAAGACATGGTTCTTATTCAAATACTTGTGTTGACTGTATTAGTGTAATAACATTTATTGTATGGTTGGTAATTATAAACTCTTGTGTCCCACAGAGACAAGCGCTTTAACTTTTAGAATGTCTTCTTCAGTTTTTGATCATCAAACGTGGTTTATTTTCATTTTTCCATTTTTGTTGGAGAAGAGGAAGTATGTTGAAATTAAGTTTGCCGGGTCAAGAATTCAAAAGTTAAGGAATTCACAGTACTTGTGAAAAAGCCTGCATTCTTCCCACAGATGACAGAGTATCGCTGTCAGGCATCTGATCTATTCGCAGACTGAGAGTACCATCACGCCTCTTAGGGGATATTCTGCAAATCTTACTGAGCGTAAACCCTGAGATACGAAGCCTTCAGTGATACGCTTTCCAGAACACATCTTCAAACTTTTCCTGTTCTTTGCCCTCCTTTTCTCTCCTTGTTACTATCCAGTTTGTAAAAGTGGAAGCTTTTGCATTGACACTTCACGCATAATTGCATGGGTATCTTACCCTGCTACCCTCCTTAATTTTTGGACCTGCTGGCTAAGTCCAGTCAAACTTTATGAAGGAAATGAATTTTTAAAGCTTCACAAGAAGAGGTGGGTTGGTAGAGAAGAGCAGCCTTGCCCTGGTTGTTGCTGAAGATGTGCTGTGACCTCATGCCTTGTTACACACCAGCGACTCCACAGGAGACAGTACCCTTATAAATGCCCAGGCTACACTGCTAATTCTGGTGTTCAAATCCTTTTGCTTTCCTGTCATTACCCTTCCCTACATTATTGTAGAAGTCCCTGTGTCCCTTAGCAAGTACCTCTGATACAGCACCAGGTAAGCAATGGATTATTTTGTTGCTCTCTTGAAATGAAATGCCCAATGAGGCCTTTAAATTAATTTGTATCCATTTGATAATGTCATCATTTTTAAAACTGGGCAAATTATGATTTGTTACATATTGAAACTTTCATGAATGGCAGATTGCCAAGTGTTCTGTCTTTAGATCTGATTACTGGAGGTGATTACATTCAGGACCTTCTGCAATTGCAGAGATACTGTAGAGATGCAGTCTTTTCTCTAATGAAAAAGTTACATGGCTCAGAAATCATGGTATAGGTTACAAGCTGTCAGAGCAAAGCAAAAAAAGTCAGAATAAACAATCTTTGGGCTAGAACTTGAATTGGGAAACAGACAAACAGAATTTTCTGTGTTTACACACAGGACCTAGATACCCCAGATGCAACTGGGTCCCCCATATGTAGGCAGTGCGGAAATGCGTAACGAATTGGCTGGTATCCCTAGAACTGTACATCCTCAGTGACCAGGAACAAAGGGAAAGGAGAGCAGAAACGCATGGCCTGAAGTCATACAGCAACTCAGTAACTGAGCTAATTTAAAGCTCCTGATTCTCTCTCATCTTCCCTTTTCAGTGTACCATTTACTAGTCCATGTTGACTTTATTCCCTGGTAAGATGTTGAGTGTACAGCTGAATAGCTGGTATACTACATCCTTTATATATGTACAAAAATATAGGTGCTCCTATGTGCAAAAAACTTCATGCCTGGTTCGGTTCTTATCACCAGGCCTTGGCACACTGATGTCCTTAGGACCACTGCAGCAAGCAGGGTGTTCAAACACCGTGATGCAAGGTTTGATGTGAAAGAAATAGAGGTGTTCTGTAATTGTGATAATGATTGCAAGCTGGTCACGCTCCCTGAGTTTACCATTTGTTGGAAGAAGATAACGGGAAACAACACAATGTCCCTGACTACCCACTAGCACTGCTTCGGAGTTATTACAGGCAGGACCTGGTAAATAATGGACTTTTCGGATTTGGTGCTTGCAAGATCCGTGAAGAAAGTGACAGGTTAGATGCTCACAAAATCTCCCCTGTGACACTAGTGACCAATAAATCATGGACCAACCACCGTGCAGAGCTACAAGTTTTCTCCCTCCCGTGCCTGAGGACATTTAACCCCTTAGTCCTACCTTCCCTAACCACCAGGCTACTGGCAATTAATTTCTCACTTAATGCTGTTCTGCCTTCTACATATGAAACATTCTGTTGGAGAAGAGTCTAGGACTCAGTCATCACCACTGTCAAGGCAGAACAATTCCATCAGGAAAACATAAGCAACCCTCATCTAATGCTGGTCTACAGCTCCGCTCAGAGCCTAGAAAAAGATTGGATTTGAGATGCGTTTTCTTCTAATATTTCTGTGAAATCTATCCCTAACCAGAAAATATTCCATAAACATAACCCATATAGATTTTCATGTGAACAAGGCCTTTTGCTCTGTGGTATCAGTCCCTGCTTCTACAAAGCCTGTTCAACTTGTTTTTAGAGTAGAGGTCATAGACAAAGAATTGCCAAAAACTCCAGCTAAAAAAAATAAAAGTTTCATCTTGCTCTAGGGGTAAAACGGTTGTTGGAGACATGTAAGGATATTAAACAGAATCAGCCATAAATTGGTTTGCCTGAACCAATCAGCCCTAACTTGGGAATCCTCACAGAGTGTTAAACTCTTGCCTTCATAGGTTTTCAAAATACATCTTTCCTTTCCCCATTATTAAAATTAATGCAGCTTTAACACAATTACTGACTCCTAAAGCAAATTCAGGCCTCTGAACCAGTGTGGTAATTCCATAGAGAGCTGTACCTCAGCTTCTGCTTAAGAACAGCAGCAGCAGTAGAGAAGAAGAAAAGGAAGGTCAATGCACCTGGTACCTTCAAGACTCAGGAAGCCTTTCCCCAGTCCTAGATAGCCAAACAAGTAACTACGATAAACAAGGAGCCAGTTTGTCAAAGGACCTCAGCCTCCAGGGCACTGAACTGCTCTGAAAAGTGTGGCAATTAGTATCACAGCAGAAACAAACGAACATCCAGGACTTCTGAAAATTTAGCCCTTAGCACATTCTAAAAACACTGCCCAGTTCTTTTATTTGGTTCCTAACCACAGTTCAGCCCCTATCACTATTTTCTCCAGAATAACTGTCAGCTGAGAAAGCAATCTAGGTGTTGACATTGAAATGAGCTTTGTTTCACTAGCTGTTTGATCTCTGAAACTTAGGCAATTACAATTCTTTTTTCCTCATGTCATCCTTTGCTTTACTTTTATTACAAGGCTCCACTTAAATTTCTTTTTCCTGACAGATTCAGGAACAGGTGTTTATTTGCACATTTACAATTTTCATGGACTATTGGGATGAACTGTAGAACTTTTATTCAATAAATTAAGTTTTTGGTTTACACCAGTGATTTCTACATAAGGATCATTCAAAGAATCGGGAACCTAATTTATTCTCTAGTGCTAAAGCTATCGTACCATTCACACTTTTATGCCTGACATTCTGCTGGAATTTCATTTTCCTCCTTTATCTGTTGGAAATCAATCACTTCCAATTGTGGGTTTGGGTTTTTTTTTGCCTTTTTTTTTTTTTTTTTAATTAAGGAGACTAATGACATGAGTTGTAGCCGCAATAGTAGATGCCCTTGCCACTAGTCCATCAAACACTGGCTGGGGCCTTTGGAGAGATCCTTACATAGCAGCTTGCAACCACCCCAAGCAGTTGCATTTCTCTCTGTAAATTAAATTTCTTTAAAAAGTCTCATTTTATCCTGAGGCTGAATTTCTGTTCCAGTAAATTCTGATCTACAGAGACATCTACTTCGCATTGAAGTTGATCAGAGCTGCAGGTGACCAGTGCCTCTGTAGCTCAGACCCCTAGGCTGGATTTCTCCCAGAGTACGAATATGTTATTAATGTGAGCTAGCTGTCTAGCTAAAAGCCTGGTGAAAAACACTTTTGTGCTTTTCACAGAAGTGAGATGGTTGATTATGATGCAAATTGCCAAGTCTCCTTCTTGAAGGTTTTTGCCTGGAGTTTATTTTAAAACACTTTTTAAAAAATTTTTCCTAATGAAGCCTTAAGTAAGGAGTAAACATGTAAAAACAGCGTCTCAGGACTTTTCTACTTTTTCAGTTAAACAGAATTGAATGAGATAGAGGGGAAAAAAGCCAAACAATCCTTCGTTCTCCAGTGCTTTTTTTTAGTTGGGATGATTTTTTCTTTAGGTTATAACTGCTTTTGGAAAAAGAAAATATCAAGCACACCTGAGGTTTTAAACAAACAGTTCCTGCTGTTAAACAAATCTATGGTGAATTGCAGATGGAAAAAAAGTCCCTGAAGCAGAGGCAAAAATCCAGTAGTAGTTCACCGGGTCTGTATCTAGGCTCTTGCTTTGGTACTAATGGGATTTCTTTGATAGGTGGACTCAGGCTTTTGATAGAAGCGAGATTTAATGAGAATATGTTCACAACTTCTTTTGCTGCCTTAGTTCATATGTTTGGTTTCAAGGTTTGGTGTTATACCTTGCTTTTTAGAGTCTGCATTGTACAGATCACAGCTGTAATTTAATTTCTGTGCTCTTTTATGCTGCAGTACTCACAATGCACAAGAGAAAGCTACTCTGTCTTGATGTGTACCTGACAGAGATTAATTTGCCAGGAAGTTGGGTTCAAATTAAAGAATGACATTTTGCCCTTGCTCTTAGCAACTGAAGATTGCCAAACACACCACTGGATAAAAGAAGCTGCGTGGATAGATATGTTACTCTTTTTACTTGCCAGTTGGCAGCTGGACAATCAAGGGCTCTTGAATTATTAGAAATGTTTTATTATTTTGTTGTTGAGTTATGGCAAACGGGTCTCACAATTCTTCTTCATCTTAAACAGAGGTTTCAGTAGGTGATTCAGGAAGAAACCTGCTTTAGATGATCCATTAAGTTCTTGTCTGGAGGAGAGAAATTTAGTGTTGTGCTGGTGTGAGGAGCCCTCAGTCCCCTGGGTTAATTGATACAATCGCTGAAAAAGGCTGTCAAAGCCGAACAGTCAGTTCTATCAAGGCTGTAGGAGCTTGATGACAAGCCTCAGGTCAAATCTCTCAGCACAGATATATGCAATACTTTGTCAGCTGCATTTATGCTGCATCAGGGAGAGGAAGAAGTAGTAATACAGGCAAAGCTGGAGCGCTTTGTCCAACTTGCTGGGACATCACAACTTGGATTTTTCGTACTCAGAACGGAACTAGCATAAAGAAATAATGAATTATTTTAGCTCTAGTCGTGTAAGAAATATTTGGAGAATAGACCTGAAAATGTCATCCCAGAATTGCGTATTTCAAACATTAAACAAAAACCAAAACCCTGCAAACCCCACAAAAGCCAAACCAAAAAATCCTCTTCCTTCTTCCAATCTTTTCCCTCCCCCACACGTTAGAACCTCACTGGAATGAAAAATAAAACATGTCTCAACTTTGCCTGTAGAAATGCTCTGGCAATGCAGCAAGCAGCCTGCCTGGGAGAAACGCAGGGAAGCAAGAGGAAGGTGGAGGGCCAGCAGACAGGTTTCACGGAGAGGACTGGGCTGGAACTTCAGCATCATCACACTGTGTTTGCAAAAACCTTTGATTTTTGACAGGTATGTGCATTCATAGAAAAGCATGGTTAGAAAGTTTACTGAAGTAGTCCAGTCTTCCGGTTTACTGTCTCTATTTAGTTTTGCTTGAGATCATCACACCATGAAAGGCAGAATATGACAGATGTGTTCAGGAGGGAGAATACGTCCAAGGGAGACTTCTGCAGTGTTTCTGGATCACTGACGTATAAGTAAAGTGACTTCCCATTCTTTTTGAGAAGAAGAAAGTTGGATTGTTATCAAATTAAGTAATTAATATTAAATTGTATTTGGTGTTGAAAGGCTGAATGACATCCCAGAATATCTAATTTTCATTCTCAAAAGCCACAGTTACTTTATTAACACTCTCACTGCTGCATCTTCATATTGTCCAGACCCGCATCTACGATTTATAGACCTCAACATCTCTCTCCAAATCAAGGATTATTTACATAAGTGTGGAGAAAGAAATACACGCATCAAAGGTCACCCAATGGGACTGACTCACTAGCAACTTGTAAAGGCGGTAAAGCGTAAACATGAAGATTTCCTGCATACTATGCAATTGCCCCAATCACCAAGTAACAGTTATTCGACTGCCATCCAAATATCTCCTGATGAAAATCCCAGTGAAGCAGCTACACTTCCATGGCTGCATTCAGTCTGACTCAATCGGTCAGGACTATTTAACAGAAACTTCGCATTACAAAGTCTTCTTCCAGCACAGTCTTCCAGCAGAGCTCTATTGTAAAGCGTTCGTTTGCGGGAGAAAAGAATCACTTCTGTTTCTGGCTTTCACTTCTAGCTCAAGATAGACCTACTAGACCTTTTCTCCTGCATTGTTCTTTTTTGAGTGCCTGGGCTTATTTACATTATAGGTTTTATTCATCTGATTCAACAGATTTACTCCTGTATGCACGTAAAGTAAAATGAGAATAGAATGAACCTTCCCATCGTCCCCCTGTTATGCCATACACCCTTCTCCTCCACAGTATCCAAAACGTAGGTACATGCCAAGAGTGCAACAATGTGTCAGTGCATGTATGTTCTTGGCACTGACTGTAACAGCATGACCCAGCATATTCTATTCCTTGATTCCTCTCGCTGAAGAATAAAATAATTTATTTTTGCAAATTAAATAAAAACCTGGACATCTCTTTGAAACAAACTACATCAGGAGCTGTTGGAGGAAACAAGGCCATAACAGAGAAGATAAATGAGTTTTTCATATCAGTTCACTGTGGGAGAATCTTTCTTTACAGGGGTGCATCAAAGGTGGTGTCTCAAACTGTAGGTTTCAGAACAAAGTTGATATAAAGTATGTCAACTATTTCTCAGGATTCAGCCTAATGAACTGTGGCAGCACTGTGCAATTTATCACATCAACCTTGGTATCAGAAGGATGTAATGTGAACTTCTTTAGGGTTTTCATGGGGTTCCAGAGATAACACTCACCACAAAAGCCTGACATAAAGCGAAAATCAGTAGAAGAAAATCTGACTTATGTACTGGCTAAAACAGTTCTGAAGAATAAAATAGTAGGCATATAAGCAAAATAATACACTATGGGAGAGTCAAGCAGGATATTTACGCCACTCAAACCTCTTTTCATTCTTTGAGGAAACCGAGAAGGATGTAGACGAATGTGATCCAGCTGATCACATTAATCTGGAGGGGAGAAAGCTTTTAAAAGTCTTTCCCAAAACACTTTAGCTAGGATGGGTAAAAGAGAAGGGAGTCTCATGAACTAATAATGGACTAAAGCATAGGAAAAAAGGACAGGAAAGAAGCATTAGTTTTCACAACGGAAAGAAATAGGCATCTGTGCTGGGGACTATTCAATCTACTGTATTTATAAATGATCTAGAAAAAGAGATTGGATAGGAAGAATGTAGTCTGAGGAGCAAAAACAGAAGCTGACTGAGAGCCATTGCAGATGTCTTATACCAAAAAAAAAATCAGCAATAAAATGGAAGATGAAATTCTGCATTAGTAAAGCAAAAGAAAGCATGAGGAAAAAAAAAAAAAGAATTCCAGCTATTCCATAATGATGAATTGTAAAGTAGCTACCACCACTCAGATAAGAGATTTTGGTATAATAGATAGCTCTAAGAAAATATCAGCTTGATGCTAATCAAAAAGGGACTAGGATTTTAGGCATTATTTTGAGAAATATGGAGACCTGGCATACATGCAGTTTTGATTCCCATTATCTCCTAATGAATACAGTTGACTGAGGAAAGAAACAGAAAAATGTGACAAGCACAAAGAACTCAACCAACAAGGAAAGATTGCATATACCAAGACTCCTCAACCTGTAAAGGAGATGGCTCTATGAAAACTTGATAGTCAGGAGTGACATGAAGTTGAATAGAGAATCATGATTCAGTCTTTTTCATAATATCATAATTAGAAGAAAGATAATGAAGGCATATTTTGACCATACCTTCCATAATGAGCTGTGAAATTGATTGCCAGTTGTGGATGGAAACGGGTTCAGGAAACAAACTCCCTTAGATGTAGATATACAACTAAACAGAATGCTGACTCAGCTCTCCATTTGCCATTTACTGCTGTCCCCTATCAGAAGGAAGATGCCCAACTTTGGAGTTTTAGTCTAGCACATAACAGCTGGTTTTATGTCTTTTACTGCACTAGCAAGAAGTTATGTATCTTCCATCCCCTCTAGCAGGCCAGCGAAGTGCTATTTCAGAAATTATTCTGCATGTTCTGAACTTCTTTCCTAGCAGTGTCTAGTTCCTCTAAAGTTAATGCTGTGTTCAGAGCAGTGAGAGGCTTACAGTTTCAATGCAACTTCTGGCACAATGCAGTACTTCACCTCCAGTTTTCTATAAGGTACTGTCTTTTCATATTTCACGTGTTTTATGATGTTAGGATTGTCTCAGAAATGCTTACAGTGTTGGGCCACATAGTAATGTGTATTTTTTCTAATGATTTTTTAAAATTAGTTTAGTGCTTGTGACCAACTTTGACCTATCTAAATTTGGAGACAGATTATGATAGATTGCCAATGATATGCCTTTTAGGACTGTTTTTCCTAAATATAGGAAAGAGAAATAGAACAAGGTGGAATGGAGCGAAAGGTTCAGATAAAATGTAAAAGAATTGGGAGACTTTGACCATACGGAATGATTACGTATTAAAATTCTGTACCTAAATGCAATCTGTATCTGTTAAATATGTTAAATAAGGCTTAATTGACCACCCAGCCAGGACAGTGGTAAAGATCGCATAATGCTGAAAACTTATATATATACTGTAAGTATAGAAAACTCCATAATAGAACTCACCCTGGTGGTAAGCATTTAGATAAATTTCACAAGAAGAAGTGATGCAGAGACTTAATTTTTAGACATTATAAAGGATTTGCATATTGTGTTAGAGTCTTTCTTGGAGCAAGAAGAATTCACAAAACGAAAATTTTGTCCCAAGCAATACAGAACCTGGTAAATGTGTATCTGACAATGATCCACTCTGTCACAATAGTTAGAAAGCCAAAATATCCACTACGTATCATTTAGGTTCAAAAAATGGCATTACATAATAAGCTATGAAAAAGAACTGAAAGAAGGATTGGAAGGAGTAAAAGTCTTTCAGATATCAGGAAGACTGTTTAGACACACAGTGTTGATGGCCCAAACTAAACCAAGACTGCCTAACAAGAAGAAATTATTAGAACACCAAGAAAAAGATGGCATAGTTTTAATAGCAAAGTAGAGGAAGGTAACAGAATTAGTAGACTACTTCAAAGTTGGAAATCATGTTCAAGTGAAGGAAATATGAAACTGGTGGTATACATGTAGAACTTCACTGAAGTATAAAATATATTGTATGCAATACAGAATGTAATATAGTGTTATATTAACATAATGTATTTATATTATATACATACACAGAGATGTTATAAAATATAAAAATATAAAAAGGGCAACTTAAATGTAAACGCAGAACAAGACAGACCAAAAAAAGGATTTTTGAGGAACACTTGGAAAAACATACCAAATCTGTTAAGAACTTTTCTAAAACACAAGAAAAGAGAAAACTAGTAAAATGCCTAATAGAAAATGAGATACAAGAGGAGTAGTCAGGGCGCATAAGACTATAGGGCAAAAAGTCAAAGTAATCTTATTTTATTGCCATAAAACAGACAATCTTAGGTAGATTTCTGTGTCCGGCTCCTTCTTTACAGCATGCTAATTTATGCAACCATGGCCAACACTGAAGTATGAGCAAAAGAGACTTTGTAATAAATGAATAAAATTCTTAATAAAGCACTGGAGCAGAGTTCTAATATTTCTGATGAAATTCCAGGAATTCTAAAGGAATTTAAATATGAATTTGGTAACAGTTAAGTACTGTGTTCAGTATACCACTTATATTGGCCTTGCTGTCAGAGAAATAGAAAATATTTTTGTAATACTAGCTCCACTTTTTTTAAAAGGCATCCAAAAGTACTTATGAATCAGCAATTTTGAGTCTTCTGACATGCAAATTATGTGAGGCCATAATACATACATGAATGTATAAACAGATGGCAAATGTGTTATAAGGAATAAATCGTGCCTCACAAATTTCTTGAAATTCTCCGAAAAGAAGTCCATGGAAACATGGCAAAGAATGATCCAACTAGTGAAATGGACTAAACTGCAGTTTTCCATACAACTTTAGGCAAAGTCCTTCACCAAAAGGTGCTAAAAATTAGACTAATATGTTACAGAAAGAAGATGTGCTCGTGTACACAAAACTAGCTAAAAGTCAGGAAGTAACAAGGACAGGCAGGAGTGGCAGAATTCCCCAGGGCCAGCTCTTTTTTTTTTCACCATAATAAGAGCGATCTGGGGAAGGGGGGAAAAAAAAAGGGGAAAAATTTTAAAAAATGGGAACATCAAAAATGAAAAAA
>Ga0181612_118840_pt1 | contig 11928 bp, 7 predicted proteins | sample HoacroProtozoa21_FD_119630 | JGI IMG/M metagenome (GOLD analysis project Ga0181612, IMG submission 119630) | Hoatzin crop microbial communities from Cojedes, Venezuel. Combined Assembly of Gp0051906, Gp0051904, Gp0051908
AAAACTATGCAGAGCTCCCACAGCCTTTAAGTCAGCTTGTTCATAACATGCTGCAGAAGAATCTGACAAGATTCAACAGAGAAAAATGTATGCTTGATTTTACCCTTTGGAAATACCAGCTTTCAGCTGCCTTTTTAGATTACATGATTAAAAAAAAGGAGAAGTGGACATTTATTTTCCACTACAGTTTATTTCATATAAAATTCTCTCATGTTTGATGGGAGATAGATGTGGAAATGTGAATAAAATAGTTGAGTGGAAAGTAAAAATAAAACTCTATAAATACCTACATACATGGAGTTTTTCCATCAGAGAGCGTTTAGAAAAGCTACTTAAATATGGAATATGTAAATAAGAAATTACTTTCAAAAGAAAAAAGTTATGTATTTCCAGATTTTTTTTTTTTTTTTGGTCATTTTGCAGGGAGGAAGCTGAGAGGAAGATTAAACGGAAATGTTGGACTATGACCAAAGAAGTAATGGTGTTTTGAATTTGTGCATATTTTTCTTCCTGTAACAGAAAAGGAACCTTTGAAAAGTTAATGCAAATTATTATTGTTTTCTCCCAAAGGGTCCCATCCCAAACAGGTCTTTTGCTTGTAATGTAGGTTTTGAGAAACCACCCACACAGTAAACCTGAACTCTATTGCATACTGTTCAGCTGTTAAAAAACCTGGGGTTGGTATGCAGGCAGGCAAAGTTATTTCAGCCTCCACAGAATATGATACTGATGTGGTTATCATGCTCTACATTTAGATCTTGACAATATCATAAATCAATTACAAATCATATACCCCAACCTTTGAAGTATGTTCAGCAGAAGGCAATCTTTACTGCTTTTCGGAGTCATATCACATGCAACTTTTGCATTCTCAGATTCTTATGCATTCCTCCTAAAACAAAATACTTATTGTTTAATTTAGATTCTAATTTAATATTAATTTTCTTCTTTATTTCATAATAAAAGTTACTTTACTTTCTTCTTTAGAATTGCATATTTTATTGTGTGATGAACATCTAAGGAGATTATATTACTATTTATCTTGCAAAAATTAATTTGAAAGATGGTATCTTGGGCTTCCTAGTAATTTCAAAATCTTACACCTGACCAGCTGAAGGGTCAGATAAAGCAAACCACTTGAATACGTGTGCTATGAAGATGCTGGTTGTACTTTAACACAGAGGAAATGAAGAGTCCTTCTGAAGTCTCACCTTGATATAGCTTTCTGCAATTGCAGAGACAGATTGCATGGTATTGTCACCAATATCTAGTATTGTCACAGATATCTAGTATCTTCATCAATAGTGTAGTTTACACACATGTTACTTGCAGTTCTCTAGCTCATTTCTTCAAAGACAGCCTCAGACCATAACAACTTAGACACTCAGAGTTTATTCTATTTCCTTGGTTACACCTAGTATGAAAAGCTTCCAACTAAAATAAAATAGATTTCTGGCCATCAAAATGTTTCTGTATCATATACTACTTTCATTATTATTGGCAGTCAGTCATTTTGTATAAAAATAAAGTATATATGTATCAACTATATGAGAAAGGAAATTTGCAGTGGAATGATCGCTGTTTCTACAGTCGTGTTTTCATGGGGATACAATAATGCTGAATTTGCAATTTATAACAACTTTATATTTGGGATTGCAGGATCAAGAATCCTGGGAATTTGCATCCTTTCTGAATGTTAATACTTCTGCTGCTCATGTGATATAGTTCATGGGATATAGGGCTGAAGAGTTTTAACACAATGCCATTTCTTTATTGGCACTGTATTCTAAAATGATGGACAATAAACCTTCACTCCTTGCAATCGTAATTTAGGAATATCACTTTCCTCACGTAACTAGCTGAAAAGATGCCAGTTGTATGCTTGCTAGATCAGGCTGGAGTATCTTGGTAGACATTCCATTATCTCATTTATGTTCTGTTTTTTCTTGACAGTGAAGGAAATGAGGGATACTAACCTACTGTCTTAATATCTGCTTTCTCTTTCCCTCAATAACTTCTGAATTCTTGGCCAACTTGAAAGTGGGTAGGGGAAAGTATCAGAGATAATTACTTTTCTACCTGCTTTCTGTAAATCGACAGCTGGATACATGAGAGTTCCAAATTAATGTCCTTGTTGAGGGGAAGGCAGGGGAAGAACTGAGCTGTGGTGTATTTTTTGGCTGTAGCAGTCTGGCCAATCATACCCACAGTTACATGCAATTGCAACATCTGTTTTCTTTTGCTAGGTTTCATAGGGCAAATGACCATATGCTGAGTTTACAAGCAGGGAGATGGAAAGCTTGGTGGACAAAGGGCGTAAAGCTAGGGAAATGTAAAGGGCATAAAGTTAGCAACTAATAGAACCACTTGCTTGATTCTTATATCTGGCAATTTCACTACTAATGTGTTGACAACAGTAATCTATTATGTTAAAAACATTGAAGTAATAGGGCTTGAAAGTCAATAGGATTTGGGCATTGAAGACTTATTAATAAATCACATTTTTAATCACTTTTCTGAAATCAGTGGTAAGATTAGCACCCTGCATTATTTGAATGCTTATCTTTGAGAATGTCGAGCTTTCAGAGGACAAGATGGTGCATGTTGCTGTGACCTAACCATATTTCAGTTACACTAGCCAGATACAAATATTTAGTTTTTATGGCTAGAACATTACTTGCACATACAGAATTGTTATTGTGAAAATTTATTTGGTTTCAGCTGACTGACTTTCTGTAGTATTTCCCACTGGTTCAAACTGTTACATTCACAGCCCTTTTTCAGTGCCAGGCAATCACACAGAATACAAATGATGCATGTTCAATATGGTTGGCTTGCATCAAAGTCAATAAAGTTGTCAGCACTTGAACAAGCAAAATAAATACAAGTATTTCTTGAAGAATTTCATATATGGTTTTTGTTGTCTTCCAGGAAAATGCCTTGTAGATAGACACTTATCTATGCTGGGTTCTGTTCAGACTAGTTACCTCCTTGAATGTTAATAGAAAGATACTTTACCAGACATGGCTTTCCATTCAAGCTCCACAGTCCATCTCTTCTCTTTGATCCAGAGAGGTGTAACACAAGTCTTTACACTAAATGAGTAGAGGGTTCAGCAGCCTCTGGGTATGAGTTTTCATTTTTATCTGGTGTTTCTTGTGTTTTCTGTGCCAGAGTGACTGCTTCTAAAGATAACATACAAATCCTCATTCCATGCTGTGCAACATTATAGTAACTGAAATCAACATCTTTTTCAACTTTCCTTGGCTCAGAACTATCTAGAATACATACAAAATCATCATCATATATATGGCATATATATGATTCTCTCTCTAGACAATCAATAGGACTGTGTGAGATTAAAAATATGCAAACAAATTTTAATTAAGAAAAGAATATCTTCTCAAAAGATACAGAAATTGTATCACCTATTCTTATGGTAAAATACACCTACACTAATACAGTTTTTGTCAATATTAATTTTGATTATGTTTCTGGTAGAAATGTGCAAATGAAAACCAGAAAATTGAAAGATTAACCTAGGAAAATCAACAAAAGTGTGTGTTTAGGAAAGAAGAAATTAAATTAGTGTTCAGATATAAGAAAAAATTGTAACTGTGTATTTCACAGATGACAGGTAATATATGAAGAACTGTGATTTTTCTCTTGGAAATGAGTTAATATGGATTTATGTATGATGTGTAGTCTTCTGATGCAGAATATCTCCAAAAGATTCACTGAACTTTCTGTTGTAGTTGAGGAGAGGACCCTTTCAGGCAATAACTCTGATTGGAAGTAGAAAAAAACATGTATTTTTGATTCTCGTGACTAAGACTACTGATTAATAGCATCATGTGTTCTTAGCTGCATTAGATCCATCACCAGAGGAAGCAGTAGAATAGCAGTTATCCTTGATTAAATCTGAACTCAGAAGCTGCGATGCTCTGAGATTTTTGAGTGACAGTCTCTACACCCACAAGTGTGGTAGGCAGACACTTTAAACACTTAACTATACTGTAAAATATGCCATCACAACAGGACAATGGTACTTCAGGAAGTTGAAAACATTAACTTGTTTGACTGAAGTTTCCTGTTTTGAAATCTTCTAGATGAGTGTTTGAAGCTGGAAAAGAACTTCTGTCAATTACATTAGTAGAAATTGTACCAGCATAGACATTGAAGGATGATATGCTGTATTTCAAGCACTGTATGCTGCAGAATAGCATTATGACTTCCATAGTAATGTATTTTAATAGAAATGTCCCCACTTTTCCAATCAAACTGCAGTATTTCAGTATGCCACAGATACAGTCCTCCTGTTGAATTTGTGTTATGTTAAAGCAAATGCCTATTTTATTGCTGTTGTGTTGACTGGATAAACATCAGCGTAAGTGTGTTGACTTTTACCTGTCTACTTTTATTACTAAGCGATACCCTTCTTTGAAAACACCACAATCACTCTGCTATTCATCTTCATATTCCTTGAAGATATTCTCCAGAGATTACTGATATATGACGAGCTAAGCTGTTATGTTTTCCAAAACATTTTCAAAGCTTTGTAACACCAGGTGGGTGAAAACTGTAGAAGTGACTCACTAGTCACTGCCAGTAACAGTTTTATTCCAATGCTATTACTTTTTTCCTGGAACTAGATGACCATCACAACTTCAGTTGTCTATAACGTTGTCCACATTACTGTAAGGGGAGTGCGTGTTGTATGGACAGTACCTAGTAGCCTTCGAAGTTCTGTAGAGCACAAACTTGTATTAAAAAAGCAGTCAGGGAAAGAAAAGGTAGAGTGCCATAGCCTGTGTGTAGACAAAAGCTTGCTTCAAAATATGAGCTGCTGTCAGCACATCTATAGACAGGCTGAAATTGTAGCTCCAAGAGGTTTGAAATGCTACCTTTAATTAAAAGGATATTAATACTGAAATGTAATTGCTAACAACTTAGATGTTAACTATTTTTCTTTATTGCTATTTTGTTAGAAAAAATGAACTTAATGGAGATGAACCGGAGAAAAGATGAAGAGTGTACCACCCGCATGTCTTTTTAATGTGAACTCTACAGAGAATTTAATTCACTATTATGAAAGAAAATCTCTCTGAGAATACTGCATTTTTGTGCAGAGGGGGTAGTAAAAAGTACTTTTTTAAAGTATTCACAAATATTCCATCAGTTAAGTGCTGAACTGTGTTCAGTGATATTCACCATTATTTTATATTCACTTCCACAGATGAATATAAATTCATTCAAATGTATTCAGTCCCTGAAGTAAGAGTGGAATGCAAAAATCTGTCAAGTCTCCTTGCAGGTTCATGTGAGTGCTGATGCAGAAACCATTCTCATGGGTATTATGGTCATTCTTGGTAGTCATTTAGGAAGCAGAAACAATTGGCCCAGGTGTCAAAATGTTCAAAAGTAGTGAAATACAGAAATTGAGTCAGGCTCATACCTATGATCAATAGCTTGCATTCACCAGACTTGATCCTTCAATCATGGTGCTCGCATAGACTAATGAAACCACAGAGTCCCACTGACTCTAACGGCGTACATTGGTTCATGGGACTGTCACTAATAAAGAATTGCAGCATCAAGGTCTATGGGATGAATTAGTCATTTCTATAAAACTTATTCCTAGGGAAAAAAAAAAAGGTTATGACAGTTCAAATACGCTAGGCTTTGTTTCACAGACAATGTACAGAAACAGGTGACAGAAATCTGCATTATGCCTTTTTGATTAGCAGCTATAAGTTAAAGATAACCAGCTGGGATGGGGCTAATACATTTAAAATAAATGAAGAAGTAATTGAATAAAGACAGTCTATAATGGTACTAACTATCTAGTACATGTTAGATGGCAGTATATCTATAATGGAAAATGCTCTTTGAACTGTGGTGGAACAACACTACTTCTGTCCAAATTTGCAATTTCTGTGGCATGTGGAAAACCATAAATAAACCTAAAAGCATGTTGATAGTATACTCTTTCAGCATTGTCCGTTTTCAGGAGCAGGCCAGTTGTTCAGATTGGTATTCTGAACACCCCAGTTATGCAGGGGATGAAATGACCTGAGCTCACTTCTACATTTAAAGAGAGTGTGTCTGAAGAATGAAAAATGGGGAACTTTTGGCTGTTCCTGCAATAAATATTGAAATGGTTTCCAGCTTAAACTAATAACATGTAAGAGAAACACCTCTGGCTTAAGTTTTCTCATAAATATTTCAAACCTGTCCCTCACTGGGGGTAGCAGTTTCTTGAGATACAGAGCTCATTCTCTGCATTCTAGACTTCGTTAGTAGTAAGTCTTTCCTTCAGAAAATACCCCCTCCAGAAACTGCGCAGAATTAAATTATCACCATTGCTGCAGAGCTTAGAAAAAAGTTCTTGTACGATGTGATAAAGGTAGACCTCAAAACCAATTTCTGTGATGTTTTGCAAGACAGAGTTTTTCAGCCTTGGATAAATATTAAAAGGAAATGTGGATTCTTCTTCCTTTTTTTTTTTTTTTTTTTTTGCTTTTAAATTAAAACTACCATATCTAATTCTCTTGTATGTTCCACAGTTTTTACATTTATATCACGGTATTAAATTCAACAGAGATTTTTCAGCTTAAGACAGGAGTAAGAATACAACATGTCATCTGGCTTTGGCTCATTTTTCTGTCTTACTGCCAGACTTAATGATGAACTTTTGGTGAATGTGTTACATAAACACTAACAACTGCTCGAGAAAATAGGTTTTTATTTAGCACTGGATGTTTGTAATACTAATAAGAAAATAACATGCAAAAGTAATAACTTATGAAGTGTGAGTGGATGTATGAAAGGGAGGGAGAGAAGCTTCATCCGTTTGCAGGAAGTTTTACTCTGAATTCTTTTGCATTTACAGTAAGAAAGTGTCTTTAATTATATTAGGCAAAATGAGTATTCAAGGCCTTCCTGCTGAAGGTAGAGCACTATTGAGTGTTGTTGATCAACAAGGTCTGGCACACAGCCTAGCTGCTGTCTGCAGTAAAAAAACGGCTACAGAGTCCAACAGCAGAAAATCAGAGCTCTAAAGTGTCTGGCTGAAAAGTAAGCGAGAATGCCGTGTTCTTCTCTAGTGCGAATCTAATGGCGAAACCAAAGGTGGTAGTGCTGCTTGTTCTTAGAATCCAAATATATATCTGCTTGTTTGGCTGTTAACGAACAGGTATCTGGGTACTGAATTAAGATGAGCTAGCAATTTTCCAACAAAGCCTGTGCATTATTTAAATGAAGACTGCCACTCTAGTTTCTTTCATTGCTTCACTTGAATGGCAAATACATTTATCTTTTACTGTTGCTATAAAATCCCTTCCAACACAAAGCTGCAGACACCACAAGGGAACTATCTTCTTTCTGGTAACAACATTTTTATTATTTTTGCTTTAACTATCATGGTGTATAAGAAGTAGGCTTTATGATAAAGGGCCATATGTCTAGAAAAATTATATCCTCTTGTATTATATATATTACTAGAATGGTAACATTTGTTTATTGTTGCTAGTAAAACCAAATGATTTGTTCAGCTACATTTAATCAACTAAAATGAGTTCGTTTTCCAACGCATAATGCTGAGATCCTACTTTCAACAGTTATAGCGTTATGTAGGATTTTCTTCTGTTTCAAATAGAATAGAGATGGCCACTCTTAGAATAAGTTCTGATGAAGACATATCCACCTTGCAGCCTCATAAATATGATTATATTTATGAAGTCATTGCATGACTTCATAAATACTTGAAGCTTCATATGATGACTGTAGGACCCTATTTAGAATATATAAAGTTGTTTTTTTTTAGGGGGGGTGCAGGCTGGTGTTAATTTATTTTAGGAAAATTGCTTACCAAGAAGATTTTTCTTTCTATAATATTTCTCTCTTTCATCCAAAACAGCAGAACCAAACCAGTCTGCTGTAAGACTTGCCTGAATGGTTTTTTTAATGGTTGTGAACATGAAGCACTATGAACTCAAATAGTGTGATGTTTAAAATGGGCTGGAGGGAAAGAATACCACAGCCCTGTAAAGAAAAAAAAAACGGCAGCGATTCAACCAGTTCAGCACCTTCCTGCCAAGCCTTAGGCTGAGGTTTGTTACAAGGTTGAAAGGAAACTTAGCCCCGTATATTTATTAACTCAGGGATTTACCTGGGGCTGGTGGCAGCAGTGCAAGGGGGTGGGCTGTGCTGTCGGCTGGGGCGAGCCGTGGCCAAGAGAGCGCCAGCAGCCCCGCCATGCCCCGCCGTGCGCGTTACGGACACCACCAGGAGGCCCAGGGGGCCACTGCCAACCGCCAGGCCCCCAGGGGATTTGAATGGACCAATCAACACCGGGCATCCCCTACCCGTTCTGTAACTGATCCCTGTGTGCAGGTGGCTGGTGGAGAGGCCCCTGGGGCCCTCGAGAAAGAACCATGTGGTGAGACCCTGGGGCCCTCACCCACCCTGCGCCATCTCTCCCACTGTGGGGCAGGGATGTTTTGTCATAATTTGGAAAAACCGCACGTGCCTATGATTAAAGTGTTTCGGCATCTCTGCACTATGAGCTTGGTCTTAAACTGCGACACCTGTTTGTCTCGCTTTGTTCACCCTGGTGAATGGTTTAAGGTGTCCATTACAACTCTGATGTCCTTCTCTGAACTTCCCAGTGTCATATCTAGATTTTGAGAAGAATAGTGTAAAGAGTAAGTTCGAGTTTTGTTTGTTTTCATCATCAACTGGAAAGATTTTTTTAATAATGGAAATGCAGATGGTGTCTGAGGTATCAGAGCGCTGCCTTTCTTACAGCGCAAATTAGTGATAATAAGGAATTCACCACATGGGTACTTTTTTTCCCCTGTTTCTTTACAGAAAGCTGATTAGAGGCTGTTAACACTTCTGTGCTGTTTTCACCCAGGCTTCCAAAGGATTTAGAGGCATATGATGACACTGTCTTTTTCTTTTACCACAAATAGTTTTTGAACCGGTTTCTTAACTGCAAGGAAATTTTACAGACAGGTGAAAGTTTAAAAATGATCAGGTTATTATGACAATAATGTACTGAGTACAGGAGAGAGACCTAAAATAGTGCCCTACAAAGTATGAGACAACTGCAATATCAAGTACCAGAACATGACAGTAAGTGTCTCTCAATCCCAAGAAAAGCTGCAGTGAGGAGAACTGAGTGTTTTGCATGGAATGTCCCAAAAGTGAGACAAAGCCACAGGAGGTGAGGCTTCATTAGTTCTGCTGTCACAGATCCATGTATTCTGCTGATAGAGTTCACTACATTTCTTGTCCCTGTTTTGTAAAATGTAGGTCACTTCTATGTATTTTTTATGAATTAGCTCCTTATGATTAACTGTATAACTGTATAAGGAATTTAGTCATTTTTCTACCAGTTTGATTATTGATGTGGCTGATCTAATGATTAATAAATAAATGAACTTTCACTGTGGTAATGAATTTGCTGAGAACTCTTAAGCATTTGAAGTTTCTCTTTCAGCAAGAATAGTTCATAACTTGTAAGAATTTAAGGTATCTGTTTAGTCAGTTATTTATATTTCTGGTTTGAATTAGCTCTGTCTTTTCCAGTGCTTTGCCTTATCCAGAGCAGTGTTTGTCAGCTCAGTATTGGCCATCTCTTATGTGCAAGTCCAGTGTTCTGAGCATTATGGACTCATTTTTCAGTCAAAACTTGGAAAACTACTCAAATAATCATTTTTGTGAACGCTTTCAACGCAGCTCTTTTCACCATAAAGTAGGATGAATGTGAATGTCAAAGTTTTGAATGCTTCCTCAGTACTGAGTTGTTCTCCACGTCACAACACTGAACTATGATCTTATTCAGTTCAGCACAGAGCAATAGTTTTAGGAGAAGCAGCAAGCATAACGTAACAGTGATCTCTAATCCAGTTGCACCTCCTGTGAAAGCTGACTCTGACATTCTAGTATCCTGTAAAATATTAACTTTTAACAGATTTAAACATTTGTCCCCAACAATTCCAATACTGATCTAAAAAAAAAAAAAAGATTGGAAAGATGAAGCCAAGCCTTGTGTCTGTTTTGTCTCTGGCCCAAACTTTACATCATAGAGAATTGTGATGTGGTTATGTATTATCTCAAAAGAAATCCCTGAGAGGAGGAAGAAGAAACAGACATTTATTGAAGTAATGTGTACGTCTACAGGACGCTAATGCTTTAAATTAAATTTTTCAGATTCTGGTCCTAAATGAGCAGCAATCATGGATATATTGCCACCACTGTGAACGTTTTCTTGCTGACACTTTTTCTCAGTCCATGTTGACCTTGAGATTTCAGGTGTGATCATGTTGAAAGATAAAGTGGAAAGCTGATAAGTATTAACTGTAACACATGAGTGTTCAGATCGGAAATAAAGTGCATTCAGTGCTGTGGGAGTTGATAGTTTTCAAATATCATGTGCTTACATGTTCGGAAATGTGTGCCGAATTATGCCAGCTGGGAGGGCATGTGTTGCCACACACCCAATGTAAATTCAGGCTGTAAATTAATTAAGCTTCTTATTTTAGTCTAACAGAACAAAAAGAAGCCTGCTTTGTTGCCAAGACTGTAACAGGTTTTTCTTAACACATTTTCCGTTGACAATTTAATATGAGTATTACAAATGGTTGTGCAACCAACATCACAGAGCTTGTTTCAATAGAGCCTTGCTTGGTCTCCTTACTCTGAAAAGCTACTATTGCAGTTTTAAAGTAGTGGTCACCTTCATTTCCCTCCATGAAACCTTAATTAGGCTTAGACAGGAATCAAGGAAGGTAGGGAGGAGAGATTCTTTTTGGACCACCATCATCATCCTCTCACTTTCTTCATAAATTTTGATTGCATAAAGTTTATCCACCCTTTTTGAGATCCTTTGTAATCTTCCCATATAAATGAGTTTATTAAATGAAACAGTGTAGAACCATAGGCAAATCAGAGAGAAACTAAGTGGAACTGAATATAGAGAAGAAAAATGGACCCATTAAAAAGCTGAGGATGTCTTGTGGATGAAAGGTAGAAAGAAAATGGAGCCCAAAGGCACCATGCAATTAAATGGTCACAGACAGACCACTTTGATTTCCAGTAAATTTACTGATGCTGATGATAAATTTCTATTAGAAAGTAATCATTAATAAGCCCATTACTTTCATCTGCATGCCTGAAAAAGCATGCGTAACGAAGTATTAGGTCAACATTATTAAAAATGGCTATTTATCTTGGAAGCAGACTTTGAAATATTTTTAGGTATTTTGAAAATATGTGCTTTATAGAAGGAAGGTGCTCAGCACTTTCTCAAAGTCAGGTCCTTTTTTAAGGAGTCTCAAGATGAGGGGTCAAGCAGTAGCATTTTCAGAAACACTGGTTTTGAGTAACACTGGTTACACTGAAGCAGCTCTGAAATTTTGGCGTGCTCTTTAGCAAAACAGGTGGGGTTCTGCAGCACCAGTACAAACTAACTGGAAAATGCTTTTACAGGTGCATTTTGAGCTTTGGTCTTGTTTCTTTTACTTTGCATTCACCAAAGGATCAGCGTTGTAGTGTATGTATGTACCACAGTGACAATAATCACTGATTTTTATTTTCCTGTTGATGAATAATAATAATAAAAAAAAAGTCTTTAGTTTGTCTTTGGAAAGTCAGACAAGATAGTTTATCCTCAGTGTGACGTACATTTAGTCCTTCATATCCTGTGGATCTTCAGACATTCCTAAAACAGTAAAAAATTATTTTCCTACCAGCTTTTGGAAATAATTGTTTGCTGAAATTAATAAGACTTCCTCAATTCACCAGTATTTTCATACATTTGCATGAATTCATGTGAGAATTGGAGTGTGGCCAGTAGGTCGAGGGAGGTTCTCCTTCCCCTCTACACTGCCCTAGTGAGGCCCCATCTGGAGTACTGTGTCC
>Ga0181612_130558_pt1 | contig 11928 bp, 3 predicted proteins | sample HoacroProtozoa21_FD_119630 | JGI IMG/M metagenome (GOLD analysis project Ga0181612, IMG submission 119630) | Hoatzin crop microbial communities from Cojedes, Venezuel. Combined Assembly of Gp0051906, Gp0051904, Gp0051908
AAAGAAAGAAAGAAAGAAAGAAAGAAAGAAAGAAAGAAAGAAAGAAAGAAAGAAAGAAAGAAAGAAAGAAAGAAAGAAAGAAAGAAAGAAAGAAAGAAAGAAAGAAAGAAAGAAAGAAAGAAAGAAAGAAAGAAAGGAAGAAAGGAAGAAAGAAAGAAAGAAAGAAAGAAAGAAAGAAAGAAAGAAAGAAAGAAAGAAAGAAAGAAAGAAAGAAAGAAAGGAAGGAAGGAAGGAAGGAAGGAAGGAAGGAAGGAAGGAAGGAAGAAAAGACATAGTTGCAAAATGACACAGTTTAAAGGCTGTTTTAAAGGCTAATTTGACAAATGTTGCATAGGAGAGAACCGTATAACTTACAAATAGGAAAAATTCTAACTATCATCCATGAAAAAAAAAATACTGCGATTAGTTTGAACTGTGTGGAACCTTTGACTACTTTAAGGAAAATATTATTCAAAAAGACAGCCAATACATAAACAGCTCTTGATCTTTTACCTAGCTCAGCTGGCTTTTAGATCAAACAAGTCAGATCAAAGTTTGTTTTTACAAAGTCTACTTTAGATGCAAAAGTCCCAAAAGTACTTTATAAAATGTCCCTTTGAGAAATATAATATCTATCAAGTAAGAAGTTAGAAATGCAGAATTTAACAGAATAAAGAGAGATGGTGGGTATCAGCAACAAAATGGTTGTGTCATCTCAAATACAAACTTAAATATTTCTAAATGGCTTTCATTTTCCATTCTGCTCACCGATCACATAACATGTACAAAACGCTGCCGTAAGGGCCTGAACACTCTACTGGTCTTAATAGTTCTGATGGCACCGCTTACTGTTGCATGTCAGCATTCCTGGAATGCTTAATGGTCAATTTTAGGATGCCCTTTGAGCGATCATCAGATTGTACAACGCAAGAGTGAAGGTTGTGTCTCGAACACAACTCACTTAAAGGATCTTGCTCTTCCCATTTGCTGGCTTGCTGCAGCTGGGAGATGAACAGAGATTGTCCGCTGCCAATGCCTGGTACTCGGGTTATACTAGATCATGGAGTGAGAGCATGTGGAGAGGAGGAGAGCACTGACAAGGAGCAGAAAAGCTTTCTAAACTGGAGCTGTTCCGATCCGGCACTCCATGAGTACATGTTCTTTGTTTGATAAGGGTTAAGCTTTTTATTAAAGGCATTCATGTGGGTCCATGTGGGTGTTTTGTGTGCCTGCACAATATGATACTTCCAGATAAATAAAAGAGAATTAGTTTAGAACACAATCCTGGTTTATCCAGTGCAATAGCACATGCATATGAATAGATTGGAAATATTGACAGAGTAACAGAAAAGGTTAAGTCAATGTTTGCTCAATGCTGCAATCCAGAAGTCATTTTTAGCGCACCAAATTCTGAGATTCCCAAGCAGGAAGTAAACAAAAAGTTCAAAGCAATTAACGGATAAGATAGGTGAGCTCAGTGCATGCACAAACAGGCACAGCGAAGCAGGCTGTTTGTTCCAGTCTGCTGGTCAGCCTGAACACATTGGCAACGTCATCTTGCCTACGGTTTTGCAGTTGTGTGTTTTCCTCCCTTGCAGGGGGCATTAAGTCCATCCTTACTTAGGGATGTGTGACAGCCGGCAAGGGCATTGAGGGCCCGCTGAGGAGCAAGCAACACAGCAATGTACATCTGTGGGGGCTGTGTGTTATCGAAATAGGGAGCCTCTCTTCTTCATATTGGCAAGGAATATATTGACTTCTATAGGAGCAGGACTGGGAGCTGAAGGAGTCATCAATCTTGTTACAGAGTATTGAGCGGAACTATAATAGATGCTCAGTCTGGTCTGTATATTTTTCATTTGCAATAGCAATGTATCACTGGATAACATACATTTATAGGAATTGATCTGACGGCCAGAACTGCAGCTAAGGTCAAGTAGTGCAGTTCAGGAAGGTGGGATCGAGCAGGCAGGAGACTAGCAGGTCTTTGACTTTTCCTGGCTAGCAGCAAGCAGAGCCAGTTACCTGGCCAAACCCCAGTCTGTCTTACTGCTGCAAACTACACCATCAGCACCCCCTCATGCCGGGAAGCAGTGAAGCAGTTAATGTGACTCGTGGGAGAGATACGAGCTCCTTGCAAGCCTAGGTAAATAAGTCAATATTACAAAGCAAACTCCATAAAGAACCTCAGGTTCTCCAGCAGAGAACCTTGATTAAAGCAGCAAGTGAAGAAGTACGCTTATTTCCCAGGGGTCAAGCACTCACGTCTTAAACTTTTAAAAATGAAATTTATTCCCTGTATTCCAAAAGACATTCTACATAGTAATTCCCTTTTGGGATTATAAAACCAAAATCTCTGGCATTTTCCTGAAATTTCTGTGATGAGAAGGAGGGCGTAGGGATCACATCATTAGAGCTAGCAACAATCTGCAGGATACCTGAGTGCCCTGCAGTGCAAAAGCAATCTTTTTGAATATCTGAGCCACCCTTGGCTGACATGGGGTACCTGCAGGAAGAAATCAACACTCCAGCAAAGTCTGGAACTATAAATGGCTTCTAGAGAGAACTAAAGCCTCAGACTGGAGCTCCTCAAAACTGTAAGTTCAGCTGCAGATATTTTTCAGATGAGGCTTATTTCTTTCTGAAGTCTCTATCACATGTTAATGTGAATTTTCAGCCACAAATGTGGGCACTTCAAGCAGTGCGTGGCAACTGGAAGAAGTTTTGAGTGAGTTAAGACAGTTTAGAACCAGGACAAAAAAAATAGCTAACTTGGGGCTCTTTATCCTTGAGATGAGAAGATGGAAAGGGAACATCATAACTTCAAAGTGTGTAAAAGACTGCTGCAAAAGAAGTAGCCTCTTTATTTTCTTGTGAGATAGGACAAGAAATAATGTGCTTAAACTGTAGGAAGATTCAGGTCAGGCACTAGCAAAATAAGCTTTCTAGTAGCAGCACACTAAAGCACTGGAGTAGCTTCACTTGGAAGCTCTTGGGATCGTCTTTGCTGGAGGTATTGAAGTCCTAGACCAATCTGGTGACCGAAATAGCTGACATTATCTTGTGAGGAGGCCAGACCAACCTGCTTCTTGAAGTCCCCTCAACACTGCTTCTTTTGCTCAGGGTCAGGAAGACTCTACCATTGACCAGGCCAGTTCCAAGACTTCAGAGGAACTTCAGAGAAGGTGCAGGAGGGACGATGTTTACCCTGGCAGAGCAGTCTGCCTAATTGCATGCTTTACATGTGCTACAGACGGCACTCAAAAACTTGCAGTGTGCTTTTTTTCTCCTTGTGCATGTTTCTGTGATGGTAAATAAAGCTGGATAGGTTTTTACGGTTTGTCAACTACTTTCTTAGCCAGCAAACATGACAGCATGAGACACCACTTCTCTGAGGGTAGAAATTTTTAAAATTGAAGATAAATTTCCAAGTTGAAGCTCATAGAAGTCAAAGGGAATTGCAGACCAAAACAAACACACAAAATGAGTATTAATAGCTCCCTATATAAATGACTCTTACAGACAGCAGCTTTTCTCATGCCATATATTTGAGGGGCTCAGATAAACCTTAGAAATATGCCTCAGAATACTGAAAGTAGCGCACAACATCTACAGAGTCGTACTGTTTTCCCTGGCATCGGCTGCATTTGAGATTTTGGGAACAGCTTGTATTACCTCATTAATCAATCTCTTGTCCTGTTCTGTTCCCACTTTGTTCTAACTCGAAGTATAAAAGACATTCCTGTTTTATTTACTCATTTATGTCTAGCAGATATCAGACCACAAGAAGGGCAAAGTGGAGTGAAAGAGAGAGTACCTATTAGGTACGTGCCAGTCTTTGAAATAGCTCACCTGGAGGTAAACCAAAATATTGGATATGAAAAGCTTTTCTTTTTGTGGTTTTTCAAGAAATATTTAGACTTAAGAAAATAAATGTGTTATACGTTTCATAAAGAGCTCTCTCTGTGCTCAGACTACTGAACTGACAGGCTAAGATGAAAAGAATTAATTAGAATTAGTCTTAGTAGGAACAGGGGAACTGTTGGAAACAGATCAAATTCTTGAGGAGAGAGGAAGAAAGGTTGTTTCATTACCTAAAAAAAAGGAAGAGCAAATGTTTTTTCATCTTGAAATCAACTGATCCAAAGCAATTTGCACCTGACCAACTGAGGACTATTTATTCAACAGCCTGCAATGTAATGCAGAAACATCTAAGCTAACTTGAGTCGAGCTGGGTAAAAGAAAGCAGTGTAAATTAGCTGGAATAGAATTCCGTTCTGACATGATTAGACTGCTTTCAGCGTTTAAGAGATACTGTTTTAAGCTACCTCAAACCTTTTCACACTGCACTAGCGCAGACTTCTTGGTTCTGCTCTTTTGCTGCAGAAAGTTGTACTGTGGTTAAACAGAAAAGGTGGAAAATAACTAAATTTTAAGTGGATCTGAAAAGTCTTTTTTTTCTTTTTCCATTCCCCAGAAAAGTGCTTTGTGTTTAAAGACCTTATATTCGACTTTTAATTTTATGTTTTCTATAGATTTGTCTTTTTTCTCACCATTTTACATGTCTAAGTAAAACATTATTTTGAAACAAAATAAGGATATTTAAAAAAAATAATTATAATGGGGGGAGAGTCTTGCCAAAAGAATTTGAGGTTGGTGGTAATTTGTGCACACTTTTGATTGATCTAATTATTTGGTAGTTCACATTTTAGTTAAAAAAATATGTGCTCTGTGCCCATCAGCATTTTCAGTGTGTTCAACTAAAAAACCCCCTTAGTTATCCGTGTCCATCTGCTTATCTGCGTCGTAATGCAGTCTTCATATCAAAATGGAATTTGACCATTGTGTGGTCCTGCTAACAGACTTCTGACCAATGAGCATGAGAAAATTACACATCCCTGCCTTGCTTTTTTCCCACTGCAGTGTCTGCAGACTGTAAGACATGCATCCACTTAAAAGATTTCCATCCTAAGCAGACATACAACAAAATGTAATCTCTCTCTGCACTACCAAGGATGTCTTCTGTGTCCTACAGTATCTAAGAAATATCCCCTTCATCTATTCTCTTTTGGGGGTGAGTGGAAGAAAAAGAATTCAAGACCTTGGAAAATCTTACTACTGCTAGACAGAGGAGCAAACCTGGATAATAAGGCCCGTGTGACACAACCTGCCAGTATATGATCTATCTAAAGAAGAAGACACAACTATGGGATTCAGGAAAGGTGAAGACTGGTGCCTTAGAGCAGTGTTTTCAAATCAGTAGCCACTGAAAAGGCTATAACCAAACACCTGAAATATCCTTTCCTGGGTGAAATGACTTATATACTACTAAATCCTATCCCAAAATTTACTTTCCAGTGTGAAGATTCAGAAGGCAGAATAGTTTCTTTAATTAATTAGAAAATAGATATTATCCCTAGGAGTCATTGCATTTGCATCCCCCTTCTTAAAACTATTTTGCCCTCCCCATTCTTAAAGGAAAATTTGATCTAATCAAGATAGCTTTTTATGTCTCAAGATACATATTTGGTCTGAGTGCCATCTGATGTGCTCCAAAGAGCCAAGAAAAGTCTGTGAAGTTATCTATTGGGCAAAAATATATGTCGACACATATGTATAAAGGAAAACAGTTTCAGAAGTGTAGGCAGGGATCTTCAGAGGTAACTAAAGGGAAAGAGCTCAATCGCAAGCGCTTCTGGTCATATCACAATTGCCCTGGGGACATTTATAGTGCCTTGAAAAATAGTAGAGAGGAACATAAGGAAAACCAACACAGCTCAAGGAGAATAAAGTTATTGGTCTTTTAAAAACAACTCAAACTGCTTTCGGGAACTGTGCAAGGATAAAATGAGTGCACCAAGTTTCATTAACAGAATACACAGGTATTCCTTGCAGATAATTCATGCTTACTGTAATAAACTGTCCCCTCCTTCTCAAATTAGCTAGGTTTCAAACGACTGTAAGAAACAAGCCAAAGAATTATGGCTGAAACAAATCAATGAGCAATACTTGTCACCGAGCGCGGCAGACAGTGCCATGTGAGGGCACAGGCTGCATTAAAATGTTTTCCAGTTTTTTAGACAGGCAATTATCACCTCAGTCTTTTGTAGGCCTCTGATGTATAAGGTCATACTCACACAAAACCACGTTCTCTCTCACTTCTGCATTTGCCATTTTAACCGCATTTCTCTAATTGAGCTCTTTTGATGGGGATTAGCAAGCTACTTTAACATGGCAGTTATAGCAGTTCACCTGGAAGAGATGAGGGTCAGCAGGGTCAGAGTAGCAGCCAGACAATTTAATCATCCTCTGAATATGAACATCACAGAGGAGGGAAGCAGTCTATTCTGTGCAAATAAAAACCTTTCACGAGAATAGCCAACTGAGCTCCATACAGCTTGTTCACCACAGAGAGTGGATGGTAAAAGGATTCTGGGGGTGCCGAAGGCACATGCTGTACTGCTGATAGCAGTCAAAAGTAGATAATTATGTTTTACCAGAAATAAGTACCCCAAAGAGAAAGAAACTTGTGACGTATGGATATCCCTGGTGGTGAACACTCAGTGTCTTTTTTTCCTTAACATGCCTAGTAGGCTCTGGAGAAAGCTTTCAGGACTCCATTTTTAACAAGTGAGGAACCTCTTTTTTCCACCCCCAGGCTCACTCATTTGCACTACAACTTCGACGGCAACAGATCAGCTCAAAAACAGCATCACCGAAATCACCACAAGTGTTTCATGAGTATGGCTTAAACGGAGAGGGAAGAGACTGGACTGCCAAATCAGAGCTCCGACTTCACTGCCTGTTGGACCAGACATAACAGGCTGCAGCTTAACACAGACCCAGTGGATATTTTCTTAATAATATAGTGTTATCTTAGCCATTGCAATGCAGACTAGACATCTTTAACCAGCTAATGAGAGAAGGAAATGCAGAGTTCTGCTCTTGTAAACACAGCTGATTCCACCTCTGGTGTATCACTCGATCACCAGTCTTCCAAAGGAAGGCAAAACACCTCTAACAAAAGTGCATTTTATCTGGAAGACTGAAAGACTTTCCATGAAAGGTAAAATTGCATGTGCTTGATCCCAACATTTATGTTATTGCTCCAAAAATCCCAAAAGACAGAAATTTTTAGACATCAGATTGTCAGTCTCTGGGGTAGGGCTGTATTTTCCATGTGCGTCTATAGTGCCTAGTGTAATGAATGCCTCTGCAAGCCAACTAAGTTATAACTACTGAGATACTTCCAATGTCTACTGAGATGCATCACAATATATGAAAAAACACCAAGTAAAGTATTTTTTAATATCTAAAACATCACTATCAGGAGGAATGACTTGTTTCTGCACCAGTAACTCCAGGAGTGGATACATAAATAGAAAATCTGGTTATATGTAACTGCTGCCTGATGTTTAAAGATTAAAAATCAGATAAAATCTCACACGGCTTTCCATTGCTGTAGTGTGCGTACACCTGCCATACTTGCGAGGACAGAAAATCAAGACCGATCTCCGAAGACAGAGAAAATCCCTACCTCAACAATACTCATCTGTCTGTGTTCATGTTGAAAAATCTCTGAAAATCTGTCTGACACATATTTTCCTGCAGGCAATGAAATATCCGAGTCAGTCTGAAGTCAGTGGGTGTTAGGAGCCTAAGTGACTTTGGAGATGTGAGTCTTGATGGCAGGTGAATCCCTTCCACCATCTTTAACACCGAGTTTCTTTATGCAGAAGACTGAATGCTGGTTGCAAACACTCTGTGACGACTGCTGAGAGTGTGGGACTTTTGAAAGGTGGCCTAAAATGAAGCTGTGCTGTGCTATAGTAATATACCAAATACATTACTCATCACTGCTTCCGGGCTGTTTAATTATGGGGCTGAAGGAGGCTATTGCTTGAGTCTTTCATACAGATCTGCCAGTATCCTTTAAGGATGAAGCTCAACAATACATGATAGGGTGGATAATACATCTTCTGTTGCTATGTGGGCAAGGACAATAATTGAAACTATTTAAAGGATAATTGGTGTGCTCTATTTTAAAAGGAAATAATCTGGTTTCCAAGGGGACTAACTATGAGGCCTAAAGCCTGTAGTTTATCTCAGTGTAGGAATGGGATCATTATGGGGGAAAACAGAGCAGCCATCCAACTCAATTACCCCAATTGTATTATGAATGTAAAAGAGGAAATTTTATGTATCCCAAAAAGGAAAGTTTCCCACTCTTCCCCTTCCATTCCACTTGGAAGCTACCCTGGAAGCACTTAGTCTCCTGCAGACTACAACGCGGCTTTTGCGCTCAGAAAACTTGCAAGGTTTGTTCCTTGCAGATTACCCAGCTACCTCTTAAACCCTTCTTCATCCGACATGATCAACACGCTGGAGCTTGTCAGGTTGTTTGCGTCCACCCAGTAAACCGCTGCATCTACAATTCCTTGCTGGTGTTTTTGCAATCAGCAAAAATGTAATTGCAAAGAACACTGCCTGGAAGGGGCAAAACATTTGCCATGTATAAGTTACCTATTATAAAATTTGGTCTCTTTTTGGGAAAAATGTTACTTGCAACTTTGAACTAAAAAATGTTAGGGGTGGGGAAAGGGGAGGAAACATGTTACTCACTATAGAAGCTTTTATCTGATATTTGGATATTGCTGTGCTGCTCTCTTCTTCCAGCTGAACCAACATCCCCAGATGACGAGTAGGTTATGCGAGCTGAACAGCTGGTCAGCATACAGATACTGAAAATACTGCAGTGGGAAATGAACTGCTGAGGCTCTGCTCGTGAAGGACCTGGTGCCAGGCTGGGATGTTCTGCCTGACCAACAGAGCTACCTGCCCTGTTGCTGGGCTGCTGTTTAATTAACCACTGCAACCATCAGCTCTGTTACACCAGTTTCTGGCATTGTATGGGCCAGATCATCTGCTAGTAGAATTCATTGTAAAGCTGTATCTTTCTCCTTAGCAATATTTTTCTTTCTCCCTCATTGTAAACAGGTTTCCGTTCCTCTTCTTCAGTAATCTGGAGTCCTTGCAATTTGGATCCTGTTTCGGTTCCGTGTGCTGACTGCATATGCCTGTGACCAGATCAAATTAATCAAATATCATTAAAAATGAATGCCTCTGAGCCTATTTTGCTATTCTGTTTCAGATACAGTCATATATCTGGGTTCAGTATGCTGGATTATTGAACTTTGATCAGTGTGCTCTGGAAATACTTTGGCAGTCCTGTTGTGGCACCTAGAAAGCATGCTCAAAGGGCAAAACCAGTGTGTTTTAGGATGATTTATTGCATGTAGAGAATAGCATGAAGTGTCAGACATCCATCATATTTATACTGTCCTAATTGAGTAAACCAACCTATTTTTTAGATGGTTGTGAAGGTCTGACTGTAAGAAGATAAAAATAATATTCCAGGCTGTTTAGTACATTATTTGGTTGTAAATTATTCAGAGCTCCTAAGTAGTGGCCTAGTAGCACAGGTTTGACATTTGGCTTTTTTTCTTTGGAAAACTTTATATTCGGTGCAAGCTTAATAATCTGTGCCTGCTCACTGGCAAGGAATGGATGGACAAATTCATCAGATAAGTCCAGAGTCAGCATGGTGGCTGGAAAAGCTCTCTGCAAATCCTGTATATTACTGCAGATGGGACTAATATCCTGATGATCTACTGCCAGTGGCTCTGGTAGGTGATCAAAACAAGCATTCATCAAGAGGGCCACATCTAGTTTTGCACACACTTCTACTGCAGCCCTGGTGCCCTGCCACCAAGGCTGGACAGCTGCTGCTGTCTGAGCCAGCCAAGGGAACCCTACCTTGCACTACAGTCACAGCAACGACTTCTGTTTTCAGTCTGAAAATAGCTGGGAAAAACAAGAATCCCCTGACCTTCCTGTTTCACAGTAATTTGCAGGTGCACAAAATCACGAAATAGAGATTATAAAGATTCTTTTTTATTATTAGATTTTGTGGCTTGCAGTCCAAAAAACATGGATTGGGAGCTGATGAACAAGCACTGCTAGAGCAGCCTCACCCCTTAAGCTGTTTCCTCTTCATGCTCTGCCAGCTGGGCCCAGCTCTGTAGGAACATTTATATCCTCATCCATTATAGATTTTAAGCATTGTGCAACTGAGCCTCACTATACACTTGTCTGGTGCAGAGTTCATTCATAACACAGAGTTTGTTGTAGGAGCATGGGATACCAGGAGACCTTGCAAGCCATCAGAATCAGTTCTTCCAAATGCAGATAACAGCCATTCAACAAACAACCACGCACCATTAGGTGAAAATTGCCTCCATTTCTCTGTGCCTTCCACAGAGACTTCTGATGTGTGACTGAAAGAGAGCAAACCCATCACAATACCTGTCTAATACAATGTTTAGTCAGTGCCGTCAGTGTCTCACTTCCAGGGGAAATAAACTCAAATACAGATTAGATTCACCGGAAAAGAGTTCTCTATTAGAAAGGTTTCCACTGCAGTTGTAACAGACCTCAATGGATAGCAGAATTGTGTTATTGCAGGTGAAGCATAGATTAAGAAAAAACAAGAGTTCTTAAACCATATAGTTCTTGACAGCACTGCTTAGAATAGGAAATATCACAATGCAGCCCAACAACAGCTCAGTGAAAGTTGCCTTCTAAATGGCAACTAGTAAATGCCAGGGGCAAGGTTACAAAGCAGCTTGTTAGCAGCTCAAGTGTACTCTATCCACTTCTTTCGGTCTTTCTCTCTCACAACAGGAGGCATTTTTAGACTGCAGAGCACAGATGTGTCTGGCAGATACATTCTTCTTCTTGCATCTTAAATGTCTCAGAGATTGTGAGCCATTAATCTCATCAAAAACAGGTACTCGAATAGAATTAGAATAAATATGACAACAAAAATCACGTTAGAATTGTCACTAGCTGGAAGAAACAAATGGACACCACCTGCAGTGAAAAAACCACTGTCTGCTACTGCTATTATTACTTGGGCTCCTAGAACAAAGGCCAAGGAATCCATTTATCTATGTATTTCTAATTTGCCCATCCTTTTGGGACCAAATGCCAATGCCAGGTGAATTCCCTTAAGTATTTTATGTAATCACTCCGTAATGCGTGTTTGGGTATGCTGTCATGGTGGTGACTAATGTAGAAATTTAGCAGTTTTGCGATTATTTTTGATTGGTGAGTGAAGTGAGCACAGCTGCTTCTTCCTCGGCTCCCCATGCTCAGGCTGGTGTCGAACATCCAGGTCCTTCCCATTTGCCAAGGCAACAGCAGGGAAGTATTTCACCCAGCAGTGAGTGAACTGAATCTCACTGCTTCACAGGCAGGGATTTTCCTCCCATCTCTCCAGGTCACTTAAAATGGAGCCCAGCAGAAGCAATATGAAAATGTTACATACTACAGAGTACATAAATACTGTCAGAATACATAAATACTGTAAATATTCCAATAAACAATCAGTTCAAATGTTATGGAGCCTCTGAGACTGAGAAAAATGATTAATGCAATCTGATGTTTTCGGAGACTGGAGCATAGGTCAGTTCTAATGAGTCATTTGCACAAGGTCGCACACAAAGGCACTGCTGTGGAAGCTTTCAATCCTGTGTCTAGGACTTGGAGTTCACTATAAATTACCCTCTGACTATGCTTTTTGTGCATCCTAGATAGTAGATAGGCACCAGATAAGCTTAAAAGAAACAAATACTGTTTTCCAGTATGACTCATGGAAAATGAGGAACTTTGACTGAATCTCTGCACAATGCTTAAAATGAGGGCTTGAAATTTATGAAACCCAGGCTTTATTCCTGACTCTTCCACTGACTGACCGTACAATTCTGAGAAAGTTGTCCATTTTCTCTATGCCTTTCATTTTCCCATCTGGGAAAGCTGATCTCTTCATCCTAGGTACATATGTGGAGCTCAGTTTCTTGTTGTTCATAGTGTACTTTGACATATGCA
>Ga0181612_136229_pt1 | contig 11928 bp, 6 predicted proteins | sample HoacroProtozoa21_FD_119630 | JGI IMG/M metagenome (GOLD analysis project Ga0181612, IMG submission 119630) | Hoatzin crop microbial communities from Cojedes, Venezuel. Combined Assembly of Gp0051906, Gp0051904, Gp0051908
GGCCGGGTTCCTGGGGAGAGGGTAAGAGCCCAGGAGCCTGTACCCCCACGGGGGCAGCCCTCGGAGGGAGCCCCTCGCTCTTGCCTTGGCTCTGTGGCGCAGTCAGGGCTGGTGCACCCTGGCACAGATCGCAGCTCCTTTGGCACGAGCCGGGTGCAGAAGAGTGGAAGGTGACACGGGCGAGACGTCTTCAAGGAGAGCTGCTCAAGCGCTGCTGATCTAGTGCAGTACCTCAGGGCCCGGGGCCAGGCTTAGTCCTTTCCTCCTCTACCGCAGAGACGCTGGAGCGCTTTGGGCTTAGCAGGGCTTAACCGCTTACACACATCCTGTGCTCAGCCGCCTGCTCGCCACATCATGTGCGCACGCACACACGCGTATCCCGCTCATCCAGCTCCCCTGTTACCGTGAAAATCCACCTCCGTCACTCCTATTACCAGGTGAGCAATGCAAGAGGCAGCAGGCTTTTAAACGCACGTTTCTGGCAAACCCAGCCGGTACTGTTGGCTAAACTGGGATCTGCTGCCTGCACCACGAGGAGTGATTTCTGGTGCCTGAGATTTCCAAGGTTCAAAGCAACAGAAACCTTAAGGTACCATCAGATCTTCCATCTGTAAAGTCTGATATTTACAATTATTTAGAAATAAATGTAAAAGAAAATGATAATCTTTTAGAAATGAGTAGCTATGCCAGAAAACAATGTGTTAACCTCTCCCTGCTTTATGCAAGAGCTAGTCTCTAAAATCTGGAGATTAAACACAATCAGGAAAGTTTGATACAGAGAGATTTGATTCCTGTTTTGGCTGCAAACTCCAAACCACCTTTAACTGTGGCCTCAATATTGACATCCTCCCTTTTATTTGATTGAGCACCTTTTATTTTAGCTAGTATGCACACCAGCTTCCCCTAATATGAATCCCTGCCACAAGAAATCAGTGACATCGCTTTGAAATGCCACGGAAAGCGTTTGGTCACCGCCTGAGAGCAGAGAAGGTATTATTTCAGATGGAGAACATGACTGAAAATGGGATTGGAATAGGAAGGATTTAATATTTAAACCAGGCTCTGAATTCCCCCCGTTACAGATGCACCGCGAGCGAGATTCGGCCCTTGCTTTGCACTGCCATAGGCACCTCTGCAACAGTCACCGTGTCTTTTTTGTGGTGCAAGCCAGAAGAGGAACTGATCCAAGCTTTCGAGCAACAGGCTGTATGTTATCAGCATCACAGGGTGGCCGGTTTGTTTATACAGCTCCTAATCAAGGTGATGGATTGGCTGCTCTTTTTGCACCCTACTGATGCTCAGAATGTTTCTGGCCTCGCCACAAGAAACTGTGTGTTTGCCTCCATCTTCAGTGTTTTGAACCACATGGCCAGAGCCAGACAAAACACAGGTGTAAGCTGAATTACAGGAATGTAAACATTTACGACAAATCATTCCAGTCACCTTTTTTTCCTCTTTCTTGACAGCTTAATGTTGCTATGGACCTGAGCCTCTATGGGACAGGTAAGAAGGCTGGCAGGGCTTAGTTTAGCATTGTTTTAAAAGCCAGATTAAAAAAATGTGAAGTTTCACCAGGTTGTGGAAGACTGGTCTCTCCTTTGTCAGTGATTCTTACTGAAGACAAACTTTAATGGCATTCATGTCTGAAAATACTTTAAAACCTTCTTCTTGGGGAAGAATATGAACTCCAGGCACCTGACCACAGCAGTAAATCGCTGTCGGTGACACAGCCTATGCATATTTAGGGGACCCAGCTTTGCCCTCTCTTTGGCAGGATAGTGGGTTGCCTTGGGGTTCATCTGCTCATATCACTGTCATCTGTCATGACATATTCATACGGGACCCAGCTGCTGAAGCTTACACTAAGTAAGAAAGAGAAATGTAAAAATAATTGATTGACGTTTGTGTTGTTCCTTAGGCTACACCTGCACAGTCCTTTTCAGGGCTCGCTATTTTGAAGACTCATTAACCTTACGTATATATACTGTTCTATATCTAAAGTAATATGCCCTCCTACTGTTAACATTTAAATAACACAAGTGCAGAAAAGGCCTCGTCACTACTGAGCACCTCCCAGTAAAATTTGGCTGCAGTTTAACGTCAATACTAAAAGCATCATAAGATTTTAGTAATCTTGTTTCTGAGGTGAGATTGATTCTCTTAGATTTGCTGGGAGATCAGGCATTTTTTCAACTCGAGAGTTTTAGAAATGAGGCGGTATCCCAAAAGGATTCTGGCTGAAAGATGCCAGATCATTGCAGTAACAGCAATAACAAAGTAATATTCGTTGATTTGAGTATCCCTGACACAGCGCTGGGTCTGAAATATTGTCATTAACCTGGTTGATGCAGTTATAGGGAAAAAGAAGCATGTAGCCACCATCTTTCATTTAAGAGACAGATTAAACTGAAATGGGTAGCTATGGAAATGAGTAGAAGAGGATGCCTGTAGGTATGATAGGTAAGAGAAACCACATGGACAGCTTCAGGAAAGTCAGCAAGCAAGAAGTAAACATGGCACCACATGTAGCAGGGCTGAGAAAATGCTCAGAGAAAGTGTTCCGGGGTTAAAGTGCTTCCAGAGAAAAGCTGAAGCTGTAGGTGATGAAAGTGTCTCCTTTTGCTTGATTTTTCCTGCGTGCTAGGAATCAAGCGTTTGCAAATAAACAGGGCTGCACCAAAGAAACAATTCACTGCTCGCAATTTCTGGTAGAAATGAATGCTATGTTTTAGCCATACCACCCATCAAAAAGGGCAACTATGCACTGAAAAAGATGCAAACATATAAACACATCTTCAAGGAATGAAAATTGTCCACGTTCCTTCTTGATAACTCCCAAGCTGTGTTTTCTATGATACCTCACCTCTGGTTCTGCGAGGAAAGAGGAGCAGAAAAATCTTGCTGGTTAGCCGTAGAGCAAAATGCCTTTATTTATGGTCTTTGAGGCTTGCAGATGCTGAGCCCCTGTCTGTTCTAGAGAAGCGGCCTCGGTGTGCTGCTGCCGCCGGGTCCCTCTGAGCCAGCGTGACCTCCCGTGCACGCAGGGCTCTGGCTGCTGCTGGCTGGGCTCAGTTCTGCCTTGGCTCCCGTTGCTCCCAGCGGGGTTAGCACCGGCGGCAGCACTGGCAGAGCCTCAGCTTGGGTTGTGTGCTTAGGCGGTGTGCTCTGTCCATAGCAACGTGCTATAGGTGTGCGGTATTTGCTTAGGTGGGACGTCACTAGTATTGGGAAGGGTTTAAGGGGGGGGGTGAGAGAGCATGGTCCCGTAACGTAGAGACTCACACACCAAAGGGTCTGTAAAGGAAAGGCCCATATCCCTGAAACACAATTTCAGATCTATTGTTAGCGCGCAAAAAGGCGGTAATTGCAATTGGAGACGAATTGCACTCTATTGCCACGGAAGATAATTCTCACCACAGATACACAACTAGCTCTATTTTTATTCTATCATTTCTTTTTTCAGCATGCTGAAAAACTCAGAGAAGAACAAATGACAAACAGAATTCAGAGGTGTCCAAGTAAAGTTACTTTTGAGCAAAATGTAATCCATCAGGATACCATTTACAATGTCTATTTTAGTGAAAGTCCCAAAACTACAGTTCTTTGGAATTAAAATAAATATTGATATAATGCATAATATAGGCAGCTGGTTTCTGGATTGTACTGTGCTACCATCTATCACCCTAAGTAGTTTTTAATGTAAAAATGAAATATACGTTCTGCTGCAGCTGCTTATGTTTTGTACCAGTTTTTTGTTTGCTTTTAACCATATTGTGTTAGATGGGGAACACGAATTGACTGTCAAAGGGCGATGTCATATATAAGTCTTTTACAACCACTAGCCTGAGCGACTCCTTGTGCAAAATTGTATTGGATCAGACCGTACTGTGCTCGGCACATGGCATCAGTGCCTACAGAGCCAAGGCAGCCATGGCCGGGCACCGGGACTTGCTGAAGTGTGGTGCTGGAGGCCGCAGGGGTGACAGGGCCGTCTGGGAGTCCGCACCCATCTGCTGCTGCACATTGAGCAGGCAGCGCCAGTCCATCACCTGTCTGACTGCCGCACGAGCTCGGTGACGTGCTCGAGCATCCTGGCGCTCGTTACCCCAGCTCGTGCGTTAGTAGGCTTGGACTTGGCTCGGCGTACCTAGATGTGCTCTCCTTGAAACAAAATGCGGAATAGGGTCACCATAAACATATCCAAACATTATTTTTGTCCCAAATGAAAATGCTCAGCGTACAAAAAAGAAGCATCACAATGTAGAAAAGCTCAGGATAAGAGATGTACTAGAAGTGTACTTGTTAGGTGAGCTGAACCTTGTGTTTGTGTCATCTGAGCTATCGTTTGTTTTAGAATACAATAACCCATGATCCCAGACCAGAAATAAAGAACATCAAAGTTTGTGTGCTCCATGAGTGTATTTCTGTATATCGTGGCCGCTACTTGTATCTCCCTGTGGTGGAGCGGAGAAGACAAAAGACCTGTTTAGAGGGAGCCCTGGTTTCCTCCAGCGTCAGCATCTGGAGGGTATGGTGAGAACAGGTCCCATCAGGACCAGCATCGGTGAGGCCCAATGACATCTTCCAAGAGATGGGGGAGCAGCTTCAGAGAGCTGCACAACCAGCAGGACACCTATAGACAACTTTTCAAAACCACGGTGAGAGACGCTGGAGGCAGGTAGATTTAGGCAGCTGGGGATTCCCAGGGACTGACAAGCATCTTGAAGGGGTCATCTGTGCCACCTTGCACATTTGGGAAATGAGCTTTCTTCAGCGTTTAGGAGAACAACTGCAAGGGCACCTTCACAAACCTTCATAGACCCCTGAAGACTACTTTGCTTCTCGGAGTTAGAGAAATAATATCATTCTTATTTCACCGGATATTTTTTTTTTCCAAGAGAAGTGGAACATGTTTCTTCCTTTCCTGACTGGTACAGAAAAGCCTTTTTCTCTTCTAATCACCATTTGACAAAAAAATGGAAGAGCAAATAACCTATGTTTTTCCACTGTGATGTTCTTTGCTTCCTTTTATACCTTTGTCTCTGAAAAGCGTCCATATCCCCCTGCCCCCTATTTCCCAAGGTTTTCCTGGTGATTGTGTGTTATTGTGGGGATTAACGCAGGGGAAACTTGAAAGCAGCAAGAGAAGCCTGCAGGCTCTGTCGGGTATGAGGGATGGGCTGTTATCCCTCACACCTCCTTGTTGCAAATCCCATTTGGTGGTGCGCTAGAAAAGAAAACCTGCCCTTTGCAAGCATTTGGATTAGTCAGGGGAGAAAAGAGCCTGTGTCAGGGTTGGGTTTTAGCAATAGGAGGGACTGACTTTGCTCCCACACCTGGCAGCCTCCTCCTCTGGCCGGCGAGAGCCTTCCTGAGAGCCCTCGTTGTCGCGCTCTGGGCTTGGCTTTCCTATCCACAGTGCCAGGGACAGGGCCTGGGTTGAGCACCTTGCTCCCACCCTCAGTCCCGCTGCCTGGCGAGGCGAGAGCTGTGGGAGGGCAAGGTCTCAGCAGAGGCAGCTGGACCCAGGCGGGAAACCGGAATGCTGCAGAGAAGGAAACAAGCAGCTGTCCTCGAGTGTGAAAAGTCTGCCCGTTGGGTCCCATCCTGCCTCTGCCAGCATCAGCAGGAGCTTGGCCTTTGAATTGGATGAGCCTACAATTTTCTGAGCTCCTGCCATTAAGTTGAGGCTAGTTAGGAACAGTCCAATCCATCGTAATAGTCCGTCCCTGCTCACAGACTATGCAGGAGCAGGTTTCCCTTTCTGCAGTCTTGTGATTTACAACTCTTCAAGGCGACTTCGTACCGATGCTCTTTAGCAAATTAATTTTTTTTCCACAAGCCAGTTGCTAAGGGCATTTACTACTTGCTTTTTCACGCTGTATGGTTGGTCACTGCATCATCCCAAGGTATTGTCCCTGTTCCTGGCCCCACCTCAGCTCTATAAACCGGAATCCCTTCTCTGCTCCCAGACTGTCTACAAATATATTGAATTGTTCCTTGGATCCATTGTGCTCACCAGGAAAAAAAAAAAAAGAGGGAGATTTCCAAAACAGCTGCAACGCTACTTCTGGGCATGGGGTAATGTCAGTGCTTTTTATTTCCTACAAGCACTCTGGGGAATAAAAAACTGATGTACCTGGGCAATGGTGAATAATAGATGTAAATCACTAATAAGTATGATAATATAAAATACATATAAAATAAAAGAGATGGCAAATAGCAGCAAAACTAATGAGGAGGCTGATTCCTGGGGCTGAAGTGGAAGCTTTTCTGCAGCATGCACCTTGCTGACATAGACAGGACTGGAGAGCAATGCTAGAAACTAAACCTCCTTCCCAGCCAGCACAAACAGTTTAATAGTACGTTACGCAGACTTCCTGAAATAGCTGCCCCCTGATTCCTCAGCCGTGCTCGGGGAGGGGGTGGGAGAGAGTACGTACGATGGGAAATGCCACCGCAGGCTCCCCTACGCAGGCACCCCTATCGATGCCAATTTTTGATCCAGCAGCACAGGGCGGATTAGCAGCGGAAGATTAATTCCTTCCTGTCATCTCCCCGGGGAGGTTAAATGATCTCAGGAGCAATTTCTCTTGCTAGGAACACTGTAATCCCGAAGCAGACTGCTAACTGCTACAGTTTATGTGGGGCTCTAATGATGGCAAGGAGGTTCCAAGTTTGGAGAGGGGTCACTGGCCAAAGAGATGTTTATTTAATTAAATGGTGATTTCTTGCAACCCTTCTCTCGTGTGAAACCTGTAGCTCGGAGAAACCATTTGAGTCATTTCTAAAATGTCTGAAGGAGAAAAACCTTTATTAATCAAAAAGGGAGTCCTACCCAGTATGAGTGGTTGAACATGGTCCATAGACTTGGTCCTAGCCACGCGTGCTACCCACCTGCGTCCTCGCCCCACTTACCCGGCACAGCTACTCAAAAATGAAACTCTGGTTTAAACTTTTTGGCTCGATCGTACTATCTCTCTGCAGCCACAGCTTCCCGTCAACATGCTCCTCCGTAGCCCTGCCGCACCGAGCTGCTCTGAGGCTGGTCTCCAACCCATGCTAGAAGCCGGCCCAGAGGAGAGCGGATCAGCTGAGACTTCCAGGCAGCTGTGTGACATCTCTGCTTCTGTTCTCCCTGACTCCTAACGCAGGAGGCTGCTGCACCGGCAGGACAAAGACACGGGAGTGCTCCCAGCCGCAGAGTCAGGGGTAATAGTTAAAAATGCATCACGGCGCTGTCCTGTCCGCCCTCAGACGATGAGGTGCCCTCTTCTCCAGGCCACTTCTGCGCGGCAAGGAGCATGCTGTCACATCATTTCTGCAGCGCAGCGAGTACACGTGGGGCTTCCCTGCCCCGCAGTACGCCCTCGCAGACAGAAATAAAACACGGACCGAGCAGCGAATGGTGAGGAAGAGCTGAAGAGAGACGAGATGGAGAGGAAGGCTTCTGGTAATCATGGGTTTGAAAGGGAGTCTCAAATAGAGACGGTTCTTGGCAGCAGGAAGCAGAAGACAGCTCTAAGTGGGGAGAGCCGCGTGAGTGAATACAAATCGGAGCGTGGGAGCAGCCAGCCCCTGCGGCTGGAGCAGCAGCGGGAAGGGGAGGGGAAGCTGCGGGAAGGGCAAGCGGAGGAGCCTGCTGTGGGCTTTGGATACGCCTGGCGCTGGAGGAAAGAAAGAAGGAGGTCAGCTGGGGTCTGTGGGCTCTTTTATCGCGAGACGTACCCGCGTGTGGATCTACAGCACATCAGCCAGTCTAAGACAGTGCCTGTGTGCCTGCTCCCACCCAGGAGATGTGTGAAGCAGAGCTGGCAGAGACATGGGATGCATCGCATTCACTGCAGGTGCCACCCGTCAAGGGCATTTGCAACTGGCAAATTACACCGCTGCAGCTGATGCTCAGCAGCTGATTACCCCCCAACAACCTGTTCCTCTGTTGGAGTTCTTATTCAAGGGCCCAGCTTCAACTTAAACCTGGCTTGCAGGGGTTTAGTGTGCACCTGCAAATTGCTGGCTATTTAAGACTTGTCCCTAAGCAGAATTTATATCACTTGGATTTAAATCAGGCGAAAAAACCAGTGGCGACCTCTCTGCAGGTATAGCATTCAGGTAGATCTCAGGGTTTTATTTTGCCCTGTACATTTTCAGGTGTAGCATCAACTCGTATACATATTTCAACCTGCACGTGCCTATTTGTGGAAACAGACTGTTCTAACTGAACCACCTCGCCATCCTGCCTTTGGAGAAATCGTGGCAGGGAACATCAGAACAATAAGGATGGAGGAGGGGGAGGCAGGCAAGGATATTTTGAAGTGAAAAGCAGAAGAGAGATGGGCCAGGGATTACAGAGATGAAAAGCAGACCATTAAAACCAGGGGTCTGATCATGTCTCCTGCTAAGAATTAATAGCAATGGTTACATGTATCTTGTGTGGGGTATGGAATTGAGTCGGCATTGCAAAGGATGAGTTCGGGGAAGATAGCCAGCAGCAAAGACAACAGCTCAAAGAGCTTCTTCGCTGACCACATCTTCAGTTCCAGTCACTTTATGCACTAATCCAGCAAAGCAGTCAAATATATGCTTAGCTGTAAGCACGTGAGCAGTTTCACTGATTGCAGAGGCACTACTCCATCGTTTTAAAGGCAAGTGCAAGCTCGAGTGCTCTGCTTGCTTCCTTGGGCTTTATAAGAGCTGGCTACACAGCCTCTAAATCAGCACCTTAAATGATACGCCAACACTGAAACGCAGTCACTGAGAATTAGAATAGAGGAAAACGAGAGACATGCAGGATGGATTATTTTAAAATAAACCATATATTAACAGTTTATTGCAATGGTTCAGGTGTGGATTGCTCCCCTAAAGTTGCAAGCTTGCTGCTATTCCGTTAACCTAACAAATCACTAGTGGCACCCAGTGGCTAGAAGGGTTAATCAAAAATTTAGCTTTGTCCCTCATGATCGCCCTCGCACAAAAGATAGCGCTTAAACGCAAACACCGCTGTCTTGGTATCACACCTATTAAATCCAGGCACAGCTATTCCTGAGTGAGGTTTCAACTGGAAGGTATCTGCTGAGTAATGATTGCAATTTCTGTTCACAGAGGCATTTAGCCTGCAAGGTAGAATGCTTAGGCTTCTCCTACGGCACTCGGCAGGCCACAAGCCCACTGCATTTTGGCACGGTTGTGGGACAGTTAATGCTTATTTATTCTGTGAGAGCACTAAACCTGCACAAATGAAAATTATGCCTGTTGTACAAGTTCCAGGACTTTCCTCCAGAGAACAATTTCCAAAATTTGCTGACTTTCAGTACTTATGGAATTTCAAGAGCCAAGTGATCCATAGGAAAGTTAAAACCCAGCTAGTAAATGAAATGAGCAATTAACCAAACTGATGAGAGGGAACGCCAAAACTCCATAGCTATAGTTTCTGGATCTTTAGCCTCTACTTGGTGCATATATAATGAAAAAGATGTGTCTTCTAAAAGACAAGTAAAAACGACCTGGGTTTATTACTGAATGATACATCAAATGAGCTTAAAGTGCATGCCTGAGCCTGCAGGCTGCGGTAGTGATTTCAGCGGGACAAATTGTGCGACTTAAGTTTGTAGGGTTTGACGCGTTACGAGGTTAGGGTGCAGGCAGGGGCAGAGGTTTGTTATCCCTTTTCGCTCTGCGGGCTGTGCCGAGGTAGAGCTCCTTCACGCTGTGTTGTGCTCCTCTGCCACCCTCTCCTCCGGCCAGTGGCTCGCAGCAGGTCAGAGCCACCTTGTCCCCACCTGACACTTCTGCTGTTAGGCTGATGACCATTCTTATCAAAACTCACAGCTCTATCCATACACCATTTTCTACTCCCCCATCTCCCTGGCTGTCAAAAGCTGGTGTAGCAAGAGAGGGAGAAGATGCTAATCTCATCCCTGCTCCGTTTTAGACAGGAATCCTGTGTGTGGTAGGAGGATAATGACAGGAGCCTCAATTCTTGCGTTTGCTGTGACTCCCTGCGGTGCTGCAGAAGCAGAGAGGGGCAACGAAGCCATTTCGCCAGGGTCTTGAGGAATGGGGCGGCGGAGCCGGAACCACATGCTCATACTCTGCCAAGTCCCCCCATGGCATCCGAACAAGGGCTGTGGTGGGGCATAATGGGCTACAGCCAGAGGGTTGCTTCAGTTTTGTTCTTCCCAGCCATCAGAGCAGCCTTCTGGGGCTGAGGGACAGTTGCACCCAAGCCTGAGCAGTCCTGTGGCAGCCACTTTTCCGAAGTCTGCTACCAAACACGAGGTGGAGAGCGATGCTCCCTTCCTTTTGACACCGGACAACTGGTTTATTCTGGGCTCTGCTGGGTCAGTAACAGCTGATTTTGCCTTCAGTGTGATGTTGTGTGGGCTGCTATGGCTTCAGGGAAGCACAGATTTAATTCCCCATGCTCTGGCGTGCAGTGTGCCTCTGGAAAGCATTCAGTGTGGCATTGTGGCATTCAGAGGTTGCTGGACCAGGACTAATAGGGTAGTAGCAGTCTTCGTTTCTGTTTCAGCTATTTTGTACACTCCTTGCCATCACAAGGACCCAGACCATCAGTCATGACCTTTCCAGCTTCTTTTTATGGAGTATAATGCTTGTGGCTGCAGGTCACATTGTACAGTTTGCAATGGGTTGCAGGGAAATGTTGGTGACTCTGGTGCATGCGGTGGATGCTTTGCAGATCCTTTGTATGTCTCTAATTCTTGGCTTTTCCAATACTGCTAGTAAGCAGACATGTAAGTCTTTGGGCAAGAACCTCCTGACCATCAGTGTCAGATCTCTGCAATCACAGGCATCATCTGTCTTTCCCTAATGTAAGTTGATTTCTCCTTGCAGAAACTGGATAACCTCTCTGTGCCTCAGTGTCCCTGATCATAAAATGGGTACATCGTCAGGCAGGAGTCTGGCAGCAGGAGGGCTGTGCTGTGGGATTGCATTGTTTGCCAAGCACTTCGCGATCCTCCACTGGGATGTACCAGGGAAGTGCGCATTAGCTCTTAAAATTTACATAACCTTCCAAATGGTCTCCTTGAAAAGTTTTTACATTACTGTCATCGCTGTCATCTCTCAGCATGTTTCTTAACTGAACTGTGTGATGTTGCCCTCATTCATCCCCTTGTCCCCCTGCCCTTCCCTGCCTTGTCCCAAGGCAGGTGTGAAGTCTGTGCATGGCAGAGTGGTCTGCCATGGTTCATCGCTTTCTCTTGTTGGTTGCTTTCTTTTCTTTCTCCCCAACGAAAGAAGCGAGTGGAAATGCAATAGGTGATGTAAAACCTGCAAGCCAAAGAGCGCATACATTCATTCCCATGTGCTCTGCTTAACAGGAGGGTGAAAACTGTTCACTGGCTCTTCTTGTCCGTGGAAGAATTGCTCCTCGCCCGGCTAGTGAGTATGGAGTTTAACCCATGTGGGCATACTGGTATAACAGGGTTCAAATGTCCTTCCTGGCATGTCAGCACGTCCTTCCTCAGCTCCAATTATATACTTTCCAGCTTTTCATTAAGAAGTCACAGTTCTGTGTGATGTCTCATGTTTGGAGGTGGCTACAAGAACCTGTTGGGTGCTGGCTGTATTTTTAATAGAGTAATCAAACGCAGAAGTGCTAAACCATTAATTCTAGAGAGATTTAAAAAAAAAAAACCCAAACCCAAGAGTATAAAATCCAAAGAAGACTTAATACAATTATTCCTAGGGGATGGTGTTCACAAGTGTGGTGACCATCTGGGCATACAGCTGGCTAAACATAGCCTCTACTCCATCTCCTCCAGGACAGATCCTTAGAAGGGGCAGAAAAGGGGTAAAACATTACAAAAGCACACCTCTTTTCAGTAAGAGCATCCTCCCTGTTTTGGAATTGTTGATCATTTGGCCTCCCCCAGCCACCGAGGCTGCTTTATTGTGTATTTATTA
>Ga0181612_123613_pt1 | contig 11927 bp, 7 predicted proteins | sample HoacroProtozoa21_FD_119630 | JGI IMG/M metagenome (GOLD analysis project Ga0181612, IMG submission 119630) | Hoatzin crop microbial communities from Cojedes, Venezuel. Combined Assembly of Gp0051906, Gp0051904, Gp0051908
GGTTTGGGGGCAAAGCTTTTTTTTTTATTTTCCTGTTTTTTTTTTTCCTTTTTTTTTTTCTTTTTTTTTACCTTTTTTTTTTTCCTTTTTTTTGAGGTTGCAGACACACAAGAGCATATAACTTTGCAGGTATCAGCTTCAAGAAAGAGTAGAACTTTTTTTCTTTATCAGTGAAGGTTTTTGGTGCTTTAATAGGGAATTCCAAAGAGAAGAATGGCAATGGGTCAATGGAAAATAGAACTACTCAGCAGTAGATTTTTTGCCTGCATATCTCTGGTTGATTGACAGAACTGGAGAAGAAACATTCGTTTCAGGGTTCTTCTAGATTTGTAAAATTTAATGTGATAGTTAAAAATACTTTTTTTTGTAAGTTTAGGCTTTATAATGGGGTAGGAATATATCATGGAATCATAGAATCATTAAGGTTGGAAAAGAACTCTAAAGTCATGAAGTCCAACTGTCAACCCATCACCGCCATGCCTGATAAAACCTGTCCCTAATCTCCGTATCTATAGGTCTTTTAAATACCTCCAGGGATGGTGCCTCAACCACTTCACTGGGCAGCCTGTTCCAATGCTTTACAACTCTTTCAGTAAAGAAGTTTTTCCTAATATCCAATCTAACCCTCCCCTGTCGCAACTTGAGGCCATTCTTTCTCCAGCTGTCTTAGGGTGGATTCAGACTAAAATTATATCATGATTTCCCCATTAATTTCTTTTCCATCCTTTGTTTGAGGGTCACTTGGATTTCTTTTTCTGCTCTCAGAGGAATCCACGAACCACATGTGCAACTCACTTTGATCTCCTGGCTACATAAAAAGAATAAAATCCTAGCCTGGTGAAAGCAGTGGTAGGTCTTTCCTTGGGTGTCAGCAACAGCAGGATTTCACGTGTTGTGGAGGGCTGTACAGAGGACAATTGCAGATAACCAAAGATATGTTAAAGGCAGAGACTTGTGGTTTTGGTTATACTCCGATCCAGATAATGGACATCTAATATTTAGGTTAATATTTCTTGATTCCTTATAGAACTGTCCTGGGGAGGACAGAGGTACTCCTACTTCCAGTTAACCGTTCCTGGCTGGACCAGACTGTCCCCGACTTGAAGCCAGACTTTCTTTTGCAGTTACACTGTAGGCACATTAAAAAGTGCCTCTCATTGGTTAAGAACAACCCCTTTTAGCGCTGATGGGTCTCTGAGGAAGCTCTTGGAGTCCCTCAAAATGGAAAAAATGGTTTAACTGTGGCACCTGTTGTATGAACAAAAGCTATCTCAAACTGCAACTGTTTCAGCCTCATGTCAGGTTAAGATTGCAACATCTCTGTGAGTTAATAAATGTTTCTCACCTACCATAAAATTTCCTGCAAAGCTATTTGTTTTTTTGCTGAATTTTTCTATATTGATTCATGAGCTTTATTGAGAGTTTAGGAGCGCTGTTGTCTATACTGTTGAAATGCAAGTGGCTTTTTGTGAATATCTCAGAACTGGAAATCAGAGGCAAGTAAATCAGTGCTTATTACCTGTGGTGAATGTTGATCGCAAACCAGGAGGTTTCTTTTCCTTTCTCTGAAGTCTACAGAACAATGATATACAGCTGAGTTTTGGGTTGTTTTTTTTTTCAAGGGACCCAGCCGGGAGGAATTAATTTAAAAAAAAAAAAAAAGAACCCTACGCAAACATTCCTAAGTCTCAGCACTGCAAAGGAGCTGACTTAACTTATGTGAATCATTTGTGAACATGTCTTCCAGGCCTTTCAAATTTAATTTATTTCTGTGGAAACCAGTTTACAGATTAAGTCTCCATACTGATCCTGGCCCAGTGAGACACCTACTTCAGACTAATTTGCTGTGCTAAGCTTTCTAACGTGGCTATTTTCTGAATGCCAGTCAATTTAAAGTGAGGAATTGTCAATGTGGCAAAGAGAAAGAAATGGAAGCCATTTAGGAGGATATGGTGTGTGGGTTTTTAAGGAACATGAGACAGACAGCAAACAAAATAACTTGGCAGTGTAGGCAACTTTTCTCAAGATAATTTGCAATGATTCTCTTTAAAAAATAAATTATGTTTAAAGTAGAACCAGTAAGGTAAAAATATCTCAGTATGGAAATTTATGCTATTTGACCATAGGATAGTCCTTTCAGACAAATTCCAGAAGTCAGTGTTGAGCAGCCGCTGTCCTACACAGAGGATCCTGTGCCACAGTGCACTTTAGGGCTGGTTTCTTTTCTCCCACCCTTCAACAGGTTCTCAGTTGGGACCACTAGGATGGCATGGATGTGGCCCGTGGAATCTGTAAGGTAGTTGCTGTCACTTATCCCTAGGTTTCTGTATTAGCTGACCTATGTTTTTTGATTTCTTCCTTCAGAGGTAGCTGGTTGAGAGCTGTCCCAAGTATGAGGGAGAATACCAGTAGTACCTAAAAAAACCCCAAGCCTCAGAGGATATTTATGTTATTGCCTCTAGCATCCTCTTGTTGGAGAGTTGCTCCTGGATAACAAGACAGTAGCAAACAGCAACAGCACGTAACGCTGCTTTGCTTGGTCATTTCTACTACAAATGTATCTCTTTTTAATGGTGCAGACATTTTTTTTTTTTGTCCAGTGGTCCAGATCTTTCCTATAATGCCTTATTCATCTAAATGTAAGAGAAAACATAAATGGCAAAAATCAGGTGAATGTCTCTGGGCAGCTTTTCAATAAAATGAAGTACCTGAGTGAAAGGTGGAGAAACCAGGACTTTTTCCAGGCTTTGTGGCTGCTCAAAATGAAAGTTGTATTTGTAATCGGTGATTCTGGGAAACCATGAGTACAGAAAGGAGATAATTTTGGTTCCTAAATGAGGTTTTAAGGCAACACAGTAACTGAGCCACAGGATTCCCACAGCATCTCCCTGGTTGGGAGACCAGAGCGGCATCCTCCTGCGAGCCCTGTGCCAGGCTGCTGTTCCTCATGCAGCACAGTATTCCCCCTGGATTTACAGTAAACCTCTATTCTGGCTGTTGCCTGCAGAAGGTTGATATGCTCATATCTGCAGATATTGAGTTTCAGAATTACTGTATGACTGTACATTAGATTACTGTATGACTGGTAATTTTGCAGAAAGAGGATTCATACCTTGGAAGTCATAGCAATCCATGACATCTGATTTCCCATTTTCTGACTAACAAAAAAAATTACACAACTACATGTTAAAAGTATGAATATAATGAAGTAAAGCTTGATGCTGCCACCTAGCACGGAGCTCCACCTATATTGTAACAACTGGGGATCTCACAATCTTCTGATTTCAATGCAGTTTAAACTCTTGTGCCTAATACTGTCATGATGTGTTATCCCCTGCAGCATAATACTGGCAGGCTAGAGGGGCAGGGTAGGTGAGAGGGAAGTATTGCTCAAAAGATTAAGATTTATTATTGAAATCAGATTTATGAACAGAGGCTTTCACATCCCCACAAGTTGGTTATTGGTTTTGTTACAGTTTGTGTACAGTTATGTTAGTTGACTTTTGGAGGAACTAACATGATGTGCTTATCTTCTCATACACAAACTCGGAGAATTTACAAAATGCTGAAACTGTAGAAACAAACAGCATTGACATTTAGGAAATGTGCTGTATATTAGGGCATGGAGCAGCATTAGGAAGCTTTTATGTAAGCACAGCTGTTTGAATGCCATTTCTATGAGAACTTCCATATTGCCAAAATGGATACTTAAGAAAAGGATTGGGGAATTTCTTCTAGGGGTGTGGGGGGCAACTCTAAAATGGCGATATATTAGTTAGATTTATTTGTATAAATACAGCATCCTTTCATGAAACTGGTGTTTGGAAACATTTGTTTGATTTACTTGATTTATGTTCCTTGGGAAGCAGAACCTGTATGAATTGATTAATTACTAAATCTTCATGAATTCCTGTGGACATACATATTAATTATATCCTCACTAATGCAAAATTAATTCATAAGGATTATATGTTCTATCACAATGTCAGAGGAATTAATAATGATGAGCTGGTTATTTTCAAGAGTCACTAGTCTAACCATGGTGAGATGGACGCTGCCATCAAGAAATAGGCTAATGGACCTTAACTGTATCAAATATGAAACATGTTTGCCTGAATTGATTAATGGTGTGTTGGTCATCATTAAATGCCTTTTAAAAAACCCAACAAAACAAACAAACAAACAACCCTCCCCCAGCCCACGAAACAGAACAAGGGGTGGGAGAGATGCAGTTTATCAAAACAAGGCAGGCCTAGATTAAGGCATCCGCTCCACAAAGACAAATCTAAGGAATGAGCTCCTGAAGCTGCAGAATACACTAATGGTTTCTATTTTTAAAAAAAGAAAAAAAAATGGTTTGAAAATATGGAAATTATTATATTTAAGGCGTACCTGAGGGTGCGTAAGCCGACACAAGGCCTTCCAAAAAGGACCAATAGCCCCATTCACTGGCATCCTGGATGCTTCTGCTTTCCAAAGAGGTGGGAATATACAGTACGGCAGGAAGTAGGACAATCTGAGTTGTGTCTAGCACTCTGCCTTATTTCATATTCCTGTGTGAAGAAGGAGTTTGCCTTTATGATAGTTGCTTGGAGTGATTACTTTGAGTCCTTATGTACTCCAGTAAGATGATTCTGGTGACCTGATTATTTACAATATGGAACTGAGAGAAAAAAAGTGAGAAAGTAGTAGAACGCTGATGAAGGAGGGAACACAAAATATGTGAAAGTGGAAATAATATGTGCTTTGGTAGAATTTAAAAGCTACATTATAAGCACCAAAAAAGTGTATCAATTTGCTATTTTATTTTATTTTAGACTCAAAGGGAAAAGCTTTATTGAGGTAAAGGCAGTTTTAAGCATACAGAGAAAGATTTTTGTAAGCCTTTGATGCTAGTATGTTTTTGCATATAAATATATTTAGCAAACAGTAGAGAAATCTGGACCATAATGCATTAGAAATTCAAAATAGGTCTTTATAAAATGCATTTAAATAATTTTTGTAGTGCATTAGACTCTATCTGCTTTGCCTCCAGTCCTCTGAGACTAAACAATATTTACAGCCACCAAGAAAAAAAAGGAAGAGCCTTAATGTCAGTAAGGTGCTGATATTTTTAGAAATTATGTAACTGCAGTGGTGAGAAAATTTTTCATTTTTTGTCTTTTTAGTTGTGAAGGAGTGAAGTTATATCTTTAAACAGTGCATTTTCATATTTTGGAATTCTGAAAACAAACTTTTATTTAAAAAGCAATGGTTTGCAGGTCACGTCCTTTAAAGAGTCTGGTGGGGAAGAAGACTCCAGACTGCATGTGTTGGACTGTGCACCAGACACCTGAACTAGCAAGAAGCATTGCACAACAAATAGCAGACCAGGTGGTTTACAAAAATAAATACATTTAGATTAGTTTATATTTTAGGGAAGCCTCAAAAAACAAATATTGTTATAAATTGTTAATAGAGGAAGTGGGTTGTACTGTACACTAAAGCTGCATATCAGGAGAAATTCTAGGAAGAACTTGTGTTTTAAAGGCATGAAGGAATTTAAGCAGGCCTTGAAATTACGTATTTGAAGTTTGGCTACACTGGTGTCAAAAGAGACCTGTAAATATGCTTCTTTGCCTTCCGCTGAGGTTTGTCTCTGTGGTGTTTTCCAGGCAGGTGAGAACTTGCTTGGCTCTTCTCCCAAGGCTTTCAGATGCATAGCAGCTCTGAAATGGAAGCTGGGCAGGTGCCTTAGTGTGGGAGTTTGACCTGTGCTAATAAACCTGCTAAGAGGGATAAAGTTGTACTGAAATATTACACATTGCGTCCGACAGCAGGAGGTGTCTGTGTCTTTTTCAGGAGAGTGCTCTGACAAAACAGATTTAACTCTAAGAATAATCTTGGCTGAACTATACTTGTCTTGTTCCCAAGAACTATCTACAGCTTTGAAATATGTCAGTTAAGTCTATCACTTCCTTTTAGAACACATGCATGTCAGATTTTCTTCTTTGACAGTCTCATAACCTGGACTGTCTGTGTTGCAGTCTATTAAACTCATATTTTCATGGAGCAAGATGGTGAAGTTACCATTGGTCGAGTGATCGCAATAGTCTTGTGTATAATTTTAGATGCTGTGGCCAGTGCTTTTATTTTGTGGTAGAACACTGTGCCCCTCGTAGGCCTTCATCCATAAAATTTGCCACTGCCAGCTCTCCTTCGCTTAGCTTCGGGCTCTGAAAAAAAGCAACTGGAAACCAGATACTCTAAATGAACGTCAGCTGACCCCAAACCATTCTGAAATAATCACTCCTGGAACATTATAAGCTTGTATTACTGTAATTAAGACTGTACATTTGTCTAGCTGTGATTTCCATAACAGCAACGTGATTCTGAAGTTTTTTTTGTGTGCCCTTTGGCATCCTGGCCAAATCACTGCTCTGTGAACTGTACTGATCTTGACTTCTCAAGTTCACTGCACTGAGAGTCTGAAGAAAGGGCAGTGCCTTCATGATGGCTGGAGTCCTTAGATTCCCATAATGGCACAAATGCAGTTGGCTACTTGGGTTTTAGGGGTTACAGTTGCTTTTCAGGAACTCCTTTGCCATAGCTCTTTAGAGTGAAGAAAATATGAGGTTTAAGGATTAGACATTCATAGTGAGGACTGAATTAATCATGGTTATCTTATGGCTCAGGGACCTCCTGGAATGACATTCTGCACACGAGTGTTGTATGTTTGGTTTGACTGCCAAACTCAAACCAAGGTTTGAGTCGATTTTTCTCTACTTTTAACCGGAAATTCCTCACAAGACATCCTTAAAACATCCTGCTGCTGGCATCAGAGGATCTCCTGCAAATTTCCAGAAGATATCTTGGGTTTTGCTTCTTCACAGAGGTAGCACATAACAGTGCTAACCTGAGAAGGAAACAAACCTTGTGACTTATAGCTGGAGAGGGGTGAACAGCTCTTTTAATTATTCTTCTCATCAGTTTAGAAACCTGACCCCTGTAGCTGTAGAGCAGCGTAGAGGGACAGGTGAAGAACTGAGTCTTTGTTTCTCAAGAATTGAAAGAGAAATCTACCTTCTCTGTCATCAGGTATTCACAAAGAAACTCCCTTCCCACAAGCAGAGTTCCCGCATTTTGGTCTAAGAAACTGAAGCTCATAAGCATCATGCAATGCAGAGCAAAATTCTGGTTGCTAGCTACTGCTAACCAAACCAAAGGGAGCATGCTGTTGCCGTGAGGCTTTGACAGGCTCTTACTGTGGACACGGCTGATGAAAGAACATCTGCTACCTTTGGTCCAGTGAATGAGTAAGCATAGGTTTCTGAGAGGCCCTTGGGCTGCTTTCTGGATCTGCTCCTGAAAACAATGCATTACAAATTATTTTCAGTTGTGGTACTGAGCATCATCTGGGCAATGCTGAGCGACTCCCACTGTCACTGACATTAAAGGAATTGAGGGCCATTCACCATCTCCACAGGATCATGCTCTTTGAGTATCTGGATCAAGTTCAGCAAGATCTATGCTCATAAAGGAGCGCCACTCCAATCAGTAGGGTTCTGACATGAGTTAGATAAGGAGGAATTAATCCTCTGTGGTTCACTTTATCTGCAACAACGGATGATGGCTGTATCTCCATGGTCGCACATGTCTAAGTGCTTTGAGATCCTTATCCTATATATATAGAGTGCAATGCTAGAAGTAACCATTAGATTATCTCCTATGACCTTTCTTGTATCACAGACAATTACATTACCCACGTAATGCAGCTCGATAGTTTGCACTGGGATAAAACATAATTCACATTGGGCTAAAGCTTATCTTTGAGAAAAGCATCAAGTCTTGAAGATGTTAAGGGGCAGAGAAGCCACTATCTGTTCTGGTTGCTTGGCTCCAGTGGTTAATCACTGTCACTGCTGAATTTGTCTTCATCTTCGAACAGTTGGCTTTCTATGTGCCTTTTTTCAATAGACTCAAGACCTCTGTGGCACCAAGCATTTTCTAATGGTGAAGTACTTTCATACTATAATCTCATCAGCCTTCTGCCATCTTTTGTGAGACAAATTATGCTCTCTCACTGCATGGCTTTTTTTCCCCCGTTCTATTTCTCAAGCCACTCCACCTCAAGGAATACTCAAGTGGATGTGATATTTTTCTGTACCCGGTCCAGCTGTCCATTGTTTTAAAATGTTGTTTTAAAAATACAGACAGCCAAAGGGCAGGTAGTGTTCCAGTCTGTCTCACCAGCCTGTGATCAATAAGATTGTCTCCTCACTTTGATATTTGTCTGTTTTGGCAGTCCAAGACTGCTGTTTGCTCTAGCACTGCCCTGGGAGTTCATGCTGAATTATTTGTCTGCTTCTGGTTGTTCACCGCTCCAGGATTACAACTTTCCAGGAAATGGGATGTCCCCTTGGGGTTCTTGTGTAGCTTTTTTTTTGTTTGTTTGAAGTCCAAGCTTATTCCCAGTGGGATATTTGCACATGCAGTTGTTTTTATTCAAGATATAAAGCATTATAATATATTTCAAATCATCATCAGATATCACTGTGCAAATACTTCAGTTTGCATTTTCCACATACAACAAATGTTTATAAAAAGATAGAACAAAAATGAATGGAAAAAACCCCCCTGCTACTGTCTTTGCTAGCACAAAGTATTCTCCATATCTAGGGTTAGATAGTGCAGGGAAAACTTACATTTTTCTCTCTAGAACAAGAAACAAGTTTAGCAAATCACACAGTGACTCTCAGGAATGCAGCTCAACTGTATATGTAGAAAACTGTCTGGTAGCATGCAGAAAATACACAAACCGCAGATCAGGACACTGATAAATAGAATCAATACTCCGAATGTGAATAAATGGTAGGTATCTTTCACTGCACAATCCCTTTTCCATGCACTCCGAGTCAGAAGAGAGAAAGGTACTGGATTTCTCAGTGCCATAAATAAAGTATGGTGGTTGAAAACCAAAGTGAAGCTGTGTAAGACAGTAGGCTGGAAAATCAACAAAGGCTAGAAATGGAAAGTAAAATTAAAGGTAACACTTAGCCACAAGACTATCCTTAGCAGCATTAGAATAGTATGCAGTTAAATAAACATACACAAACACAAGCAAAACTTACTTTGTAAAGTGCCTTGCTCTCACTTCTAACAGAAGATGATTGCTATTTACTGAAGGGTGGTGAGCCACGGGAAGCTGGCCTTTTTTAGCCCTCTTGCCCTGGAAAAGCACTGTCTGAAGGCAAGTCAATATAAATCTCCCTCCTTCCTTCCTTTCCCAACCCCAGCTCCCTGCCCTCTCCAGCTGTGCCTTTTTTGATGTGACTCTGTATCTGAGCATCTACAATTCATACAGCTGAGGATCATTCCCAGCTGTGGCGTGATTTTTGTTGGTGATGCTGAGTCTTTGTGTTTTGTACAAGAGCCAGGGAGAGCGGTGATGCAAACCTGACTGACCTGAAGTACAAGAACTTTGATTTGCAATGGGAACCTGCCTACCCTCAGCCCCTTGGCAGAAGAAAGGGAGTGATGAAGCAGTTTGCTGCCTCAGAAAGTTTAAGATATAATAGATAGATATAAAAGATATAACTACTACTGTTGTGTGCTTTTTCTAGTTCAAAGTGTTGTAACAGTATATTAAGAATTTGCTGAGTACAAGTTGCAGAATTGGTTCCCTCAATTCCAACCGGTCTGTTACGGTCAGATTCTTGTTACAGCCAAAAGGAGCACATCATGCATTCAGAGAAGGAAATTATTGTTAATCTAAGTAAAGTCTTAATACTCTAATCAAATAACTGTTGTTAGACCAGTTACCATTATGCTAACATTTATATTTTATGCAGGTAAAGTGGTATATCAGCTCAGGATTTCTAGAATTCATCCTGCTGTTACAGTCACCCTTCCACTGCCTCTCTGGCACTTAAGATCAATGATTTCAGCCTGGAGAGGAGGGCTCTGGAAAACTTTTGGCATCCCAGATCCTTTATGTGGATGAGGATAATGTTGTGTTGACTGTTACTTTCTCGCCACTCCAGGATCTGCCTTGCATTTTTTTTGCTGACATGTTTTATACTTTATTTACTGGCTTGCAAGTCCACAGTACATCCAAATTCACATCCACATTCACTATATATAATGTTTCACACATGGTGTATACTTGTTCTTTATTCTGTTACCTGCAAAACTGGTATTACTCTGCTCCCTATGTTGCACTCTTTTTGTGACTGGTTAATTGGACGTTGCTGAGTAATTAATAGCTCAGGAGCCACCTGATTTAAGTGGAATTACATGGGATTATTTTTGTTCCAATTTTTATTTTACACTTTTGACTGTGTTCAATTTTTCTCCTGTGATAGAATACTTGAAAAACTGCTTATCAGAGAATGTAGAAGTGTACAGAGTAACATCACTTAACACATTTCCTCTTCAGTAGCCTTGATTTTTGAGTGAAGTCCATCTCAAAATTAAAAGTGTTCAATGGTAACCCTCAGTTGTCTGAAAGCTATATTAACTCATTGGAGCAACCAATTTTGGCAGATGTACTCATGCAGAAAATAGATAACATAGAACATGAAAGACTTTTTCCCACAGCGTCAGACAAATTTGAGTCACTCATAACATCAGTTTACAGACAAGTGGAAGATTTATAAATTACTTTAGCTTTATTGGTAACATGAAATGCACATACGGTGGAAGGTATTTGGAAAGGCCTTTATGAGTCCTGTAAAAAGGTTATAATAATGTTCTGAACTGTTTATTCCAGGGTACTTTGTCAATGATGATAAGTGTTCCTAACACTTGGGTAAACTTTCCAATAACATTCACTAGTATTTATTGTTTTCTTAGCTTTCTGGACTCTTTTTGTATGGTCTTAATTTCTTGTTTAACCTGATATTATTTTTTTTTTATTTTAAAAAGTTAAGATTACTTTGTTATCAGCTACAGCAAAACTTTAAAAAATTATATTCTTAAAAATCCATGAATTTATTATGTAAAAAGCCTTATGTTTCATAGGCAGTTTGCTACAGAATTAGACAAAATAAGGATTAGTGCATATCCAGAACAGTAAATACATTGCTGAAAATAAATATGAACATAAAACTCCATCAACCTGTTTTTTTTGTGATACGTCTTTCCCTCTAACCACTGGCATGGTAGCCTGTTGCCTTATTCTGCAATCACTGCATGGGTTCTTGCTTTGCAGAGCTGCTGCTCACCCTTCACTGTGGCCATACCTTCACTGTTTAATCTTCAACCGCATTCAGGAATGCAACTCATTTTTTCAGAGTTGAGACATAAGCTTTTTGCTTCAGGAAAATATAGTAAATGACAGTCATAATACTGTGTGTGAGACAACAAACAGAACTCATGAGGTCTTAAGTGTCAGCTCCAATTATAATTAAAGTATTGCAGGCTTCCTTAGCATTGTATTAGCCTTCATCCTTTCTCGTGAAGTGACAGATTAGGTCAGGATTCTTGGTCTTGGTATGTCATAAAGGATACACATTTTGTTTTCTAATGTCCTCTTACCTAAGTATAACTACTAATGATAGTACATTCCTAAACACCAACTCCTAAAAGGATTGTTTTTATAACCTACAGAAAGTACTCTATGAAAAACAGGGCAGAATGTTTTGATGATAATTATTTTACTGAAGCCCAAAGATACTATAGAGCTATAGAATATCTTTGTGAATGCCTTGTACTGCTTTCTGGGTTGATACAAGAGTCTGTGGGGATGTACTGTAACTTACTGAAGAAACCTGGCTTCTTTGGAGTTAGTTTACTGATAGTATATAGCCATTCTACTTCATTTATTTCAGAATTAGATAACTAAACTTTCAGTGATATGGTTTATTTATGAAAACTGGTGCTCCGCTTCTCTTCTTATGTCCCATTTTGAACTGTGAGTCTAAGCCATGTTAGAAGTTGTTGGGACA
>Ga0181612_124751_pt1 | contig 11927 bp, 3 predicted proteins | sample HoacroProtozoa21_FD_119630 | JGI IMG/M metagenome (GOLD analysis project Ga0181612, IMG submission 119630) | Hoatzin crop microbial communities from Cojedes, Venezuel. Combined Assembly of Gp0051906, Gp0051904, Gp0051908
AATCATAAGGGAATATGGGGTGCGTGAACAGCGCGTGATTTATGTCTGTAGCCTATCTGAATAAGCGTGATCACGTGTACAGATATGAAAAATGTATATAACCACGCAAGCAGACCAATAAATGGGAATCGACTGTGCATCGTATCAATGTGTGAGAATCATTCCTGTCCCTGCATGGATGCTGAAACTCTTCAGTAAGCTTGTTCCAAACTGTTAGTAAAGACTATAGCGAAATTTGAGACTGTGACTACTTGCTCTTTATGCTCATCATCATCTTGTCAGAAATGCCTGATGAGTAGAAAATGATGGACAAGTGCTTTCTAACAAATTCATGTGCTATACAACTGTTGGTGTTGTGGTTATCTCATATGGTCTGTAACAAAAGAAATGGCCCATTAGGAAATAACTTACTATAAATCTAGGTAGAAGTTGTACAGTTAGAGATTATAAGATGTAAAAAAGCAAACTAAACTAAACAAACCAAAAAATACCCCAAACCCACCACTGTTCATCTATAGCTGTCTTTCAAGAAGTGACCCATGCCCTGGCTCCAGTTCTCTCCCAGAAGAACATCCTGATTTATGTTCCACCTTTACATCCGTAAGCTGTGGCTGTGGGAAATGGGGTTGCTTCCACCCCACAACAGCAAGAAAAACACACCGTTGTGGGAGAGGTAGCTTTAAATGCCCCTCGGGCCAAGCTGAACTACCAACGAGACGTACTTCAGCCATTTGACACAGCCTGGGATGAAGGCAATGCTTTCCCTGCAGCTGGCTGTATATTCAAGGAGAACAGATAGCTGCATTTTTCTGCAAAGCCCGAGAGACAAGGCATGCAGCAAGCCTGGCAGTTCTGGGGCCTCAGGGGATAGAGGCAGGAGAGCTCTTATTTCATGAAGAACTGCAAAACTAAGAGTTGAAGCTGAGCTGCTTTGCTCATTTCCAATCTGAGGTTTTTCTGGGTGTATGCCTAGAGACACTGAATGCAAAATGTGTAGTTACCTATGGCCTTCAGTATTTATGGGTTTTTGCAGGAGCCAGTGAGGGTTCAGGCAGTCCTCAAAAGGATCATATTGTGTGAAAAAGTTAGGTGGAATCTGACACATTACTTTTAGCTGTTTGTCATCAATTCTGCTGCAGACCCTGATTCTCAGTCACATTACAATCCTCCACCTCCCAGGTAGTGCAGTCTATCTGTAGGGCTGTGCAAAGCGATCTCCACTGGCTCTTCAAGTTCAGATCATCATTAGAGATATGTCTGAGTCCAAGTTTCTGAGTTATTCTTCATCTTTGCGTGAGGAGGTAGGGAAACTCAGAGACAGGGATCGTGTTTTATAGAATTAAGGGGAACAAAAGGGCAGCTTTGATATCATGGCTTTTGACAAGGAGAGGAACTAAAGAGAATTACAGTGACCTGAAGTTGCCACACAGTCTGATTTAACTCGGGCTTTTTTTGGCTGGCTGGCAGAAGAAAAAAACATAAATCAATATTCTACTCTAGATGGCAAATATTATATGGGTTTGTCTTATCCATTATTTCTAAGGCATGAAATCAGCATCTAATAGTGCAACCTTTGTCTTGAAATCAGACATCTTTGAGGAAAGTTCACCTCTTGTGAAGAAAAAGGGGAAAATATAATTTCCTTTCTAGTTTCCTATTACTGCTCTTCCCTCCCTTCCCTTCCAGGATCTGAAAGATTCTACTCCTGCAGGAATCACTTTTACTGCTTCACTTAATTTGCCTGGTGATTGTAATCTTCTCTGACTTTTTCCATAATTGTTGTATTGGAGAGTATGCCTTTTCACCCTCCCAGGACTTTACTGGGGAAAGAAAGTGGGCGGAACAGCAAAGGTTGAGCTGACTTCAGGACTGATGTGATCTTGCAGTTGACAGTGGGAGGCTTTTTTCCTCCTTTGCAATAACATTTGCTGCTATTGGAACTGTCAGTAAAGTGGGAAAAAGCAATTAATATTTTTGCCTCGGTCTTTCACAAAATCCTTACTTTTCTGCAAGCAAAGCTCTTGAAAGAAATCATAGTTCACCTTGAGGAATGATAAGAGAGAAAAGAGCTGTAAGAACTTTCTGTGTCCTTTGCTCATTAGCAATGACAGACTGCAGAGGAAAGATATCCCACAGCACAAGTTTTGTAAACACAATTGCAGTAAAATCTAATTTCAGGACAAATAAAAATCAGAAAAGGAAGCTAATTGGACATTTCTTTCAAAAGCTACTTTGTCTTCAACTTTATGTCTTAAACAAGTTCAGCCAAACATTTTGGCACCCTGAAATTGTAACATAGGGAAGAATTATTATACCTTGCATCACGGAATATTTTTTACAATATACCTGCCCCTTTTGAAGATTTTATTTATGAAGGTGGATATCTTCCCATGAGTGACTTGCTGAAGTCCCATTACCAGTACATTTATTCTGTTATGTGCACCACTGATGCGTCCCGAGCCAAAAGGGAAGCAGCAGGAAGCCATGACCTCTGCTCTGAGCAGTCAGATCAAATAAGGCGGTTTGATGTTCCCAAGGTGATGATCTGCTTCAGCTCCTATTGGAGTTCCGAGTTGCCTTTCTCTAGGGCTTTAGGCATCCAAGTAGAAAGGAAATTGCTGCCCTCAGCAAACCCCCTCATTGTGCGTCCTGGGGACAGGCTTTGCTCCAAGTACCTCCTGGACATGAGTCTCCGCTTGGAGCTGGTAATGCATATGGGTGACCCTGGCATGTCCCAGAACTTGGAGACAATCACTCCTTATGTGTAATACAAGACACGTACATGTAAATTACCAGAGACCAGAATCAGCATACAGCAAAAAATGGCCTCTACCCTGGAAAGTGTAAAATACAAAGACTTGTGTTTGCAGTCTGACTGTCTGTGTGGGCTCTCACTATCAGCATAGCACCTCTCCCACTCCACTGTTCAGAAGAGTGAGTTGTCCAGCTATACCCCCTTGTAGTCCATAGGAATTACATATCTAAATACCTCTGAGGTGAAAAGCTTTTAGAAAGTTACCGAGCTGTTCAGGGGATGGGGTGGGTGGGTGGTGGTTTTGATTTTCTTCTGCAATGGAACTGTGGAGGGCAAAACTCGTACTGATGTAACCAGAATTAGGGCTTCATTCTTGTTCTTTGAAACCTCAGTCTCTACTGCACTAAATCTGCTTTAAACCTGAAGTATTTTTCAACGTAAATAATTTAAGTACATAAAGGACAGTGCCTGGAAAGCCAAGTTATGTTCATGATCCTGTTTTTCTAAGCATTATGTAGGTACCTAGTGAAAATCAACGCCTCCTTGGGTTGCATAGGTGCTCAGTGAGACTCTCCGAACTGCTTTCATTACAGATGATGCACAACACCTTACTCATTTACAAGAATGTCAATGCTTCTATGTAAATTTCTTTGAAATGAGAGTGTGCCTTAAAAATACCTTAAGTTTTTGGGACAGTTCATAAGCAGCAAATTACTTTAAGACGGAAATATTTCCTTTCTTAGTGAAAGGCCAGCTGTGCCTACGAAGTTGGTGCATGGGATGGATAATGGTGCTTAAAAGCTTCAACAGAGCATTATTAAAGGGAAAGAATTTTCTGTGGCTTGATAGGTTTTGCACAGTATCCCCAGGTATATCCAGCCAGTGCAAATACCAACCTTAGTAATGAATCTTCAGTCACACCAAGTGAGAACAGGTGAGGAGACAAGGTTCAGGGGAGCCAGAGGTTTTATATTCTATTCCCAGTCCTTCCTCAAACATCAGCTTTCCTACTGTCACCTAAGTCTGGCTGCTTCTGTAAGTAGAAGTGGGAACACATGAAACTCTGCAGCTTTTGCTGTAGTTGGATAAGACCAAAGTATTCAAATGGATGCCTCTTGGTGAGGCGGTGTTCAGCGGGTTCATGCCTTGATGTCCAGTTTAGCATGTGACCTAATGTATGTCTGCACCTGTATCACTGTTCAGCACCTCCCATGAGCCCCCTTCTGTCCATGGCTATGCCTGCAGCAGCCCATGCCTAGGGATTCTGGCAAGTAGACAGCTCTCCGGTTTCCCAGTGGTCTGCTTCTGAATAAATCATGTAATCAACATAATTTATGAAGGAAAAACCAGGGGCTGAACATTTAAAGTTCCAACTGAATCTAAAGGGAAGAGAAAGGTTTCAGAGTGCATGCTTCAACGTCCATTGGACATGGTTTCTTTCTTTGCTAAACGGAGAGCTCATAAGACCGCGATGAGCTTAATTTCTTTAAAAATTAAGTTCGGTGAGATCCTGGGGTAGAAAATTTTGTAGGAATTTGGAGTCTCTATAAGTCTTGAACCAGATAGTCTCATCTTTTCATAGACATAGTAGCGATGAGAATGCTAAAGGCAGGTAGATATGTTTCTTCAGTTGTGAGGTTTCCTCTGGCCTTTCTGGACCATGTTTTTGAAATAGACTTCAGAAGGAGTCTGTAGGAGCTGAGGGTTACAAAGTGCTTTCCAGGCTGGGGATCACTTTTTACAGGAATCTTAATTTTTTTTGTTTTGCTTGTGGGGTTTTTCTTTTCACCCCAGTAATTATTGATCTTTAGCCGAGTGACAGCAATAATTAAAATACTTTTTCGAAAGCACGTTTTTAAATGAACTAAAGGACTAATATATCACATTTTTCTAACAAAAATTCTTACATTTTTCAACAAGGACAAAAAAGGGATAATCATTTAAAAGCAGGAAAAGCTTTCTGAAAACCCAGTTGAATGTCTGTTGCTGAGAAATTCCTTGAAAATTTGTAGCAAATAGAGATATGACAAGGAATTGAGGAAAGACAACTTGCCTTTTTCATCTGGCTCTAATCAAGACTCTGATCAGATTTTTTTTCATTAGTTCTTTGGTCTCTGGAGCTTAAGAATTTTGAAGGAGAGAGCAGGGCTGCAGGAAGGTTTAATCTGTTTTGTGTTTTCCCATTGAATTATTACCAGTTTAACTACTCTTTGCAATGCCTGCTATTTGTTTCATGCAATTTTATTACAAGCCTGCATCCAGGTGAAACCATTCACCCCGTCTTATCCCTCCGGCTTCCCCAGGTCTGGGGGCGTTGGGCGACACAGCTCCCTTGGAGCACTGCTCAGGGCTTGGTGGGGCTCCCGTCCCTCCTCCCCGAGCCACTCAGGAGAGTCAGTGCAGGAGGACGGTGCCCTGTGCAGGTGGTAAATGCCAGAGCTATATTGCTATGCACAAGAGCCAGGAGGAAGCGTGGAAGGAATTGTGATTTGGAGAGGTTTGCTGGCAGGGCAGATTAGACCTCTGCTCCGGGCTGTGCCTAAGAAGTTGCTACCTAGACTTCTTATTAGATAGCAAAGCTTTTGTATAATACCTGCCTTAATTGAATTATGGATCTCTTACTTGCTGTATTCCCTGCTGTAAAATCTGTCACCGTGTTGGTATCGCACACAAACATTGAAAGAGGGTTGTTTTGCTCAATATTCTGTAGCATTTATGGTTACATATAGGATTTTTATAAGTATAGCTCAAAAGAAGCTACAGACTTCACAAATTTTCCTTGTCTACGTAAAAAAGCTGAAGATGTCTCTGTATGAGTTGTGCAGGGTGGACAGGAGTTGTGGATGAATTTTCTTCTACTTCCACATTGTGTTAATTTCAACCTGAGACCCTCTATACACAAGATGAGCACCTGCCTTATTTGTCACTACACTCAATTCTGTCATTTTCACTGCTAATGTGATTTTGTGACTGAATGACCTTGTTAATACAGCAATATGTTGCCTGCCATATCGTCAGTAATGATGCTCCAAATAATAAAAGAGGGCGTAAATGCCAGATGAAAAAATAATGAAAAAAATTATGCTAGTTTCTTTCTATTCTTTTCCAGGAAAAGAAAAAAATCCCCCATTATCTTAAAAAATTATATTACTTTAGAATCCTACTTAATGTGATGAAATGGTTAAAGCACTGCTCTTGTCTAACGCAATTTGACAAAATAGGTCCTCAAAGATCTTCCTGGGGGGAAAAGGGACATAAATATGGAGCAGATCCTTTCAACATAGCAAAACCCATCATTAGACTGGGAAGGTATTCTGACACAAGTTACCAAGAGAAAAGTTTATGTGAATGGAGTTTATGACAAAATCATGTTTTTTAAGATATTTGCCATCTCCTAATGATATATAGTTCAGCACCTTTTACCATCTTAATGATAAATATTGTTCTTATGAAAGTATTTTATGTATGTATGTAAAGTTGATATGCGTAGTACATAGTTAGGAGTGACCTGATGACTTTCTGAGCTGAATAAAGAAGCAAAGGGAGATAGGTATAGGGAAACGTGACAACCAAGTCTCCCAAATCCCTGTCCAGTGCTACATTTACCAGACTACACCGGCTCTTGATTTATGGCTAAAATATCCAAGGAAAGTTTATATTGCCTCCTGCTGAAAGGATGGATGAAATGAGGCTGGAATTACATTCACCACAGATCTGTGCCTGGCACAGCAAAAGAGAAACCAAGGATCTGTTGATCAGGGCAGGACAGTATAAGCAGAACTGCAGAGACCTGAAAATTCCTCTATCACTCTCCCATAACAAGCCAAGAGCAATGCCTTCAGAAAGCCAACAGATTACTTCAAAAGCAGACTGTTCAGGAAAGAAGGCAGGAGGATTTATGGGATTACTGGCCTGTGGGGGAATGACAGTGTCGATGAGCAAGTCTCCACTACTCAATGAAGCATCATGGTGACTCACTCAAACTGGAGCTTTTCTCTGCTAGGCCAACCTGATGGCACAGTGCAACATCATGCTGAGGTGCTAGGTCCAATCAAAAATCAGAATAGTCTGCACTGTGCTGCCTCTGGCACTGTGGACTTGTACACAGAAAATCATTTTGTAACCCACGAGGTAGTACTCTCTGTTGGATTTGAAACCCTGTGTAGAGCCAGAGCCTTTTCTTTTTTGCTCATGGAGGCGTCGTGTATCTTATGAGACAAGAAGGTGATATACTGAGGATTTATACATTTCCAGGCATTTCCAAAAGTGAGCAAGTTTGAATGTTTGAATCCTAGCTGAATTCCTACCTGGCATGAAAATATCCTGCCCAGTTAGTTCACCTTTGAATTTTGTACTGGATATGGTACTTAGAGCTGTTTAGACATAACTAGTAGCAATTGAAGGAAGTAAGAAGCATGCATAATATTTATTACTGGAGCGTCTTTCACATATGCTTGGAATGTAGGAATATATAATATATATTATATAGGAGTTAATAACAAAATACAATCAACAAACCAGTATCCACAAAGCTTCTAGACAACCATTAAAAACAATAGCTAAAGAAGTAACAGCCAACCAGCTTTTGATATCTCCTTGTTAGATTATGTATTCAGTGCCTGGGAGAGCAAATAGTCTATAACGAAGCACTGGAGCATGTTACCTAGAGAGGCTGTGAAGTCTCCATCCTTGGAGACGTTCGAAGTCTCACAGCCCTGAGCTTTAGCTGGCCTTGCTCAGAACTGGGGAGTAGATGATTTCCAGAGGTGGAAATTTCTCAACCATTCTGTGACTCTGTGTATTCTTCAAGAATTCATCCTCCATGGAAAATGGCAGGCTTGCTTTAGGAAAAGAAAAATAACTCAACATGTACACTGCTTCCCTGGGGAAGCCCCAACCCAATGAACTACATGTAAATTCTGGCATGAAAGTTGTGTAGCCCATAAAGCAGGCTTGCCATTTAGGCTTTAAGTAAATGGGCCACTATATTCTTGAATCTAACATCCTTAATTGCTTCATTGAAACCTGGGAAAGAAAATAAGAACTCCTTAATATAAAACCTACAGAATTTCCCAAATTAAGTCTGTATATTAAACATTGCTTGAATATATGTTTAAGTAAGTCTCAGACTAAATTTATGCAGAATCTACTACAACATTACGAATCATTTGGGTTTTTACTAAACAGAAAAATGGGGAAAAAAAATCTAATCAGCCTTTAGCTTTCAGTTTTCATTGGCTTGAATTCCTCGGTTCAAATAAACCGGAATTAAGAATCAGACTTTACAGAAAAAGTCTTAACTAAAATCTGGACTGTACGGGGTTTGTTGGGGGCAGCGGGCTAGGGGGTATGTGGGAGGGCTTTTATTTATTTTTCTTTTTTTTTTTAAATCAAAACAGTTTGTGATAAACAACTTTGTCAGCCACCTTTTGGGCCAAGGATTGGTGTCAAATGGGGTTGTTTAATGCACAGGGTCTGCCAAGTGTGCATCTTTCTTAGCAGACAGCTCTAATCCTTCATGGTCCACCGACCTTACCTTTATGAGTTCTTTTGATTGGTAATTGAGAGAATAAATCTTTGAAGAACTTACATAAATGCAAAGAAGAAACCCCATTAAGATTCAAGCAGTAAAATGCCTACTGGCATATTTTATACCTTACCTTTTCAGTCCTCTACCATTTAAATTCATTTTGCAAGACAAAGAGTCAAGATAGGCATCCAGGTATAGATTTTGTTTTCTTATGCATTGTCATCTGCACCTGCTATATTTTAACTTTTAATACCATCACAGTTAGTAAACTGTTCTGAGAGCGGGATTGCTCCAAAGCACTTTGCAGTATTGGAGATGTAGAGTAGAGTAAAGAAGTCAGTGTACTGAGGCACTTTATCCTCCCTGTCCCTAAGTTATACAGGTGAGGCATTCTTTTATGTAAATTTTAGGTCTTATATTGAGTATTGAATTAGTTATTGGTGGACTAATAGCTCTCTTGCTAGTGATGAAACAGAAGGGGTGAGCTCTCACTTGAGGTAGAGGATGCAGCTCTGAGCAAGCCTTCTTACAAAGCAAGAAAGCAACCTGGGAGCACTTGAATCTCCTACCTACCTGCTGGGAGTTTATTAACCCAATGAACATAATCTACCTTTTCTTCATTTGCTTTTCAACTTGTCAGTGAAGTCGCCACTAGATCTTGAGGGAAAAGCAACTCAACAAAGGGGAATATGCTACTGAAAGCCCTGACAGGGGAAAAGTGAGAATTTTTAGTGAAAGAAGTAGAGGGGTTTCTCAAAAAACTCTGGACCATTTGCATTGTTTATGTATTTGTTTCACAGTTATAAAAGCAGTACTCTAGCAATGTACCTGTGATAGTGCACTATTCAAAAGGCTGTGTCACGAGAGATACTACATAGGTAGACAAAAGTATGATTTCCCAGCAGATATCCTGCTCATCTTGTGATGTGGCTGTACAACTTACACAAACTGCATATTGGCTTTGCAAAAAGACAAGCTCTGTTTATTCAAGCTAATTTGCTCAGTGACTGTTTTCTAACATACAAGGTTAGATACAACTACTGTAGAAACAGCTACTTTTGTGCTGTACAGTTCATTGTGCCCTGTCTTTGATATTGAATAGGTCATAACCCATTTATTATGAATGGCAGGCCTTATTTTTATCTGCTGACACCGTAGGTAGCATTAGACAGTATTCAAATGCAGCTCCAGTGGCAAGCTTGTCATGTTCCAAACCTAACCTCTTTTAAACAAGAGAAAATGCAGAGCTAGAACTTAGAAGGGGAAATACTGTTCCTATTTCTGTGCGTGAAAGTCCAGGCATGGACCAGAGAGAAGCTGTCATGATTAATACTTGAGTAATTGGATAAGCAATAATTGGTAAGAGTTCTTAAATTCTTCTGCCAAAACTCCATGATGGGTTCATAGATCTTGTGTGTTCAGTGCTTCATGAAATAAAACCCTGAAGAGGAAACTCTTGGCCAAAACAATTCATGGAGATCCATGATACCAAAACAGAGGTATCTTTGCATTGAAACATGCTGGGGCGAAGGGAGGGTGTAGAAGTTCTTTTATCTCTGTTTTTCATGGAATTTAATACCCATGAAGATGTCAAGTTGGTAGTCTTGAGGACTGAAGGGTTTTGTCTGGCCAAATACAGCTTATGCAGCAGTAGTGAAAATTTTTCTGTCCTGCCACGTCAATGTCTGCTCCTATGCACAAAGAGGTAGATCATCAGGGGGTGTTTGTAGGATGTGACCTGGCTGTCAGGCTGATATGGCGTGTCCTCTCTCATTGACAAAAGCTGCAACCAGTAGGGCTTTGGTGAAATGGAACTAACCTTAAGGAGAGAGTCATCCCAAATCCTAAATATTGCAAAAAGCTGCAAGCATATGATCTAAATTAGTCAAAGCTTTGATTCAGTCCTCTGTCAGTAACTTTCACTTCAAATTAATGCCGTATTCGGTTTATTTAAACTTTCCTATTTTTTCTCTTGTTGGAGTCCTCTTCTGGTCCCTGTCATACTTCTTCCAAGTAATATCAGGTGTTTGAGGTCTTCCAGTAAGGGAAAATTATACAAGGTCTGGGGTATATGCCATCTGTAAATTGCTTTGTCTGCCCACACTGACAGCAGTCGTAACATGAGATGACCCTCCTTCTTCCAGTAGTCTTAGCTCATCGCTAGTGCTTCGTTCTCAGAGAGCAGCTCTGAATCCAAAAGTGACCAGAGTCCAGAGGGGGGCACCCAGACCCTGTTGAAAACTTTACACAATGCAATGCTGCATTGTAGCATGTCATCAAAGCCTGCTTCATTGTGTACACAAAACATCTGGAGACAGTAGGGATATCATGAGATGACACTCTTCATAAAGCTGCGGTGGCATTATTAACGGGATGTTCAGTGTGGTCTTGAAGACTGCTATGTCCAACTTCGCAATAAAAATGACAATTGTAAAAAATATTTGCCTGAAGATCTTTCTGCAAAGCACTAGATGTACCTATATTTAACAGCTTACTTGGATTTTTTTTTTTAATAATTAGTATTATTATTTCACTTTGCTCAATCTGCCCTGATCTTATGTTCCCATCATCTTTCACTTTTTTCTTCCTCTCCAGCTTGAACTTATCCTTGCTTTTCTGTCTCTACCATGAGGCTCCTCTTTCCTATCATTCCTGTCTTCCCTGGAAATGCGGTGCAGCTTCACTATCTTTTTCTTCTCCATTAGACATAATGTACTGCCTTTCTGTCTGCTGAGCTGAGCATTCCCATGTGCTACTGTCTAGAAGTGACATCGGTGATTTGGGTTATTTTTTTCCGTAATTTGTAGCAGCAGTCCCTAACAGAGACAGCTGTAATGGCTCTTCCATTTTGTATTCAACTCTTTTTTAATAAGGGCAGTTATGCTGGCAAGCTTTATTTTACACAGACATATATGCACAGTTAATACAATGTATTTCACATAAGTCTTCAGGTTGTCATTGGAGACATGACAGCTTCACAGTAGCTGTTCCCGCTGTCTCTAACCAGGGAATGAAAAGAGCAGCAGCTTTTTAAGAAATTCATTGCTACTGTGGGACAATATTCCTAAGATTGCTGTGTATTTAAAATATATACATTTAGTATTAGAAATTAAATTATAGGTAAGTGCAGCAGCAACATCGGTACTGCATTCATTTCCGTGTAAATCTAATACAAGGAAGGGCAGATATTGTCAGCTTTAGGTACCTTTGCCATTTAGTGTGTAAGGGTAAAACTAGTCAGAGTAAACATAACTCTCAACATTATTTCAACCCACCCATTCTTAAGCCCTTAAATCCTATGATGTTGGTCAAGCTTGCCTTCTACCATGCTTAGAATTCAGTAGTTTGGACAAATCTAGGACAGGAGGGAGGAAGAACCTGATTAGATCTTTTGGACAACTTGTGTCTGTACCTGACTCAAGAGGTGGTGATGGCTGGAGTGCAGGTCCCAGTAATTTTCTGAGCAGAGAAGCGGTTAACTATGAGGGCTGGAAATTCAGATTGGATCCGCTCTTCTCTGCCTGCTGCACACAGTCTGTCGCATATGGCCTACCTGCCCGCCAGCGTAATTCATCTTAGAATGAACACCCCGTCCCCAGTGACATACCAGGAGCACTTTGGGCACTGTGGCTGCAGGCACAT
>Ga0181612_129663_pt1 | contig 11927 bp, 4 predicted proteins | sample HoacroProtozoa21_FD_119630 | JGI IMG/M metagenome (GOLD analysis project Ga0181612, IMG submission 119630) | Hoatzin crop microbial communities from Cojedes, Venezuel. Combined Assembly of Gp0051906, Gp0051904, Gp0051908
CTCCCAGGTCCCTCTCCGCAGAGCTGCTCCCCAGCAGGTCCGCCCCAGCCCGTACTGGTGCCTGGGGTTGTTCCTCCCCAGGTGCAGGTCCCTGCACTTGCCCTTGTAAAGACGAGCGGGGAGCGAGGCCGCCCCAGTCCAGCACGCCGTTTGACGCCATGTCAGGCAACCGCAGACTGGCTCATGTTATGGACTGGGCAGCACAGGCTGAAAGATGGTGCAGTTCCTTTGTACGTATGGGCCTGGGATCGCCCGCCATGCCACGAGCTGCACTGTCAACAAAAAGCTGGCAGCTGCTAGCAGGTTATGACCAAGGGTACACAGTGGGGCATCTTATCCCTGCCTCATCTTCCCAGCAGGTCTAGGAGTGCAATGACCTGGCATGGCGCAGCACACACGACTCCAAGTTTGGAACTGAAATTTGAAATTGGGATGTTCTTGGCCTGTTTTCTTACAGACTGCAACAAGTATGTTCTGACCAAACCTTATGGAGTAGGCCCACATAAACCTAACACCAGCACGATCTGCGTTTATTCCTAATGATGCCAAAAAACCTTGACTGAGCCACAGTGGAAGGAACGTAATTGGGCATGTTGGTGTGGAGTATATTTATCTCAGCTGCATCCCCAGAGCAACCCTGCGTGAAGACCTGGAACAGAATCTATTAGGAACATCACTGTCTGTAACTTGTCCATCACCCCTGCCATTCAAGAACCACAGAAACAGTCGGGTTCCACCCCCAGTCTATAGACCTGAGCATTCTGTCTCGCTCATGTACTCTAGATATTCTGCTTTCAGGTGATCCCTCTTTACTCCTAGGTAATATCTTTGACACTATAAGTTTTTAACTATTTTTCATTTATTTGCTATCCAACTCCTCAGCAAATCAGCAGAATATATAACCTGATGCTGCCCGCTGCAAAGACACTGCCCAGCTCAGATACAGGCTGTTAATCCTGGAAGCACTTAACAACTCTTCGCCACAGTTATCCTGTTTATTTACACTCAGTAATATTGTCAAACAAGCATACAGGTGCAGAGCAGAAGTAGGTAACTTTCAGACAAAGAGGGAAAATTTGTATGAAAAGTTCATGTCTAGTATAATTGATGATTACCACTGGCCCTGTGCTTATTGCTTTTGTGCTTTTGTTTTTAACATTAGTCTAATTGCCAGTGTGAGCCTTTACAACATCTTTTTTTGTTGGAAATTATTTTAAACTGAATGTAGGTGCTAAAATAACTGTTTAGAATGCATCATCGTATTTTTATAATTTAAAATTATTTTCACTCATCAGCAAGTACATTTAGTTTGTGTTCTTAGCTATTTTAGAAAACTGAGCATCCATAACGCATTTTCTCAAGGTTCTGAGACCAATTGTGGGGGCGTTTGTAGCAACAAGAAAAATCTTTATAGAATTTAGACACGCTATCACTTGTCAGGATTTAAGGGCCAGAAAAGACCATTTGATCATCTGGTCTGACCTCTTGTAACACATTTCACCTCGGCGTTTCTCCATGCATTCTCTGCATCTTTATGTCATTTTTAATATCCATGTGGATATTTTCTAAATATTTTATATTGCTGTGGAATGAGAAATTCTGCTACTATGTGTCATTACAGATTTAGGAAACCTAGGAACCCTTTCGCATGTTAGTCTTTAAACAAGAGAACTAACGACTGACATGGTGCATACCTGGCACCCCATCCTCACCGACTTGCCTCCTCAACTTTCACGGCCTAAGCGTGAAGAAAGAATTTGTCACTTCGCCTGAAAAGGCCAGAAAGACGAGATGAAAGCATCACAATGGGGATAATCCTATTACTGTAATTAGGGAATCATCATCTGTCACTCCAACTGTAAACCAAGCCTTTTCTGTTGTCACTCAGGACTTCCCGAGCAAGTGAAGACAGCCTACACCCCCTTCACTCTTCCAGTGCACGCAAAGTCTGTTTCATTAATTATTTTTCTCATTTATGTTTATCATCATGGGACATACAAACATATTAAAAACCAACGTTCTTCATCTATGCATATAACAAATCACGAGAAAAGCTGTTTAAAATGTGAAGTATTGAACTGTCTGAAAGCTGTGTTCTAAAGCAGCAAAACAGAATTCTTGGAGTAATGGTGGGATTGAAACTGAGGAGGGAAGTGCTTGGGGAAAAAAGCAATTTAAAAATATAGCTGAGATATTGAAGGATCACACACCTACTAAGAATTAACAATGTTTTATAAGGTCCTTGGAGCAGCCGTTAAATATTAACAAAACATACAAATCACTGTCCAGTGTCTAATTTACAATAAATTGTGCTCAAACACTCCATAAAATTTCAACCAGCGTCAAACATTATGAACATCCTTTCAGAGCACACTTTGCTGGTTCTCAGCTCTCTCCAGATTGAGCTACTAGCCCTTATGTTTGAACCTTAATGAAAGGAAGTAACAAATTAGATTAATATACAAGAAATTAAACTATAGAATTCTATCTCATTTCTTTAAAAGTTTTTCTTTAGTTATCAAAGGCAAAGCTATACACAGTCATAAAGAAAAAGGAAACAAAAAATTTGAAATTAATCCACTTTTGAAGTTTTTCTCCCACTCTACCTGTAACTGCAGTCACAGCAGTATTTCTGATATGGTTTAAAACCATTCCTTTTGGGAAGTTATTTTGTGTTGTTGTTGTTTCACCGGTAAAAAAGATTTTGGTAATAAAATTACAGTAGCAGCATCTCCCCCACAAAGTTGTCTTCTGGTTATGCTACAGAAATGTATGTGCCTTGGCCATGTTTCACATTGATTTCGAGTTCTACTTAAAGGCCTGTATATAATTTTAAGGTATTCAAAGAATTAAGGTGACATCTCTCAGTATAAATGTCCTTCTGCCAGCTCTCTGAATTTCTGTAAACATTTTTTTTTAATCATACCACACTGATTCAATCAGTTGACTCATTAGTCTGAAAATATGATTTTGATAGTTACCAGCACTACCCCCACTCAGAAGGCAGAAGCAATCTTTCACTGTGTGTTCTGAACAGGCTGCTCACAGGGTCGAGTTTCTTTCTGTGGCTTTCTCTTAAAAGAAAAGTTTTAAAGCTCATGTTGAAACTCTGCTATGTTTCTTGGTTTCAGTTACAGAAATAATTTTCCATGTTACTTACTGCGTTTCATATGGAAAGCTTTCCAATTTTAAATTCACTGAATCTCCCCTTGTGTCATGAAAGCAAGCAGTAGTGTCCACTCTGCCTTCGACACAGAATTTGCTATTTGATCATTATTGCATTCTCTCTTACATATCCCTTTAAAGTACAGAGCCTATGTCTTTTCTGTACTACATCAGATGGACATTTTTCCTAGGACATCAGTCATTCTCGCTGCTTTTCAGAATTTCTACCACATTTTTGATGCACAGACTGAAATGACTATCAATTATGATCCATTTTAACACATCACTTCAGTGCAGGTGAATTAAAATATCAGCAAGAACACGAATGCAGACAAGTCAATTTAAATTATAGTGACTCTTGCACATCTTTCCAGTGTGACAAACTTTTTTCAGGTTTTCCTGAAGGCTTGATAGTTTTCCAATGATAGAAAATATGAGACAAAATGACCCCAGGATTCAAACCTGTACTTCCAAAATTCAGTGCGCTTTACTATTAGATTTAAGTGCCATCACTAATTGCTGATGAAATGCACTGACTCGTTCTTTCTGGGCTGGCCAGTTCAAGATGCAGCGAGATCTGAACATTCCTCTTCTCAGGTGAAGTGCATGATACAACTTGTAATCTTGGATATCATGAAGAAAGATCAATATGATGGAGTCCCGACTTTGTTCAATAGCTTGCTGAAGAGCATGATAGACCTTAAAACTGAAGCAAAAATAAAACAAAGATACATGTTTTCTTTCATGTGAAGGAAAAAAATGACAAATAGTGCTATTAATAGCTCACATAATAGCACAATGAAAACTCAAGGACTCGACTCAAACAGGAGTCTTAATGTCTACTCTGTGATATAAAATTGTTATTACTCATGTTAAATTAGTTACCTTCTAACTAAAGGAAAAAAAGTCCTCTAATAATACAAGTCTACTGTCTCGTTACAGCCTTGTTCAGCAAAGTTTCTTTCTTTTCAAGATGGCTACATATGAAAGGTGAAAAGATTTGTTTAAAGACAAAGAAAAATCATCCTTGGATGCTAGTGATCTCACCCACTATTGCTCTTTTTCAGACATGTAATTTTAAGGAATGCAGTCTGCACAGGTGAGAGCTTGACTTTTTGAAAAAAAAAAAAAATTGACTAAGAAATTCAAATTTCCGCTAGTGTACATGTGGAGCAATTATTAATTTAGAAATTATCCTGAAGTTATTATATATTAAGTAAATATATTCAAGTAGAATTTGCATGGTATTTTTTATTAAATGGTAGTTTTGATTAAATTACTCCTCAAAAAATATTACCTTGTTAAAAAAAATCTGTTAAGAAATTTTCTCCCTTACATATAAAATTTTATATCCTACTCACTTTTTGCACCAGGGATCCTGTAAGAGATGTTCAGTCACAACAAAAATAATCTTCCTGCTCATTTTTATACTGTTAACTGTGGCTTCAAATTCAGATATGCCCGCTTCAAAGTCCCGTTCTTCTAAACAAAACCTAATTTGAAAGTGGTTGTCTTTTTCCAGAGAGATGAAATTGTTAGACACCCAGTTCCTGTCCTGTTTTGCATGAATAACGTAGGCATCATAATCAAACTCTTCCTGTTGTCTGTCAAGTTCTTTAAAACCGAGTAGTCGATTTACTGAAATATTCCAGTAGAAAGCTATTCTCCACCCTTCAAAATGGATGGTAAGAACAGTGAAAATGACTAGCGTCACAATAGTGGTAGAGATCACAAAGAGAAGTTTAAACGGAGCACTGTCTTTGCAGGCTGAGCTATCAAAATGCACCACCAGACTACCATGATATTTCGGCGGGGTGTTGCAAACATACTGGGACGTCATTCCGGGTACATATGTTTGGGTCCCATTGAGCCAATCAGCAAACCAAGCAATGCTTTCACAGGTGCAGTCAAATGGATTGGAATCCATCTCTAGTATTCTCAGGTTCTTGAAAGCTGGGCCAAACACTTTTTCTTCAACTGCGGTTATCAGATTTTTCTGAAGGTTCAATGAATTCAGAGAGGCTTGGTCATCAAACAGAGTTGCTGGAAGCAAATTCAAATTATTTGATCCTAAATCCAAGTTTTTTAATTGAAACAGACCCTTGAAAACCTGAACTGGAATCTCATCGAGCCCATTTGATTTCAGATTAAGAATATGCAAGTTGGGAAGATCTTTTAAAAAAAGAACAGGGCCACCTGGATTTGCATGTTTCCAAAGTCGGGCTAAATTATTGTGCTGCAAATTCAGAATGTCAAGTTTGTGAAGTCCATCGAACAAGTCTTCTTTTATGTTTGCTATGTTGTTATTGCTGATGTCTAGGACAGTCAGATTTTGTAGAGGATGAAAAGGCGAAGGAGAAAGTGCCAGATTACTGCAACCTACCTTCCTCAGCATCAGTTTTCTTAAGCTTGGGACAAAAATGAATGATTCACTTCTCAAAGTCAAGTTTTTGTTATAGGAAAGGTAAATATCTAGTATGTTATCGAGACCTTTAAACTCATGACCTGTGAGCTCTTGATTAATGTCATTGAGACCTAGATCGAGAATTTTCAGGTGTCCCAAGGAGGAAAATGCCCCACTTTCTAATGTAGAAATCCTTGTTTTTGTGAGGTTGAGCACCTGTAAACTGGAATTAGCAAGTGATGAAAATGTTTTATTAGTTATTCTTTGTAAGTTTATGTTGCAGTTACAGAGACTCAGGTACTTCAGGTTGTTCAGACCTGTGAACATATTAGCAGTAATTCCTGGAAAATTGTTATTATCCATTATAAGGTACTCCAGCTGGTATAACCATTGAAAGGAAAAATCTTCAATTTTCCCATTAAGTGAACTTATCAGATTCAGATGTTTGAGGCTGGATAATCCATAAAATAAGCGTGAAGATACATGAATGTTATTATGCTTCAGGTTTAAGTATTGTAAACTTGAAAGCCACTGAAATGAGTCATCTTCTATCACAGACAGAGAATTTTGGGAAAGATTTAAAACTGTGAGATTTGTTCCTTGCAGTCCCTGGAAAGTTGACTTGCCAAGGTATGAAAGCTTCACATGGCTCAGTGAGAGATTCTGAATCGCTGTGTTTGATAATTCTGTACAAAGTTTCTTTGTGCGATTTTCATCGAGTTCAACATCATTGAGTATGAGGCCAAACAGATTTCCAATTGCGTGTAAACATCCTGTGTGAAACTGAAAAGAAAAAAGAGTTTTGACAAGGGGATTATGTAAGAAAGTCCCCATAAAGCCAAAATTTTGAAAGGTTTTCAAACAAGATTTTCGAGCAGAATATTACTCCTACACTCAGATTTTTCCACATCCAAGTTCAGACAAGCACTTCTTGGAGTTCACACTTCTTGGTGATAATAGTTCTAAAATTTGTAACATGATTATCATAATTATGGGTTGTACTCTTTCAGGAGAAGATAGAAAGTTGCTTAGTGAGATGCAAGTTAATTACAATATTGTATCCAACTAATAAAGCTTTCACTAGAAGTATCTCAGAAATTGAGATAATATCTTTCTTCACCTTTCTTTTATTGGTATCTGCTAGGAATATCAATATACTGCTGCAAAATCAGATATACTGTAAAAAAGTTTTTTAGGCCTTCAGACAGCCAAGAACAAACCCAGTTTCTCTGTGTGAGCAGAAGCCACGCTCATGGAATGTGATACTACATACTTGCTTCCACAACACAAATCACCAGCCTCCGTTGTAGTGCTGGCCCCTCATCTTGATTCAGATATCAGCTGAAGGATTCACTACCCCATTGGTCAGAATGATTCCAATGCATAAGGCTGCTTTTCAGATAGCAGTACTGTAAAATCAGAGCAGGTTAAGCCAGCATACAGTAGCAATGCTCAAGAAAGGACCAGTCCCGTCTACTTATCCTTGTGCCAGTATGGCCATACATGCAGTCACACAGTGAACCAGACAGGGAACCAGCCAAAAATTACAAGCTAACCAAGCCAAAAAGTCTGTAGAGATTCTCCAGTGATCCAGTACGTGGCCTTATTAAAGCCTGTACTAGAAACAAGGAGGGATGAAGCAGCCAAGGGAAAGAGGACGGTGGGATTGCCTCTCAGCAGTGGTACAAGTTTATGCCACTTTAAAATATTCTTGTAACTTCAGTATACATGTTCTTTACAGATCAATCAACTGGGGAAAAAAACCAAGGAAATTCAACGTATATTCAGTATTGGTATGCTCAGGGTCAACCAGTTTAGAGCTGCAACACTCACCATCACTCTTCAAAGAATCATACTGTAACACTGAGAAGCGGGTCGGAGAGAACAGTGAGGTAGGTGGCGGAGAAAACATCCACTTGCTTTTTTAAAAGAGTGAGTATACTTTTCTGCGTGATTATTTCTCTGAGGTACCCCACAGGCACAAATGAACGTTCTCTTTGATTAACTCGAAGCGAGACCTAGACTGTATAACCAGCCTTGCATGATATCACACTTTCTCCCCACTTAGAAAGTATGTAAGCTGTTTGTCTTCAGCATGTACAAAAAAAATCCTACATACAAAACACCTGGTAAGGGTTCACAGAGCTACTTGATCTAGCTCTTGCTTGAGAACTCTGATCTACATGGAACCGGGTCTTGCTGATTTCCGTGGGAGAAAAATAATTATGTGTATCACTGCTGGGGGTCAGGGGTAATGCTGTATACAGTAGAATGGTTTTAACTTTGACCTCAGCGGATCAAAAATGCAATGTAAATGCCACACAATCATAAAGGATGAATCACAACAGTTCCATTTTATACTTACACCCGCTGAATTTCTGTTGAAATGCTTCCTACCTCTTTCAGTGGATTTGAGGACAAATCAAGACTATTCAATGAGGTGTTGCTAAGAAAACTGAAGTCTTCCTTTTTTAACTCGGTGATTTGATTGCTATCCAACACGAGCTCACGAAGGTTCTCCAACTGTTGCTGTGATCCTAAATTTGCTGACTTCAAAAAATTATGAGATAGGTCCAAAATATTCAAGTTCTGGGGAGAAGATGCAAATAGAAAAGTATAAAATTCTTTTTATTTTATATAATACAAAACCATACTAAGATATTGCATTAGAGTCTAATTGATTAGAAATTAGTTGCAACGCTACAATTTAAATAGATTTGTAATAGAGAAATGGCAGCTTTCAAGCTGCTGCAGGAAGAAGCCTTCTGTATCTTCCACACCTCTAATTTTCATTGTGTCTTAACCTGCTAAAATATCTATTGCAAACCAAATAATTACTTTATCTGAAATTCCTTAATTCACTGAAAGCCCACCTGCTCCAGATGAAGTGAAAAAAAGAGAAAGCCTACAGCTGGCTACAGTTACAGCTACTGCAGCACTAAACCTTGCGTGCCACCCCCGTCACTGTCATCCACCCCCAAGAATGGGAATGAGGGGGTGCCGCAGCAGCCTACAGAGATCGGTGCTGTGCGCCTTGTAATGCTCCAGCTCATGCCCAGGTGCTCAGACACTCCTGCACCTGCCGGGGAGGAGATGCTGCCCTAAAAGTGACTCCACAGAACGTGCCCTGAGGTGCCTCAAGCCTGGCCTCCACCAGGAACAGCGCAGCAGCAAGGCGAGGAAGGCCAGAACTTCAGTTCTGCTCCCAGCACTAAAGCTGGCTGTACTCAGTTGTACTTAGTCGGGAATCAGCAGTCCTACGATGCGAGCAAGCACATTTTATGTACCTGAACTGGAATACTGAGTTTAGCGTAAAAGTTCAGACTTGTTCAAAACAACGTGCACACATTGTACAACAGTTAGGACCCACACATGCCTCTGTTTGCTTTTGTCCTTAGGCCCTTCCTTTTGCATGATTCCCTGCTTGGTGCAAAGACAATGGAATAGTCTTCTCCTGCCTCCTGTGCTGGTCCCCCAACCTCACAGCTGCCACACAGAAGAGTATTTAACCATATGTAAACTACCAAGAAAAACAAAGGTGAGTAAAAGCCTTTTTACTCTTTTCTCAGTCCTTGAAGTCCTGGGAGACACTATATTCAGCCTAAGTACTGGCCTTCACGGTCTGAGTAAATTACACCTTGACCTTGAGAATTTAGGCTAGCTACAATTTTTACACCCCAGGCAACTCGGATTCCACACTGTCCACTTCACCTTCTACATCATCTGCTGCTGTTCTTCTCTCAGCACAAAACCCGTAGGGAGAGGTGCCTCGATGGGATGCAGTAGGGAAAAGGGGATGGAGAGCACTGACTCATAAGGAAGGCTGAGACTCCGGTGTGCTCTAACACAAGAAGCCACTAGGCCTTTCCTTCAGAAAAACACCAAAGGAAGATTATAGGCTGGGTATTTTCAGATGCAAATAGGCAGCTGTTCTGTACAAACATTAGAAAATACAGTGAATTCCCCATTTATACTTTATTTACGTGAAAAGGTGCATTGCTGAAGCTTACCTCCAGGGTTTTGAAAGGATCATCTTTTATATCTATTCTGTTGTATCCTAGATTGAGCTCCGTCAGCTTGGTGCAGGAAGCAAAGACTCTGTCAGGGAGCTTATACAATTCATTATGTTCTAACTTCAGAATCTGCAACAGGGGCACATTTTGGCACAATTCTGGTTGCAGTTTAGAGATGCTGTTGTAGCCCGCGTTCAAGTAAACCAGCTGGCTGTACATGGTCAGATTTGCAGGACCTAGCTGTCTTAGCTGATTATGAGAAATGTCCAAACCCGTTATATTGTTTGGGAGATCAGAAGGAATTTGTGTCAGCTTTAGGTGACTGCAGTCAGCCATTTCATTTCGGATCTGACACGGCTTTCCAACTGATGCAGACAGCAGGCAGACAGACACCAGTCTGACGGATAAGCTGCTCCACCAAAGAATAGCACTTCCCATCATTTTATCTGCAAAGGAAAAATGAACACAGTACAAATTACTACCATTTTGACACAACTTACATCTTAAACTCAAGGCTAAGCAAGCCAGGCTCAAAAAATACTTACTTTTATACTGAGGAAACAATATTTTTGACCCATAAAGTAGCATTCATTCCTGCAGAAAAGGTATGTCTAAACCTCTCTAAACTTTTTCTTTAAAAAAAATAGTATCAATGCAAAATTCCAACCATTTTTCCTTTTCTGATTAATTTTGCATTGCTTTAACAAGCATAAAATACAATAAATATAACAAATTTGTGCACAGGCCCCTCAATGTTAATCATGAGCTCTGAGCTTAACCACACTGATAAATATTTATAAACAAGCCCTCAATATTAATCACTATGCTTGAGCTTAACTACACTTAAAATATTTATAGTTATATGCAGTAAGAATGCCTAATATACCACTTCTTTATTGCACAGTTCTTGCCAGTTTTTGTTTTACAGCCCAGCCACACAAAACGCTAACCGTCTTTCCATCTCATAGCAAAAGAGGGAATACTACCAGGCTATGGAACAGAGCATGAGAAAGTAAGAGCTGACAAAATAAATCAGTACCAACCTGATCAGAGAAAGAAACAGAGAAGAGCTAAGGTGTAGAGAAAACACTGTTCATAGATTTATTACATTTATCCAAATACTTCCAGGAAAATTAACACATTTAAGAATTTATATACCCACCCCATATGTTTTGAGCGTTTCCTTTAGGATATCAGCTTCTGTCCACTGGTGCACTCATCTTCAATGGCTCTGCCTGTTTAGACGTTACAGTTCTGATAAATGTCAGACTTTTTCATATTCTATTCAGTTTTGATTTAGTATCCATAAGATTTAAATTTACCTGGTGATCTTGTAATACAGCTTTACTGGATAAGGAAGAAAATTAATTCCACACAAATTCTGATCAGAATAGAGCTGTAAGAGCTCAGAAGGGTGTGACTAGCCTGCTGAGTCATCAAGCTTGTCTAATTAAATAGCATTTCTGCTAATCAAGAGAAGAGTTCAGTGTATCTTCCATATCATTCTTTACTGAATTAATCTTTAGTAGAGGGAGAAAATATAGTTTGGGGGTGCTTGCCAGAATATTTTTTCATGCTTTAGCAAAGAACAGTAAGCTTAGGTTCCTCCACTTCAATTTTTTTTTTTTAATATAAAGGTTATACTTTCACCCCTGAAGCTTTGAGTGTCTCCCCAGTCTCCATATACATATATCTGTATGGCCTTCTGCGAAAAAATTTGGTACCTACCTGTCAGCCTCAGTTTACCAATGAGTTGAGTCTCAGCATGATTTGTTCCCAGGTAGCGAAGACTATCGGTGGGTGCCCCACTACAGGGATTTAACCTTACTACGGTTAACAGGAATCTAGAAGAGCTTCCCAAAAGACAAACTCCCAGGAATATGAGCTTTCTCAGTTCTGGAGCTCACATTTTCCTTTGCTTGGAACCTGTGTTTAATTAACATGATCTAGCTTCAAGCACATTAGATTATTGCTCAATAGCAAACAATGAAACAAGAAATTAAACCAATACATCTGTACAGAAAAAGAAAAAGCCTTCAGAACTGATGTTTTTTAAAGAGAAGAATTTTCACTACCATAAGAAAACACTCTGAGGAACTGACGCTGCAACCTGCAGCCAAACTGGAGTTTAGCAGGGCAGCCCCCAGCAGCGTTTGGCTCCGCAGGTGACCTGTCTTTTCAGAGGTGACAAAAAGCCACGTTACAGTGGCCAGGGGGAACCCTGAGACTGCCTCTGTGGGAGCAACCTGGTCACCTACGGAGAGACATCAGTGAAATCCGGGGGGGGGGGGGGGAGGTCAAGCACAGGGGAGAGGGGCCAAAAGCACCCCCAAGGCATCAACAAG
>Ga0181612_150736_pt1 | contig 11927 bp, 11 predicted proteins | sample HoacroProtozoa21_FD_119630 | JGI IMG/M metagenome (GOLD analysis project Ga0181612, IMG submission 119630) | Hoatzin crop microbial communities from Cojedes, Venezuel. Combined Assembly of Gp0051906, Gp0051904, Gp0051908
AGAAACTTCTTGGATGTTAGTGTGTACATAGTTACCTTCAATTGTTGTTTCAGTGATTTTCATGCTGATAGCTGACATGTAGAACCCTGTAATTATCACCCAGGTGGTAGATGTCCATATCTGGTGAAGTTTCTGGGTAAACTGCCCCTCTTAATATTAATTTAGTGACTCCTTTTGGCTAGAGTATCTGTATGTACTGTTCCTAGTGTTTACAGAGAGCATAGTGCCATAGTATTGAAAATCTTACTCCAAGACTTTATAGGTAGTAATAATTGTGCAAAGACTTAATGATGAAACAGAAAACAAATGTGTTCAAATACCACCCAGCCCTTTTCCAGGATAGCTCTGACCATCCTTGGCTACTCAGACTGCATAGGTGCCACTCTATCTGGTTTTGCATTTTCCAATATCTAAGCATACAACAGGCGACAACCATCACCTTCTCTGTAAAGTGCAGTTCATTATTCTTGTCAGTTTGGCAGTTGCTGATTCTGGATGCAAAATAGTTGCACTTCTGTCTCTTAAACCTGAGGGAGCGGGATAGCATGTTGGATAAATCCATCTGTCCAATCCAATAATACCCTGTCTCTGATTCTGAGTTCCTTTTTAGCTTGGATCTGTTTGGAATTTCCCACTGAGATAAGTCAAATCTGGACCTGAATATCCCCAAACAGTTTGGTTTGATTACTTGTCTGTGAAGAAGAGGCAAATGGTGTAATGCCTTAAGATTTTGTTTCTGACATCCTTCAGTCTTCACATTTTTTCCTTCATTTTCTTCTATCTAATAATTTTCTTCAAATTTCCTTGAAGCACAGCATATTTTAAGGTTTCCATAGTTTATCATTTATGAGATACTAGCAGATCAGAAGGTTTGCAACCAAAATTCATATGGAATTTCCATTCAGATTCTTTTTACGCGTAAGAAACTAATAGAGTATTGTAGGACAGAAATAAAACAGTACTACTGTATATGAAGTAACTGATGCTAAAATGATATTTTTTTTTTTTTAGTTGAATCTTTAGTTACTTAGCACTGCACAAAATAGCTCCTTTATTCCATCCTGAGGTTTTGTTCCTGCTGGGAAAATCTTGTTCCTTTTCTGGCCCTAGCGTTAGTCATTAGATTAGAACAGGATCTGTGTTAGGCAGGAGAAAAAGGAAAAATCTGCAATTGAATTAGTCCCAGAGCTCTCCTCATGAAAGCAAAAAGGCAAAATTTCACTTCATTGCTAATGGCATAAAAAGGAGACAAATCTTGTCTGCAGATGTTTTTTCACTATTCAGGGCCACACCTGGTGCAAGTATTACACTATGTGTGGCTAAGAAGCTCTAGCTGAGAGGGAGGAAAAAAAAGCAATTTACTGGAGTAAAGAAACAGCCCGTGTTTTGGGAAATAGTATGTAGCTGTGGCCACATTTCACAGGTGCCCTATCATTGCTAACGGGCTTGAAGAGTATTGTGCTACCCATACAGAAGAATATGTGTAGCTGATGCCTCTTCTCTCTGCAGGAATACAAATGTTAAGAGTTCCACAGTAGAGTCCTTTTGTGTGTGTTTATTGTGATGTGAAAAATTAATGATGAGAAAAAATAGCTGGATTGTTGATATACTTTTAGTATTAACGATGTTGGAGGAGCACTTTTGTCATTAAACATAACCAGAAACTCGCAAAAATGTCTTCATGTTGTGGTCATCTTTCAATTCCCTGTTGTTTACACATTAATAAACCAGTAGATTGTGAATCTTATTTTAAAGGCGGTTTATGGTTGGTTGCCGTTGAGAGAATTCATGAGGAACTAGCTGTTCTCAAGGAGCTGTGTGTTTACACTAAGGGGACTGAAAATCAGAGCTGTTGACCTCTGTTCCCAGTTCTTATGCTAACTTAATGTGTGGCCTTGTCAAAGACTGAACATCTGCATCTCAGCATCCAATTCTATAAAGTGAGCATAAAAATTAGATTTCTTCTGGGCTATTCTGGATATGAGAGGGCATCCTGAGACTGGAATGAAAAAGCACTGCTAAAATGCCGAGTGACTTTATTGATAAATACGCCAAATTTGCCAAAGACTTTGTGATTTAAAAAAAACCCCACAACATTAATAACAAAACTAAGCTCACCCATTAATTGCCCGCAGCATATAAAACTGTGGTAGTCAAACACTCGCTTTGGCACTGAACATGACCAGGCTATGTAAAAGCTTTGGAGGAGTGTTGCTGCTGACTCCCTGAAGTTTATAGATGAGGTGGAAGTCTACTATTCTTCTTTATTATCTGTTGCTGTTTCAAGAAGATTTCTGTATAAATTTACAGAAGCAGCTTGCTTTATTGTGCTTCATTTAGGGTGATCATATCAGGTTTAAAGTGACAGCACTGAAGGGCTGAGTGTCCCTCATCCTCCCACATCCCTTAGGGACACTTGTGAGTTTGAATGCAGAGGCATCAGCAGGGTACAAAACTGTGCAACATTGAAATCCACCTTTACATAGCATGTGCAAAGTACTGCTGTGACATTGACTTCTGTCACAAAGCCAAACTGGCGTAGTGCTGAGCCTGGGACAACTGAAAAGAAGCTTTATTTAAATATTTATTAAAATAGCTTTATTGCTCCTGGATTTGGATTAGTTCATCTGACATTAAATCAGGGTGTGCTTAAGTCATGTTCAGGATACACATGTCCAGAATAGTCTCTGATTGCTTATTGTGGGCATAGCAGGTTGTCTGCACAGCAGTGGTAGTCTTTGTAGTTTGGAAAAGCAAAATATTAAGATTAGGAGCGTAAAATCTTATTCTGGACCAGCATAAGTTTAAAAAGAAAAAAAGAATATATGTGTATATGTATTTAAAACAACTATTTGAGAGGTAAAACACGTGCAGCTAAACTTTCAGGCTAAATTCACAACTGGTATGTCTGGCTGAATGTGATTAAAGGAGGAAATCTAGTTTTGACCCAGAGATTTTATTTCTCTGAGCAGACATTTACAACAGGAAGATGTGTAGAAATAGATGCAAAATGTCCGTGCTGTAGCCTGGCAAGTGGCAATACCATATGTAATCTATTCTAAGATGAATGGCATGTTGAGAAATGATTTAAGCTGGCTCATTTACAGAGCTCTAATTCTGCAGTGATGTCCTGGAAAATATCAACTGAAACAGCAAGTCACCTGCTAAAACGCCATACACCTGTGTGCCTCTGTGTGTGTACATACGTCATAGTCATATTACAATAGCAATATTGACTGAGGTTCAAGCCATTTCCTGGGACTTGGAGATCAGCTGGGATTCAGAGTCTGAAGCTCAACCAGGTGCCACCCGCTCTCGCCAGCCAGTCATTAATCCCCAGGAAATGCCTTGCACTTCAATCTCTATTCCTTATCTGAAAGTTCTCTTGCTAAGATTTCAACTGTGTCTTAAGAACTTGTTAATAATTGATTTTCCATAGGAAGTTATGGCTTGCAATAAAATATAATATTTCCCCCCTGTATCTTTAGTGCTTAATGAGCTTCCAGTTTGATATGATTTGTGATTTTGAGGGGCTGTGTTAACTCCGAAGAGTTTGGCCCAACACTGGGGTTTTCAGTAGTATTTTTGCAACATCAGGTAGTGAGCCTGTTGGGAGTTCAGCTGATTTTCATGATGAATGTCTTATCTATCTCCCTTCAGATTCTGTTATTCCTGCACTTATAGCATTTCAGTGCAAGAGCTGTACACACTGAATGCGTTTGGAGGAGCAGGATTTTTTGGTGCCTTTTTCAGTGTTTGCATACCGAAATTTTCAGTGGAATACTGGGAGTGGGTTAATAGGGAAAGGTGCAGGAAATGTTAGAGGAAGGTGCATCCGGGGAGTGTATTTGCCCATCCCTTTTAGGAAGTGACAATCTGGTTCTCTGTCATGTCAGTCAGCTTAAATCCACTCGATGCAGCCAGTTTCCTCCAATTCATGGTTGTGTAAGTAGAGCACTGATAGGCGTTTCTTTTCTAAGTTTCAAAGTCCCCTTCTAGGAAAAAAAAAATTGCTATAATTCCACCATTTCCTGCAATTGTTCTACCTTAAGCTGAAGAAGATAGGAGTATAGCTGGGAAAAGGCAGGATCCTGGAACTTGTAATTGTCTTTGTTACCTGATTTGTTGCCAGACGGAGGGGGGATATGATAAGCTGTGACATCTTCATTGATAATGGAATTTTACAGCAGCTTATTAAACTGCCCAGCCACCTGAGCAACAAGAGTTTGAATATATCTCACCATTCATAGAAGTGTAGAAACCAGAATCTTACTGCCGTTCTGCTGCAGACCCATTCTGTAGCTTTTACTTGGATGGCTGAATAGTAAGATTTTCATTTACTGTAGCTGTCACCTTGTCAAGATGGATATCTGGTGCCCAGCCATTCCTTATCCCATTACTGCTTAGCAGCTTGAAAACACTGCTGAACTGTTAGGCAGTTGGTCACCTGTGCATGTGTCCAGAACATACTGTAAGAGAAATATCTGCTATTTTACTGCATGGAATAAAACACAACTCATAACTGCATTCCATTGAATAGAGCAAAAAAAGAACAGTTCTGGTTTACTATGGGGAACGTATCTCTAGGTAACTAAACTGTTAGCATAAAGTACAGTTTAGAATTAAATATGCATGTTTTTAGGGCTTAGAGTAATTTGATGGTGTAAATATGATGCAGAGATATACCCATTTTCTGGATCACAGTGAAAATTTAGCCCAGAGTTCACAGATCAGAGTTTTCGCAAAATCCAAAAGATCTACAGGCAGAAACAGGTCAGAGACAAAGAGAAATAGCTACCCTTCTATCTGTGCAGCCAGAGAAAACTCAGACCTTACTTAGAGTTCCAGAAGTGAGAGGCCTTTCCAAGCCAGACATCTAAAATGTCTCAAGCCTGGTTTGGGTAAATGTTCAGAAGTTCTGATTTTTTCCAAAATTTAAATCAGTGTAGTGTCTGCATAAGAAAACAGCACAAAATTCTTAATGAAAGGCTGATATTTCTTATGACCTTCTTAGCAGCAGTGGAGTAGAAGCGTTTTCATGTGGTTGAATGCTACTGCCTGTGGAAATGGTTTAAACTAAACCCCGAAATGACCCATTTACCTCTCAGTAAGTGACCTTGTGGGAAGTTAGTAGAGAATAGCAATTAGGCTCAAGATTGACATTCCAGCTTGTTTTGCGTTTCCCTGGCTAGACAAGCGGTTATAGGAGATTGTTTTGATGTGCTGGAATCAAGGTACAGATCTTGTTAGGTTTTGTGAACTGTCAAGTCCGTGAAATTGTTGTTGTTGTTTTTCTATCCGATGTCTTTGAAATGCAGTCGAATCAGCGCTAATGTGCAGTGGCAGTATTCCAAGTTTCCACTTTCAGATCTTGGTTGAAACTGGGGAGGGCAGTGAGATGTTACATGTAGCCAAAGTTGCCAGATTAAAAAGAAGTAAAACAATTCCAGCTATTGCAAAGGATTTAGGTATGCTTGCTCTTAAGAATGATCATTATTATATCCTACCTAGTTGGTTTATTTGTTTAAGGTTTTTGATTTGGTTTTTTTATTTTCTCTTTATAAAACTTAGAGGTAAAGAAGAAGAATTTGGATATATTTGGCATTTTCCTTACTTAATTTTCCTTTAGAAAACATAACAGTTTGCGTGCTTCATCTAATCACCTTCTTTTTTAATAAATGTCTGGCTACTGATTTTTAGATATTTGTTTTATAGTTCAAAACTGGTTTATCTGTGGAAAAAGAATTTGTTAATTTGAGAAATAGGAAGGGGAAAATGCTCTACGTTCTTATCTAGATGAGCCAGTAGGGAGCAGTATCTTTCCTGGCATTAATTTTTATATTCTCAGTATTTGCTGTCTGCACCGTAGCTCACTTCTCTGTCAGGCTGTGAACACTTGGAAGCAGACACCCTCGTCAACGTATTGCTGTTAGGAGAAGCAGGTTCCATATTGGCACGTCAACAGAACAGGCTGAGATTCAAAACAGAACAATTCATTTTGAAAAGTTGACATGGCGTTACTTTTGATTAGTAAGTTTACTCCCTACCTAGCTATCTGGAGGAAGTGGTAGTTTTATTGCTTTAGCTATGAAGTGTGTAGTTAGGTAAAATCCAGCATGCAGATAATCTGTTGGGATCCCTTGATTAGAATAGTCACTCACAAGTGTAAATGCTGCCATGAATGAAGCATAAATGAAAAGCTGCTGCGGTTAGTTTCTGTGAAATCTGAGGCAGGTATCCCGATTTATAGGTTTAATGCCAGTAGAAATAGGACAGTGGGGATAACAAATTAATTTGGAAGCAGAATTTTCAGTGAAAATATGTTCATAGTTTGACTTGAGGTTTTTTTTTCTTCTTTTTCTCTGACTGGGTTAATTCCTTCATCAATATTAAAAGAATAAAAAATTGAAATTATGTCTTCTCTCCCCAAAATATTACACTTATTACTTTAATAAGTAACAATACTATAGAAGAACTAAAGTTAGTAATAATTAAAGAAACGTAAAAATCCTCACTCCCTGTTTGCTTACTTTTTGTCTCTGATACCACTTTTGTATATGCTGCCTCCTCTTTTTCAACGCTCGGTAATTTTACCTGTTTCATTTTTAAAGCTTTGAAGATGTATCACATTGTAGCACATCAGTGAGAGAGTATTTATTTTTGCTTGGGAAAAAAAAGTGCATGATAAAACCAGCTGGGGAAAATGCAGTAACTGAAGAAGCTTTAATTCAGGTTTGTATGGAAAATAATTCTTTTTCTGGATTAAAGCAGTTGGTTTGGAAGTATGTGAAGTTATTTTTACTAGTTTAGGGTTCAAATTTAGATTTTTAGATTGCACATGTTGTATAGTTTGTATGTATATACTATGCTTTACTGGTGAGCATGGAAGGGATTCGTTTCTGTCTTCTCTAGACCTGTGGTACCTAATTTAGTACTTCTGCATCCGTTTGTTTCTCTCTGCCTGTGTATTCTTCTGTTTGCTTCTTTTGTTTACTCTTACTCACTTTTCTTTATTGACTGCTTTCCTGTATTTATCTTGACTTTCACCTCTCTGCTTATTTTCTCTCTCATCTCTTTTTGTACTCCTGTTTTTCCTTTGCCAGTAATTTTTTATGCCTTTCATTTTTCTTTCACCTCTCCAATGAATGTTACACCTCCTGTTGCCTGATTTTCATGACAACTTTCAAATCACATTTGATTATTCCTTTCTGTGAATAAGTCACGGTAGGGAGGGAAGGCAATTCTTTCACCTTTCTGAAAGCTGCAGGTAGCTATCCCAAGGGTGGAAGAATTTTGTCTGGCTTCTTTCTGCTCAAAGAGCTGGCAGACAGCAGAAGCAGGAAAAGAGATGTTAATGGCAAATTCTGAGAATTTGTAGGCAAGGGAATTTTCTGGTGCTATTTCCATTTTGCTGTTATGCTCCCACCTCTACCTTTTCCTGCCTTTTTACAAGCAATGCTGCTCTACTGAGTGCGATCACTGCAAAGTAGCAGACAGGGAGGAGCCCAGCAGGCATTATTAGCACTGTTTCAGGCCACACTAAGTCCTGATAAGATATTCTCCTGAATATCCACTTGGTTGGCTGCAATGCAGAACAATCTGTACATGCATCAACCCACCTCTCCGATTCCAGAATAAACATTGAAGGAAGACCTTGGTGAACCCTTCTAGATGAATTTAAGCTGGTTCCCAGGGAGGTGAGGAAAAGCTATGAAACTGTAGGCTTCTTCACTTGGCTACCTTTTCAGAGAGAACTGTTGGATGTCAGTTCCATAGAAGCAGGAGGACTGTGAGGTCAAGATACTATAGCAGGATTGTTAAATGGTTTCCATCAGTTTGGAGCTTCTTGGTCGTGTGTGTGTAGCTTTATTTTTATTTAATAGAGTCTTAAGAAAACAATACGTTGAGTCTCCTAAAGCTGCTGTGGGCCTGGTCTTAAGCCAAATCTTTAATTTCTTTCCTGTCTTTTGATTGTTGGCTCTGCCCTGTAATAGCAAAACAGAGCATCTATTTTGGATTCAACAGTGCTAGTTAGATCATGACCTTGCTACTGAAATACTGTTTCTTCCACTGTTTCAAAACCAAGTAATCCTTAGAAATGTAAGTTAATAAAGGCAACGGCTTTTTAATATTAATCAGTCTGTAGATGTCAAAATATAGAACAAACTTTTCATGTGAAGAATGTCCAAACTTTCTATTTTGGTTTTCATTCAAATAAAAGCCAAGGGTTTGTCCTCTTATTTGCAAGAATACGGTTTCTTCCACAGATTGTCAGCAGAGTTATATCTTGAAATATTTCGGTATGATGTTGCTTCCTTTTTGCAGTTTGATATTTTAAGATTATGGCTGATCATTTTCTTTGTGTCAAATAACCGACCTCTACCATTTGACCTAAAAGACAGTCTCCTAAATTGGCACCACACTTGGCAATTGCATTGCATGCACCTTAAGTTAAATGGTAGCTCCACATTTAGCTCCACAGGTTTAACTACAGATTAAATTAATCCCAAAGCTACTTCCCAATTTCTTGGGGTAAAGTGGAATATCTAGTATATTAATTAGAAATCTAGAGCAAGCTTGGTGATGGGGTTAGGAATCTGGATAATGAAAATATCAGAGTAACTCTGAAGGAGTATGTGTGGAGGTAATGAGCTACATTAAGAGGTTCTTACCAAGGTAAGATACATCTGAAGGAGAAACTTGCAAATAATGGTGATGACAGAGAGAGCTGTTGAATGGAAAATATTTGAGGGTTTGAACAAGTGATGTGTAGGACAAATGGGTATGGTTTTTCCCTGACAGAGCAGATGTGGGTCTCTGTGTAACCTCAGGGGGAGACTATTGTGAAGGGGTAATAGTAGAAGAATAAAGGAAGAAGTAGATTGGAAGGGGATCGCTGGAGTGAGAAAGGTGTAAAGTCCTAGTATGAACAACAAAAAAATCGCATACATTGTACTAAATAGTTTCTAGCCTGAAACTTTCATGTTTGCAAATATAGTCAGACCATGTCATTCTGGAATCATTCCATTGTACTGCGTAAAATTATGCCTCAACATCCTTTCTTGATTCTCTGGAGAAGTAGGATAAATTTGTTTCACAGCGTAAATGAAAATGAGCCCTGGTAAGTTCATGTAGCTGCCTCTGCTTATGTCGGGCCTGATTTTTGCCCCCAGACTACACCGAGACCTTTGAAATTTCACTAGAGCTCCTGTAGAAAAAAATTAACAGAAACATCTTACAATAGCAGGAAGGAATTATACAATTCCTATTAGCAAATGCAGTTGCATTATTATTATTATTGCTTTGAAAGAGAATTTAAATGAAATAACTGCCAGATGTCCCCCCCGAGAAGAACTCGGTTTCTAGAATAAAAAAACAGTTACCATTTTCTGAAAGATATATTCACTGTTCATTATGTTGTCTGAAATCGCATTTAAATGTAACGAAACAGAGTATTTCCAAATATAAAGGAAATTAAGCTCATTCGTATAATTTGGACGGTTGTGTGGGTTTCTAGAGCATAATACAAGTCCGTGAAACTGAGAGGACAACAATGAAAGTGCGTAAGTAACTGTAAAATTAAAGTATGTTTTTATGGTGTGTTATAAACTATAAAAATCAGATGAAACCTAACAGATGAAATATTTTCATTTCAACTGTTGTAAGTAGGTGTGAAATGTGTATGATATTCCCAATTTACTTCAGTTAAAAATGTAACAGAAATCTATTGTGGGCCAGACAATTGTTGATAGTCAGCAAAGAGAAATGTATGTCTCTGTTCACTTAAGGCAGGGACAAGGAGTTGGTACTTTCTGATGGTTCCCTACCATTGAGAGTAATCGTAACAGAATGTTTCGTGGTGATTTTTTCAGCTGCTGAATTGTGGCTATACACTTCATAATGAAAAAGTGTTTAAATCATTATTCAGTGCTGTCCCTGTGTCCTGATCTATATTCAAAATTTGGAGATGGTACATGCGTGGCCTGTAGGGTTGAAGTCTTTTTTTTCAATGTGATAGCGATGCACGTATGTTGGCAGGGACATTGTGGAATTGATATGCAGTGACTCTTCGGCTAGAAGTAGAAATAGTATGTTGTTTAGCATCAGTTGCTCTTAAAGGCATTACTGATTGCTTACACATTGAATCCAGTTTTGCTGCTCCTAGCTGGAAAGAGAGAGTGTAACTTGAAAGCTCAGTGTGAAGATTGAGAAGAGGAGTGTTTGCACATGGAAGCAAGGCATAGGAAAAATCTGAAGGCTAGGAATGAGGCAAGATCAATTTTTCTGCATGGAATGTGGTTTAATCTGACAGATGTGAGACAGAATAAAATACCTGTTAAAAAGGTCATTAAATCAGCTGGAGCTGTTAACATGAGAAGTCACACACGGTTTCTGCTTGACAGTTACATTAATCCAGTCTAATAGTAGATCAGAATAGCTCAGACTCCAAAGCGATGTGGCAGTCCAGCAGTCTCATTTGCAAAGACAGTGAAAGTAATACTATTTAGCCGAGCTGTTATATTCCTGGGGAGGGTGTCAGATATATCAGGCAGCTTTTCTTGTTGCTTCTCTGGTTCTGGGAGGAGGGAGTGGTGAGGGAGGGGCAATTTTTCAGTTTTGCACCGTGTTCAAGGGCAGGCTTGATGTCTGGCAGGATTCCTTAAAGGACTGATAGGATCCAATGGAGATTTTCCCTCCCATTTCTCACAGCAGACAGCTGTTTCACCAGTAAAACTTTCAGCTAATTTTGCAGCATAACTGCAATCCACTGTGTTAACATCCCCAGCAGATGAGAAAGAATGTCTGTTTCGTGGGAAATCCCACAGAGCTTAATACTAAAATTTTACACCTCCTTATTAGATATTTGTTTGCTTGTGGACACATTATAGAATTTAATACACAATGATACCATACCTTCAGGGCAGGGAAAAAAATAGAGAGAGATATTTACCATAAAAATAAGAAATGATTTTAGATAAATTTCTCCAGAATGCTATCAAATTACAAAAAGGATTAATCTATATGGGTCTATATGCTTTCCTCACGCTTACAGAAGCTTTTAAGATGAGGAGCACTGAATTGGGGAGATCTTAGAGCAGGCGTTCTGGGATTACGTCGAGATAAAAATTCGTGACTGTTTAATGCATAGTGCTTGCAGATTATTATTTCAGCTAGTTTTAAGAATTCAAATAAATTTTGGTTATACCTGTACACGCTGCTTAGAAGGAACACTTAAAATATATTTAACACAGAAGTCACCTTAGCTGTCTCACTCATTGATCCAGATTGTCTGTTTGATAGCCTAGAGTATTAGTTTGTCGTGCATTACTGAGCTCCCGAAGGTCCGCTCAGTAAACGAAGGCTTGAAGGTCTCATTTCTGCAAAGAAGTCTTTGAATTTTACTGATGTAAAACTTCTGGGCTGTATATTATGTTGGTAAAAATGTTTTTGGGGATTAGACCTGCTTCTGTCATCAGAGAAATTAATCGTCTGTATTTATTAGAGGAAACCCTTCCCCCACTAGCTGCGTTTTGCTTCTACAGAATTTGGTGTTTCCTATCTTTTAGGTTGCTCCTCAGGTTTTTAGGTCATATATTTCATATCTTCAAACTATGTGATAGCATTACTAATTTTTAAATGGGTTTGACAAATTGGTTTAAGGGTTCAGTTTTATGATGTCTGCTGGTTTTTAGCTTACAAAGAGAGACCAACAAAGCTTAAACCTAGGAGAAAAAGCATGCTGAGGTTTCTCTTTCCCTATTACTCTACATCTGATTATCCCTTCACGTAGCTATTGAGAGTAGTATTATCTAAGCTAAATTACATGTTGGTACAAAGTCAAATAAATGTATGCATTAGCTCTGAATAAATTCAGGCTCTAAATTAAGTTTCTAACAACCATCTAAATAGGAGAGAGAAAAACTCCC
>Ga0181612_180788_pt1 | contig 11927 bp, 6 predicted proteins | sample HoacroProtozoa21_FD_119630 | JGI IMG/M metagenome (GOLD analysis project Ga0181612, IMG submission 119630) | Hoatzin crop microbial communities from Cojedes, Venezuel. Combined Assembly of Gp0051906, Gp0051904, Gp0051908
ATCTTTGCAGTCTTAATTCTGATACAGATGTGAACGTCCTCTGGTGTTGATTTTGGACTTCAATTTTTCTCCTGTAATTAAGAGTCCTACTAATATGCATTACACCATCTATTCTTACTGCTACAAGGACAGAACTCTCACTTTACCCCTTCTCTTTCTCTTCTCTAAACAAGTGAAGGAATTCTCAGTCGTTTACATTCTGATCAATTATATTTATTTATGTTGCAGTACAGGGACTGTCCCAAATGGTTAAACATACTAGAGAAATGCACTGTTGTTCTTCAGACAAGAATCAGTTCAAAAGTCTCCTGCTGTTTATGACATGCTTTTGCTTTTCTATTGAGCATAATTTTAATAAATCTTCTCCGACTTTGTTACATGGGATTTTTGTAGTCTACAAAGACATTTTCCTGTCTTTGTTTGACTAGCTTAATTTTGAGGTCTCATGTCTGTCATTAGCAGTTCTCTATAGCTTTGGTGTTGTACAAAGCAAGCAAATATTAGAAGGTCTATTTCTTTAAGTGTGTATTTAAAGGGGTATCTGTAATGACAAGTGTAAGATTTTGGACAAACAGAAACTCTTTGGTCTTTATGACTTACTGCAACATATCTTCTCTCAAAATATTTTTGCAACCATAAAAGTCGATAGGCTTTTCCCCTTTATCTTGTGTTCCTTTTATTCCTTTCGGCCCAAAGAATCCAAGTTCTGTACAAGATCTTTTTTCACAAACCCAGGATTTGGAGAATTGAGGTAGGTTCTGAAATTCCTTAGAAGTTTAGCCACATTCAACAAGAGAGCGAAAGCAGAACTGGAAGTAGTAGTGTTCATGAATATTCATGCTATATCTCAGATAAATTGAGTTTGAGAAAGTGTTTGCAACTGATTTGCGATCAAAAATGTCAGAAATGTTTACCAAAAAAGAAAATTTCATTGCAAATGTTGCAGAGAATTTCCAGAAAATTAGGTATTAATTTTTTTTATTAGACACTGAAGAAACCCATAAAGTCTCTTCCATTTCCTATAAAGAGCTTGTCTTTCTGATTAAATTATTAATATTGAATAAACTGAAGAGTGGAAGGGGAATAGCCAGTGATTGATAAAAGATGATTCACAGATGGAAAATATTTATTTAGCTCATTCATGAAGCAGTTTCAACCTGCTGACATATTCTTTCATGATTTTTATCAGTTTAGTGGGAGTCTATGATAAAACAGACTAAATTCAATTATTATATCGTAAAATAGGGATGGTCTGCTTGGATTTCCTTATGAACCAAAATTATGTGGGGATTTTTTTAAGGGAAACATAGGGTTTATGACATATGAATGGTGTCTTAGGACTATTAGGTCATAACTTTTTCAGTTTCATAGACTGTCTAGAATTTGTTTTTTTTTTCTGAATTTAATTTAACTAGCATTATGTGCTGCTTAGCATAAAGGCAGCAAGCTATACACAGATTGGGATAAATAGAATAACTTTTCAAGGCATAGACTCTGAAATTGTTTAACTGATATATTCATTTGCATAGCTACCACTAAAATAAAAAATGTGTTTCATAAATCAGTTATTAAATGGGTAAGGCCAATACTACCTGAGTACCGACGCTCTGATTCAGGGCAGAAGTTGTTTAAATCTAATTCCTCTCTGATCTAGGGTTTTGTGGATTGAATCTTGTGCTGTTGGAATTGGTTACCTTTCTTTTTTTGGCTTCGTTACAAGTAGCTACCAGCTTTTCCCTGGCTAAATTATTAACCATGTATACTGGTCACGCACAATGCAGATTTTCCTGTGGAAAAAGAAACCTGTTACTAATAATTGGGTATTTCATATAATATTCCAGATGTGTCCAAGACTGAAATGTGTGTAAAAGATTTTGCTTTTGACAACTTGAACTGACATTCATCATATGTTTTTTAAAACCTGGGAGGAAGAAAATAGCAGCTCTCACCTCTCAGGGATTGTCAGTGCTGCTCCCTAATCTGCCAGAGCTTTGCTAGTGTGAGCAGTTTGCTGTGAGCTAGACACTACATTGGAAGTATATCGGTGGTGATGCACATAATATGTAAGCAGACAGTCAGCAGTCACCGGATTTGCCTAGTTCTGGAGTTTTCACATAATATGTAAGCAGTCAGCAGTCACCAGACTTGCCTAGTTCCAGAGTTTTCTTACTGAAACTATTTTATCTGACCATAAATAAGAAGCTGCTTGAAAGAAAACATCACAAGTGATTATTTATTTTGTTTGGTTTCAAGGTTTTAACTCTATCCTGTTGTTCTTTACTGCTGTTACTACATAAGTTTGAAAGTTGGGTGCTTTAAGAACTTATCTAATATATCTTAAGCTAGGTCATAGTTATGCTGTTTAGAGATTCCTGTTGTCAGTCATGAAGACTCGTAAGGAAAGGCTGGGATTATTAAAGTGACCTAAAAAGGGGTGAAGAAACCTAAAAGAGAGAGCCATCTAGTTTTGATTTTGAAATTAGCAGTCTAAAATAAAACATTTTTTTCCTTAAAAAGATATTGAAGGAGATACTGTAATTCCTGTATTGTAGTTGATATTTAGAATGGAAATAATCGCTTGAGGTCTCAGGAGTGAATTAGACTCTGTAAAAAAGGATTTCAGGGGAAGCAAAGAACTATTTGCAAGTGATATGAGAAGGGACGGCTTTTTAGACCGACAAAGATAATGAATTTTGCAGTTTTCAAACTAATAACAGAGAAAAAAATCCCAGTTGACATCAATCAAAAAATTGAAAAATTTGGTCTATGAGGGGAGGATAAAATGCCTCATGGATTGGACAAAAAAAGGTTGATTTAGGTAATACTGTGGAGTTTTTTTTCCTTCTATTATATCAAACCCCTTTTCATTTCTTTAGTAAATTGTATGCATGTTAAAGTGTCTTTTTTTTTAAATGTGGAGGAAAGTAGAGAAGGAATGTGAGGTGGACAACAGAGGTGTCCCAAACACCTTTAGAATGTGTCTGGAAATAACGGACAAAAAAAGGACGAAAATTTTTCTTCTTGACGTGGTTCGTCTCAGAACAATTATGACATAAGTTTTAGAATAATGTTTAAACTTTCACTTCATAATTGTAAAATGTTTTCTAGAATTACTCTATGTTTTAAATGCCTTTCTTTCAGAAAGTGTATAAGCATTCACGATTTCTATATGCCATGGGCAAATCCACTGTACCTTTGCATTTTATGCATTGTAAGGAGTACATACAAAGGCATGATCTCTTTTCCCAGACTTCTGAAACTGCAAGTTTCTGCTGTATCAGTATCAGCATCTGGAATGTGATTATATGATACTGGCTGACTGTGTGGACAAGTATTCCTTTTAGCTAATAAATTAACAATAGAGCCGCTGTCCGTTTTCAATGCTTTAATTTTGTACCTATTTTAGAGATGCATCTAGAGGCAAAATTCATACCTAGGCCTTTCCTGTGCAGCACTGCAATTTATTGCATATTTCTCAGAGTTAAAAATAAAAAATATTCACTTATTTACATTCTAACTTTCCTACAGTAGACACAGCATCCTAATGAAGCTGTGCACTGTATTTTTTTTTTTCTTTCATGGACTCATTTTAATAAATGACTACTACTGCTTTCTTTTTACTCAGATTTTTGTCTTTTTTGAGAGGAAAATCTCAATAGAAATTCATTCTTTTTCATGTCTTCAAAGTCACTGGAAATCTTTCTCCTCTAAGAGCGAGAGGCAATAATTTTAGAGATTACTTGAAGTTTCTAGAAAATTGCTCCAAGTAGATAGGAGCAGGAAGTTACGAAAAATAAAACGCTGTTAGAGAACATGATGTCTTGCAACATGACCGAGTTCTAATTCATTCTGTGCATCTGGGACGCAGTGTTGGAGGGACAGAGCTGAATCCTGCTGCCGTAGGTGAGAAGCATCCGTCATCTCTGTAATGAACAGATATGAGAGAGGAGCGTTTGCCATGCAGACCTCTCCGGTCGTGGTTTGTCAGTGGTTCAGCCCCTGAAGGTCCCATCTGCCCTGAAGCTGTGCGCGTGGTTGCGCTTGGAGCTGCTCATGTTTTGGCTGCTGTGCTCCTGCTGCTGCCCGGTACCATTGCTCATTTAATTATTCTCTTGACTCTCACTGAGTAAAACGTGAGCACAAAGTGGTTGTGACCGTGAGAGCCAAGGTTTCCTGTATTTGCTGGTGATCGATGTTGGTTTTGACACAGCTGGTTTGTATCTGTGGCTGGTCTGTGTTGCGGAACTGAGGGAGGGATTCAGCCTTGCTATCTTTAGCCACTAGTTTGCTGACTTACGTGCTTCTATTTTAAGTGCACAGAGAGAGAAGGACGCACTTCTAGTCCCATGGGAAGGTAAAAAGAATGAATAACCTTTCGACATGCCAGCCTGACGCACAGTCAGCACTGATGCATGATACTAGGAGTTTAGCTGCTGAATTAATTAAGCTTTATAGGATGATTCTTGTGACGACGGCTGTGTCTGCAGAAGTACGCAGCAAAGTCAGCCTGCCAGTTCAGTTTGGTTAGCTCTTTTATTCCCCACGCCACTCTTTGTTTTGAGGGGAGTGAAAACAGCATCAAAAAAGTACAAGTAAACGCTGCCATATGTTTGCCATCAGGTGACTTCAGTATGTGGCCCTTCATCTGTCATGGCTTGGTACATAACAGAAAGAGCAGAGCAACAGGTCAGAAAGTTAACCATTAGCTGAGTATCAGTACTTGCTGGTGAGTGATGGCTGGGGTTTCACTGGTTCGGCGGCTTTTTGGCGGTCCTGGTGAAGCAGGTGTTTTAAACCGATCAGTATCTGATACATCCTTTAAATAAACCCCTCTGTCAGGAGTATTCATGTTCGGGCAGTAGCTGCCCAGCTGTGCTCAGACTGTGACACCGAACGTGTTGGGGAATGCCTGAAGACACCTTGCACAGGCAAGCCCAGGAAACAATCTCCCCAGGGTTGTGAATATCCTCATCAATGCAAGTCGAGAGACATCTGTTGCCAAAGTGGGGGCAGGGCGTGGGGGGAGGTAACTGTACCATATGAGCTAATCTAAATTCAAACTGTGCAAAATCCTTGTGGGCTCCAAAGCAGAACCAGCGTTTGAGGAGGATTGCAGGTGGTCCTGTGGTGATGGAAGATGAGAGTAATGAGCATCTGACCAGGTATAAAGGGTTTAGCAGATCAAAAGCTTTGCTTCTGTCAAACAAAAACCTAAAAAGGCTTTTAATTAACAAACTACTTAATGAAGAAGCACAGAGAACAGAAACATTAGCATTGAACCTCTGCCCCCTCGTGTGGGATTTTGAGTCTGTGTGTGTTCTTGCTCTATCTCTGCAGAACAGATGTGGTTCTTTTTGCAGGAAAAACTCTGGAGATGAGCACAGACTGCCTTAAAACGTTGTCTCACAAGCAGGGGTTTTAAAATGGGATTTTAGCAGAGTATTGCCCAGGCAGGCTGTGAATAGTAAGCAGATATGTAATGCAAAAGGAGACCACCTTACTTAAATGAAAAGCGTTTCATTAGCCAACCTTTAAACATACTACAGATAGACTCATTTTACATGTAGCATTCATAAGCTTGTTTTCTAGTGGGTCATTTTGCTTTTTCTGCCATGAGTTCACACTTCATGTGAGCTTCTCAGAGTCACTCTAGGTTTAGATGATTAAGCATCATGAGGGGTGAAATAGACACTCTTTTAATTTAAAGGATAGTATGTCTTATTGGCATTGTAACCAAAATATAAAAGTCAAATGATCATGGAAGGTAATAAGTGACATCAATGAACCTGGATTTTTAGTCAAACTTGAATTCATTTAAACAGTCTGTATCTCAGTGATCCCACTCATGGTACCTCTAACATGTTTTAGTGGCTTTTTTTTGCCTTTATGATATTCATTATGATTTAATTATTTATGAAATATAGACTGATGGAGGCCTTAAATTTTGTTTGCTTTATTTCTTGTCCCTGGAAAGGTGGTGTTACAGCTGTGTCTTGCTAGTGTGCTCTGAAGATAAATCAACTGGAATTTGTGATCCAGACTAAAAGACCGAAGGCACAGAGATACATAATTGGGTGCACATTGTGTCACGGTATGTGGCAATGGACATGTAGATTTCTGGCTGGTAATGTCAATGTATAGAAACCTCTGCGGTAGCTGCAAAAGCAAATTTCACCTGTGTTGCTATGATTTTCCAGTGGTTGCCTGTGGAGACTGTTGTTACTTTCTGTGCTATTCCATGGATCCTGTGCCCTCGATTTACTATACTGTGTGTGCTGCTAAGAATGTGGAAAAGGTGAGAATCAGGGGGAGGAAGAGAATCATTACTTTATAATGCATTATAAAGAGCATTGTGCTGTGCAGAGTAAATGTACTTCGGGAAACTCTCTCTGACAATAGCTGTGCCAAAGTTTTTTAGTGAAAGTCTCAAGCTGTGCTTTGAACTTATCTGTCAGTAGCCCTACTGTATAGTAAGAAGTCTGTTTTTTTCTAGGTGGGTTTTCTCTTTGGGATTTATGATTTTTTTTAGACTGGAATATTTGATCTATTATCTCCTTTTTACATATGTATTTAGAAGAAAAATATAGGACTATGTCTCCAAAATACACCAAATCTGGGATTGTTTAGGTCAGATCACAATCAGTAAAGGTGTTCCTAGGCTTAAGATTGCAAAACACACCAAGATAAAACTCCCTAGAGTTTAAAAGATATGCTAATATATTCATACTAATTTAAATGGGAAGCCCTATTGCTGTCTTTGGGCTGAGAGTCTAAAACCAATCAGCTGGCTAGGGGATTATTTTTAGTCAAAGTATCAGCTACAGTTACACAGGCAACTGGGAACTATGAAATGTAGAGAAAAAACTTTGGTGCAAGTATCATTCAGGAAAAAAATGGGGAGGGGAGGAAAAACCTCCTTAGCAATATCCACGTGTTCCATGTATAACACCATGTATCCTGTCGCCTCCTTAAGGCTTTCTTGTATTCCTCCTGTCCTACTGCTTGCTCTTACCCGTGTGGGTGAGATGCTCAGATATTGATTTACTGATTTCACCACCTGTCTGACAGCTGAGCATCTGGCTCAGGTTACCTTCTTCGGAAGGTACTTGTGGGTGACTCTGTTGACTTCCATGTACTTCAGAGAAAACCAGATCTGTATCTGTTGAAGAGGGCTGGGAACTGAGACCTAATTCTTACTTTCTGTTGGTGCAAGCAAGACCTAACTCCAATGAACTAGATAAATTAACCCTTCTCTGAAATGGCAAATGAAACAAGAACCAAAAGTAGCTGTTTAGTAATAACCTATATAATGGAGAATTCAAAGCAAGACAGAGGCCATTTAAGGGTGAATTCTAATTGCAAGGTCACAAGAAAATAATAACCTTTTATGATAAACGCTCAAAGAAACCACAGTGAGATAACAGTTGCTTGTATGTCTGCTTAGATATGAAGATCTGTTATGAAAAGTGTAAACACAGTCTGTGGATACAGTGCAGTTTGTATAATTTAAACACCAGAGGGGACAAATTTGGTTTTAAGGAATTGGCAAGGATACGAAGTGTTCAACCCTCAATGGTCAAAAACTTCTGAAATTGATTTAAAAATGCAAGTTGACAAATAATCATGGTTTCCTTATGTTTGCCTTCTGAGGCATTAGATTTGGGTCACATATTGTTTCCTCAGTCAGATAATCCCAGGACAGTAGTCCTTACAGCTTGAAAAATCTCTGTTATTGTCTGCCTGACAATAAAACTGGGAGAACTGGCAATAACCTAAAAGTGACACCGAGTCTTAAAGAGATAGAATAGAATTTCATAGTTTTTAAAAAAAACCTGTGATTCAAATCAATAGGACTTCAACACAGCAGACGATTGGAAAAAAAAGAGAAGAATGGAATATCTTTTGATAGCTGGAAACTAAAATTGATGCTTAGAAAAAGAGACAAAAGGGGCAATTTTAGCTAGCTTTCAGCTGCAGCCTCTCTCCTGTGTAATCCAGTGGTTGCTAATTCGTTAGGATAACCTCTGAGAGGATTAATTTTACAAGTCTGTGCGACGGCCAGGAGTGGCACTCGGTGCCGTGTGGCTGCTTGCCAGCAAAGGCGGAGTGATTGCAGCCAGGGCAGGTTTCCAGGGCAGCCCGGGCGCTGTGGTTGCCATCCTGGCATGGAGCAGATTGCGCTTGTCTTTGTCTTGGCAGGAGCTGCACTCTGCCAGCGTCACTCCAGGATGAAAAGCCTGGTATTGGGACCTCTGCAGAACGTGGTGGCAGAACAAATGGGTGGGAGGCACGATGTCTCTCCCTGCACCTGCTCCCTGCTCCCACACCCTGTCTCCGCTGAGGACTGGTATCTCCTCTCGTCCCACTGTTCCCTGCCATATCTGCTTTTTTTTTTTTCCTTTTTCTTTTAAATTTGACTTCATCCTTCCAGCACTTGTCCCAGCTTTTGGGATCTTGTGATAAAAGGGAATGAAAAGACAACTTTCCAACTGTAGCAAACCCAGAGCAGGCATGGAACGGGTTACAGATAATTAATGAGGAGCCACTGCGTGAGCGCTGGGCAGGTGGCTGAGAAGCATGTGTGCACGCATACATCACGTCCCTTGTGAACTGTGTGGAAAACGCAAGGATGTGCATTTGCAATGACAATCTGTTTACAAGGCCTGGGATAGATCTTTTGTTCATGAGCGTGTAGGTGGATTTCTCCTAACATGATTAGAATTTCATGCAACTTCTTCAGACTTCATCCCTTTAACTAATTGAAGCTGCTGTATTTTGCTCTCCCCGAGTCTCTTCCATGTTCTTTTAGATGAATGCACACTCACTGCGTTTCCAAAGAGTATTTCTGCTGATTTTGTGTGTCAGAAATGGGCTGTTAGGTCTGATGAAGTGGCTGACCCCAAGTCACATAGAGCCTGAGACTAGCACGCGGCTTGTCCCCAGCAGTGCTGCTATTCTTCCATTCCTGGTGTGCGGGACAGCAGAGGGCCCTGCAGACACAGTGCTCCTTGGGTACCACATCCTTGGCTTTAGTGGAGCCTAGTCGACCGAGACGGCTGCTGCCCCATCTCCTTCCGAGAGTTGCTGACTGTTTAGTGCCCCACCAACAGACAGAGTACAGAAACATGTGCTGGCGACTGAGGTAGGTGGGAATAAATTTTCAAATGAGGGATGAGGAAAGATAAAACATATCATGGCACTTCCTTGTCAGTGTCAGCTGGAAAGCGGACACAACTGGCAGGAGGACTGATATTTTGAAGAGCACTCAAGGACATGATTGTGGTTATCAGTTGACACTTGGCAATAAAATGAGAGGTTGAGTAGAGGGGACTGATAAACTGGCTTGGGTGGGCATTGCGGCCAGTCAGCTGTGGGGGTGAAGAGCAAGTAAATGCGGAGAGGGGAAAAATGGGCAAGGAGGAGCTGGCAAATTGTGAGAGCAAACATGGGAAATGCAGGCTTTGGAGAACAACTAGACTGATGGTTTAAAGCTGTCCAAGTTCAGATGTAAAGTCCCTTCACAGACATTAACAACCCTTTCGAAATTCAGTCGTTGGTAGGACAGAAGGGACTTCTGTTTTTATGTGGAATGAGTAAGTAGCTGACTAGTCCTCTGCTGCTTCTGTTGTTGTCTGTTTTGGGGCTAATAGTGGGAAAGCTCAAGAGGAAAAGATTTTGATCAAGTCACTGATCTATTAATTGCAAAGCAATTTTAAGCGCCAGGGGATAGTGCTGGCTGCATACAGTTGCCAAAATTCGGTGTGCTGAGAAGAACCATACACCGAGAGGTAGACACCTGACAAATGTGTAACTTTTCCTGTCTTCTGCAGTGGTGTGTAAATTCTGTACAGCAGCACAACATTATTCCCGGCAAAATATTCCTGTGAAGATATTGCTCCTTGTAAGTCATCGGAAAAGTTAGGAAACAGGTGCTTGTGTTGCTAAGACAGGCTGCGCAGGTCCCACTTAAGGAAAAGATGCTCTGAAACGTCTTGACACGTTTGGGAAGTTTCAGGTTGCTTTGCACCTTGTGCAGTGAAGACGTAGCATTCTGTCTTGCACCCTTGTGTAAAACGATTAGCTTTCTTGGTTCATACTAAGGGGAATCTGGTGCTAGAGTCTGTGCGCTACAGCTGTGCCTTCAGCATAGGTCTGGCAGGGGTCCCTGGCTCTGCTCAGATTCCTTCCATTCACTGTTACCCTTTTTGTCCTGTGGAGGAGTTGCTGTTTGCAGAAACGAGCTCTCCTTACCTCCCATCCATCTTTCCCCTAGTCGTCAGCACTGTAAAATCCATACACAAAACACTGCCTGCTGATTTCAAACCTGCTGTGCACAGCACACCAGCAGGCACCCTTGTTGCAAGATGTTGTAGTTCCAGCTGATAATTCTGCTCCGTTGATTTTCACATGTGACTTGGGGAGAAGCGCTGGCTGCACCACAGATATGGGCTAGCTCCTTATCAAGGGCAGTGAGAGCTCTGGTGCAGAACAGCAATGGTTGTTGTGCCTGTTCTTTGATACCTTTTCTGAAGTAATAATAAAAATTCATTTTCAGGAAAGAAAACAAACCCGGTGGGGCCCTGTTAATGGGTATCAGTGGCCTTACGAGGCAGGGCATATGCTGCTTGAATTCTTTGCGCTCCAGCTCTTTCCAGCTCTTCCCCTGAGCTGGAGTAGTAACTATCCATTTTGGGTGTCTGTGATATTCATAACATGAAAGCATATTGCTCTCAGTACAGATGAGCTCCCCTACCTCACGGTGGGATGAAACCCAGGGCACAAGTGCCTCGACCACTGTCACAAGGTTGACTGTACAAGAACAATTGGTTTCTAAATGTGTCTGAACCTTGGGTGACCTGAAATATCGCAGCAAGTACTACAAGCTGGGACATCTGGTGGACAATAAAACTTTTTTTTTAATTTGTTTTCACATGAAGCAGCTGTACTTGAGCAGATGACCAGGGGCTGTGTAATCAAAGTATGAATAGCTGAATTAGCAAATTATATTAGGCTTCTTAGGCACTTATTTAAATGCTGCATGCTCTTTTTTAATTTTGCTTTATTAACATCTACCAAAAACACAGCAGTGTTGGCATTATGGTTATTAGTGACTTATTTGCTTCATTAAAATTTACAGCACGTTTTACGTTCACCATCTGGGACAGCTTCTCCCATGTTTACGGTTAAAATGTAACTTAAAGCTGGGCCTAATAGTCTAAAATAAAAGATTTTATAGGTAAAACTCTTTCTTTGGATGCCAGTGTTACCTCTTTTCTCTAGTGTGCAAACAGAATGCTACTTAGCCCAGTCACCATGGTACAACTTAGTGCTAGGATACAGACAAATATTTCTACTTTCAACAAAAGATGTTGTTGTATGTAAGGAAAAGGTCGATCGTGCTATTACTTGGAAAGCTGCAGCTTGTGGAAGATGGCTGGGGAGGGAATTAGGCTGCTCAGAGGAACGTCAGACTGAAGGACCTTCTGGGTCACTGAGTCTAAACTCCTGTTATTGCAAGTAACTACCTTGGATAATCACTTTCCAAAGGACTGGAACAAGAATAAGCAGCGCAAGAGAAATGTGAATGTGTTGAAAGGCAGCACACATGAGCATGGCTCTGAACCAGAGCAGATCTACCTCTACAGTTTCCAGGTTTGAGTTGCAAAAATGCATGGGCAGACGTACATATGTAAAGTATGTCTTTGCTTAACTGCATACACATAGCATTTAATTCTTCTTCTTCCCTTTTCCTGCTTTTCTTTACTGTTGAGTAATGAGGATGGGAAACCCACTTTCTAGTTTATTGAGGTTGGGAATGTGGAAACATCATTGTGTGCAGAGAGAGCAAAGGGAAGAAAGAAGGTGAGAGGCCTGTCGTATACTAGTACTAAGAAAATGTGCTTTCCCCACTGTTTTGGGTCTGAAAA
>Ga0181612_105940_pt1 | contig 11925 bp, 9 predicted proteins | sample HoacroProtozoa21_FD_119630 | JGI IMG/M metagenome (GOLD analysis project Ga0181612, IMG submission 119630) | Hoatzin crop microbial communities from Cojedes, Venezuel. Combined Assembly of Gp0051906, Gp0051904, Gp0051908
ATCTCCGCGCCGGCATCCTCCAGGGCGTCCAGCGTTTCCCGATAGCAGAAGCAGAAGGCACAGTCACAGGCCACGCCGATGCGCGGCTTGCCAACCTCGGGGCGGCCCGTCGGTTCATATGCCGGCAGATTCGGGCCGTCAAAAATGCGAAGAATTGCGGTGGCGTCGATGGTCTTTTCGGCCATCAGAGCCAGGGCGTCGATCCGCTGGGACAGGTTTTTGATCTCTACGGCCGTCAGAAGTCCTAGGTGGCGGGATTCGAATTCCGCGGCAGTCAGATGCGGGAGATACCCTACGACAGGAAGCCCGAGCTCTTCTTCGAGCATCGGCTTCAGGACGTTGTAGAGGGACCGGGAGCAGTTGTTGAGCAGGATGGCGCGGATGCGGCTGTCCAGGCGGAAGTTCAAAAGCCCTTTCAGTTCCGCCGCCAGCGTCAGGCTGTTCCCCTTGGGTTCGACCACAAGAAGGGTCCCCATACCCAGCGTGTCCGCCAGGTGCCAGGAACTGGCCTGGTCCGTGGTACCGCCGACGCCGTCGTAATACCCCATAACGCCTTCGACCACACACGAATCCACCCCGCCGGCATAGCGGGCGTACAGACGGCGCACGCATTCTTCGTCCGACAGATACAGGTCCAGGTTGTGGCTGTCCACGCCCAGAACCGAGCGGTGGAACATGGGGTCAATGTAGTCCGGACCGCATTTGAACGCGCACGGCGAATAGCCCCTCCGTTTCAGAAGGGCCAGCAACGTACAGGTTATCGTGGTCTTGCCGCTGCCGGAGTACGGCGCGGCCACCAGAAATCGGATCATGTCAGGTTCCCCGCAATCAGATAAATGGGATTTTCAGCTTTCATCAGGGTATGTGAGCCGGCAGTCTCCGAGTGAGTTACGGAAAGCTGTGTGACCTCCGGCACCAGGTTGTGCCGTTTCAAGGTCTCCTGTGCCTGCTGAAGCGTGTCTAACGTAATGGCCGACACCACGATCCGGCAATCCGGATTGCGGTCCAGGACCGTGTCCAGGATGGCGGGCAGATAGCCGCCGGTGCCGCCGACAAAGACGGCGGACGGTTCCGGGAGGTCCGTCAGGGCCTCTGGCGCCGTGCCGCGAACCACAGTGAGGTTCCAGGCACAGAGCCGTTCGCGGTTTTCCCGAAGCAGCAGGCAGGCGGCCTCTTTGTGTTCCACCGCGTAGACCCGGCCTTCCGAAGCGGCGCGGGCCAGTTCGATACTGATACTGCCGGTGCCGGCGCCGATATCCCAGAGGACATCCTCCGGCTGAACGTTCAATTTCGCGAGCACTGCAGCGCGAACCAGCTGTTTGGTCATGGGAACGTCTCCACGGACAAAGGCAGAATCCGGCAGATGGACGCCCTGGGAGTCCGGGACCGGAGCCCCCTGGACCAGAAGGACCGAAAGCGGACCGAAGGTACGATCCACACAGCCGCCGACCGTGCCGGTATAGACTTGCTCCGATTCATAGGAGAGGTCCTCCCCCACGGCCGCTTTCAGGGAGCCCAGGCCGGCCTCCGCCAGTTCGGCACAGAGGTCTGCCGGGGTCACCGAGCCGCCGGTCAGGAACAGGGTGGTCCCCTTCATGACCGATGTGACCGGGTCACAGGAGACGCCATGGGCGGACACCAGGTTCCAGTCCTGCCAGGGGATTCCCAGACGGGCAGCCAGAAGCTGTGCGCTGGACACGCCGGGCAGCACCTGAAAGCGCATGCGGTGCTCCTCCAGAAGCCGGATCAGGGAGGCGGCGCCAGAGTAAAAACCGGTGTCTCCGCTGTACAGGACGACTGCATGACGGCAGTCCGCGTGCTCCAGAAGGGCAAAGATCTCCGTGGCGCGTTTGCACGCCTTCCGGTTTTTGGTGTAGTTGGAGGGAAGTTCCTTCACCAGACGCTCCGAGCCGATTATGAGGTCGGCGCGCGCCAGAGCGCCCAGAACTTCCGCGGTAGCGCCGCGCAGGGAGCCGCCGCCCAGGGCCGCCAGTGTGATTTTCACAGAATGCCTCCTTTAAAGCAGGGCCAGAGCGGCCTGCCGGACGTCTTCATAGGAGTCCCCTTCTTCGTCGGGACTCCGAAGGACAATGAGTGTACTGTCTTCCTGTTTCGCCGCAGCGGCTTTTTCCGGGAAGCCTCCCGTGGATCCGCCGTCCTTGGTGACCAGGTATTGAATGTGATACTGCCGGATCAGTGACCGGTTGAGGTCCTCGGAAAACGGGCCCTGCAGGGCAATCAGGTTGCGGTGCGGGATGCCCAGTTTCAAACAGGCCTCCAGATTTTCCACCGCCGGTAAGACCCGGGGATACAGCCGCTCCGGAGAAAGATTCCGAAACGCCGGAAGTTCTTTGGAACCGGTGGTCAGAAGGATGTTCCCTTCGGTGTGAGACAGATAGTCGGCCGCTTCCGCCGCAGTGTCCACGACAATGCAGTCGTCCGGCAGAGAACACCGTTCCCGTTTCAATCTGCAATAAGGAACCCCAACAGCCTTTGCCGCTGTGCGGATATTCTTTGTAGCTTCCCTGGCATAGGGGTGGGTAGCGTCCACACAAAGATCCGCACCCTGCAAAGCCTTCTGCATACCGGCAATATCCAGCCGGCCTGTGTGGACCGTAATATTGGCGTGTTCCCCCTGCTCTTCCCTTCCGTAGTCGGTGGCTACGAAGACATGGACGTCTGCGCCGGCATCCGCCAAATCACAGGACAGGGTCCGGCCCTCGGTCGTGCCGGAGAAGAGGATCAGTTTCATTTCCGATACCCCCGCGGCGTGACCATGCGCCCGTTGATCAGACGCGTGGTGGATGAGCCAATATAAATTGTGGTAAACATGTCCGCCGAAAAGGAGACCAGTTCCGCCAGTGTACAGGTGCCGCAGGTCTGACCGTCCCGGCCGATGTTGCGGGCCCAGCCGCAGACCGTATCCGGGGACTTTCCGGACCGGAGCAGGATGGCGCAGGCCCGTTCCAGGTAGTCCTGACGACGGCGCGAGGAAGGATTGTACAGAGCAATGCAGAAATCCGCTGAGGCGGCGGCCTGCAGACGATTTTCAATAATCTCCCAGGGCGTCAGAAGATCCGACAGAGAAATGATACAGAAGTCATGCCCCAGCGGCGCCCCTAAAAGTGCCGCGCCGGAGGTGGCCGCCGTCACGCCGGAAACCATTTCAATGTCCACGTCCGGGTACTCCTCCGCGCACTCCAGAAGCGGAGAAGCCATGCCGTAGACCCCGGCGTCCCCGGAACAGACCAGGGCAACGGTCTTTCCGCTCTTCGCCAGTTCCAGGGCCTTCCGGCACCGGTCCAGTTCTCCGGTCATGGGAGTCGAAAAGGTCTCCTTGTCCGGAAACTCCGTGCCAAGGAGTTCCAGATACCCGGTGTAGCCGCAGAGCACATCCGCTGCTTCCAGCGCAGCCTGCGCCTCCGCCGTGCGGCCGGACGCCTTTCCGGGGCCCAGCCCCACTACATACAACATGCCCATTTGTTATCTCCAATTCGGGGTATACGATTTGACGGCCAGCGCAAAGGTGATGCCGTCATACGTCTGCTTCGGCACCAGGAGGGTGCCACTGGATGCCAGGACTGCGCTGCGCTCACAGACGTTGTCCACACCCGTCGTCTGTCGGACAAAGTCCGAGGCGGTAAAGGTTCCCGGCACCGCCCGCAGGTCTTCTGCGGGGTATGTGAGAAGATCCCAGCCGTGTTCCTGGCAGAACGTCCGCAGCCCGGGTTCGTGTTGTTTCAAGTCGATCGATGCGGCGTAATCCACCGCGTCCGGAGAGATGTTGTGTGCCTGAAGAAAAGCCTGGAACGCCTCTTCCAGCGCGTCACACGACGTCCCCTTCTTACAGCCGACACCCAGCGCCAGAATCCGCGAAACCACATGAAGGGACGGCCCGCCGGTCGGGCGGTGAATGCCAAAATAAATATCATAAGGCGCGGACTCCACAAGTTGAATGCCTTGGGGCGTCTCTCCTTCCAATTCAAATTCACTGCAGAGCCGAACGGTCTGGCCGGCCAGCAGTGCTCCAGAGATGGTCTTAATCCAGGACGGATTCCCGATCCGGGCGTGCTGATGCTTCGCCCATTCGTCCACGGCAAAGACGCCGTGGTTGTCCGTCGACGTGGTGATGACCGGTGTGGCGCCGCAGAGACGGGAGATCCGGCGTGCCAGGTCATTGGCTCCGCCGAGATGGCCGGACAGGATGGGCACCGCGAACCGGGCGGTGTCGTCCAGGACGACGACAGCCGGGTCGGTCGTCTTATCCGCGGCAAACGGCGCGATGGCGCGCACCGCAATGCCGACAGCACCCACGTAGACCAGAGCGTCGGCGGCATAAAAATGAGAGGCGGTCCAGTCCGCCAGGGAATCCTCTTTGCCGCACCGTGTGCTGGTGCCACCCAGGACTTCCGCCAGGGAATCCGCGAGTTTTTGCCCCGCATCCGTAAAGGAGAGAACCGCAAGAGGTTCTTTCTCCGCCGGTGCGCGATATTCCGTGGCAAAGGACGATTCATACAGGTGGCTGGGCTCCGGAGCGCCCGTGGCGGCCAGGAAGTCCCCCACCAGGACCATGGCCGTTTTCGTGATGCCGGCCTCTTCGCCGGCGGCAGCCAATGTGCTCACGGTGCAGTGGACCACTTTTTCCTCCGGCCAGGTAGCCTTGTAGACCAGCGCCGCCGGAGTTTCTTCCGTATAAGCGCCGCGCAGAAGTTCCGCCTGGACCCGGGGCAACATGCCCGCGGACAGGAACAGCGCCATACTGGCGCCGTGCGCGGCCAGACTGTGTAATTGTTCCTCTTCCGGCACAGGAGTCTTCCCGGCCAGGCGGGTCAGAATCAGCGTCTGGCTGACGCCGGGCAGCGTATACTCCGCGTTCAGGGCCGCAGCGGCGCCGGAAAAAGCGGAGACCCCCGGGACGACTTCATAAGAGATTCCATGCTGGTCCAGAACCGCCATCTGTTCGCGGATGGCGCCGTACAGAGAAGGGTCTCCGGTGTGGAGGCGGACCACGTTCCGGCCCTTTTCGTCACAGGTGATCAGGAGGTTCAGAACCTCCTCCAAATGAAGTTCGGCACTGTTGTAGAGTTTGCAGTCCGAACGGGCCAGACCCAGAAGCGCCGGGTTGACCAGGCTGCCGGCATAGACGATACAGTCCGCCTGCCGCAGCAATTCCGCCCCGCGCAGCGTGATCAGGTCTTCGGCCCCCGGGCCGGCGCCCACAAAATGGATCATGGAGTCTCCTTTACGATCAGTGTGACAAAGTAGCCGAAGTCCGTGTCCGGTTCCTCGGCCCAGTTGGCGATGACGTGCTCGGTGGACAGGCCGCAGTCGGCCACCAGTGACGTCTGTTCCAACAACTGTTCTTCTTTCAGGATTTCATAGACCGCCGGCAACTGCCGGCCAGCCTTCATTAATACTTTGGTTCCGGGAAGTCGTAAAGCTTCCCGCAAGCGGTCCGGGTCAGCCCCGGCAGGAAGGATGTGGACTTCAGTGTCCAGTTCCGTCAGGCTCCGGTTCAGCCGGGCAGCCGAGGCGGAAACACTGGAAATTCCCGGCACCAGGACCGTGGAATAGCCGTCGGCTTCCAAAAGACGCTGGATATATTGGACCGTAGAATACAGTGTGGCGTCCCCAAGGGTGATCATGGCGACGTCTCTTCCGGAGTCCAGGACATTCCGCACCTTTTCGGCAGAATCCTCATAGGAGGACTGCCGGTGCTCCGGGTTTCGTTCCATAACAAATTCCAGCGGCAGGAGTGTTTTGTCGGAGAGGTCCAGGGCGGCCTTTACGACCTGCAGAGCCCGTTCGGTTCCCTTCCGGGTCTCCGGAACCGCCAAAACCGGACAGGACTTTAGAACTTGAAGTGCCTCCAGCGTCAGGAGCTCCGGGTTTCCCGGCCCGACGCCAACGCCGTAAAATGTTCCTCTCATGAGCGCCTCCATTGGGCAAGAAGCCGGGCCGCCGCAGGACTTCGAAACAGTTCCCCGCAGGTGTTGGAGAACACGAGCACTCCGGCTGTCACGGGGTCCGGCAGCCAGATGTTCAGTTGGTCCTGAATGGCAGAGCCCAGGCTCTGCAGAACCGGGTCCCGAAGGGCCTGATTTTCCAAAAGTTCCAATGCCGCTTCGGTTGTAGCCGCATTTAATAGTTGCTGACAAACGGAGTCCGACGCACCGCAGCGGGCCGCGTGGTCCGCCAGCGTGGTCATCCGATGATCTCCGTATTTGGAATGCGTGTTGCGCGCGCCGGCGGCCACTTTGACCAGTTTGCCCAGATGGCCGACCAGCAGCAGTTGAGGGATGCCGTATTCCGCGCAGAAATCCAGCGCGTCCCCGATAAAGTTGGAAATTTTGAGGACTGGAATTCCCAGTTGGTCCAGTCCGGAAGACCGGATAAAATCCTGTCCATAATTGCCCGGGGTCAGGATGAGTTGTCGGGCCCCTTCCGCGGCGAGCTGGCGGATCTGAACCCGAAGAGTGTCCACCAATGCCTGTTCACTCATGGGCTCCACTATACCGGAGGTTCCAAGAATGGACAGACCGCCCTCCACCCCGAGGATGGGATTGAAGGTTTTGGCCGCAATTTTCTGACCGTTCGGAATGGAGATCACGACGCGAAGGCCGCCTTCGTATTCGGCCTCCGCGCAGACGGACTCCACTTCCTGTCGGATCATCTGCCGGGGCACACGGTTGATGGCGGCAGCGCCCACCGGCTGGTCCAGGCCGGGCCGCGTGACGCGGCCGACCCCTTCTCCTCCGTCGATCACGATTCCAGGATTTTCGAATTTACAGACCGTAGCCGTGACGGTCATCCCGTTGGTGATATCCGGGTCGTCCCCCGCGTCCTTGACCACGCTGCAGACCGCCCGGTCCTCTTGGAGGACACATTCCGCGGGAGCCACAGAAACCGCCCACCCCTTCGGGGTCTGAAGAGAAAGTTCCGTGGGCGCATGCCCGGTCAGGAGGAGCCAGGTGGCACCGGCGGCTGCCAGTGCCGCACAGGTGCCGGTGGTGTATCCGCAGCGGAGCTCCTGGTCCCCGGACCGGATGGTGTGGTCAAAGGACATGCGCGTCCTCCAGTGTTTTTCTTAAATGATCGGCGTACATCTGCTGGATCTCCGGCAGAACGCCGAGTCCACTCATGGTGTAGGAGACCCGGAGGCCGTTCAGTTCCAGAACGCTCTTCCAGCTGAGGTTGCCGTCCCCGGCCATGTCGTTGCGGACATGGTCTCCGTTGACCAGCATGATGGGCACAAGGTGCGCGAACGACACGCCGAAGGCGCGGACTTTCGCCACCACGTCCTCCAGAGAGGGCGTGCCCTCCACGGTTCCGACCACCATGTCCCGGCGGCCCATGGCGTCCAGTTCCGCCTGAAGGGCCCCATAAGTGACATTGGCATGGTGGTCCGTTCCGTGGCCAAAGAGCACGATGGCCGTGTCCTCGGCCGGCGGGTAATGAGCGGACAGGATGTTCGCAAACCGCGTAATATCCTCCGGAGAGGACAGGAGCGGCTCGCCAAGAAGCAGCTGCGGGAAGTCGTGGCGGTAGAAGCTGACGGTGTCCCGCAGATCATCGTATTCATGGCCGCAAAGCAGGTGCGTCGGTTGCAGGACAACACATTCGTACCCGCTGTCCTTCAGGTGCTCCAGGACGGCGGCCGGCGAATCCACCGACTGCCCCTTTTCCCCCAGGGCTTGGCGGATCATTCCGCTGGTAAAGCAGCGGAACAGCCGGGATTCCGGCAGAACAGTCTGCAGAGCTGCCTCCACTGCAGTAATATTTTCCATAGCGGGCGCCACAGTGGTGCCGAAACTGGCAACTACAAGGACCGGTGTCATAGGCGGTCTCCCTTCCTGATAACGTTAGACTTTGGTCAGTTTGGCAAAGTTGGCCATGACCTTTTTGGTGCCGGCCTTGTCAAACGCGATTTCCAGAAGGCTGTCGTTGCCCATGGGTTTCACGCTGAGAATGACGCCGGTTCCGAAGGCTTTGTGCTGAACCGTGTCCCCCACCGCGTACGATTCCTTCGAGCCAGTTGTAACGGTTTTTTTCTTGTACTTTTGCTGTTCAAACGCCTCGTTTCGCCGGGGTTTTCCGGTGGAATCAAACCCGGAGGAGCGGTACGATGACGAAGTGCCCCCGTACGTGTTCTTTCCGAACCCGGAGCTGTACCGGGTGGCGGCGTAGATGGAGTTGGAATCCGTGGTGTCCTCCTTGAACTCCGCGGGGATCTCATCCAGGAAACGGGACGGTGGGTTCCGCGTTGTGGAGCCGAACAGCAGCCGGGCGGCCGTGTTGGTCAGATAAAGCTTTTCCCGGGCGCGGGTGATGCCCACGTAGGCCAGGCGGCGCTCCTCTTCCACCGCGGACGGATCAAACATGGACTGCCGTCCGGGGAAGACGCCCTCCTCCATGCCGGTGATAAAGACGATGGGGAATTCCAGGCCCTTGGCCGAATGGAGCGTCATCATGACGCAGACATCCGACTGTTCGTTGTACTGATCGATATCCGAGAGCAACGCGACCTCTTCCAGGAAATCGGCCAGTTCGCCGTCCTCGTTTTCTTCCAGATAGCGGATCATGTTGGATTTCAGTTCGCGCAGGTTCTCCTGCCGCTCTTCCGCGGTCTCCTTGTCCAGTTCCAGGGACTTGTAGTACCCGGTGCGGTCCATGAGTTCGTCGAAGAGTTCGGGCATGGGGACCAGTTCCGCCTTTTCGCGAAGTTCGTCCATGAGGTCCGTGAACTGTTTCAGCCGGAGCGAGGCACGGGACAGCCGCTCATAGTCCTCCGCATGGGAAAGCACTTCATACAGACTGACGCCGATGCCGGCGGCAATATCCGCGGCGTGGTTGACCGTGGTGTCCCCGATGCCGCGCTTGGGCTCGTTGATGATGCGCCGCAGCTTGACGTTGTCCGACGGGTTGACCAGAACGGACAGGTAAGCAATGGCGTCCCGGACTTCCTTGCGTTCGTAGAACCGGCGGCCGCCGATGATCCGGTACGGAATGCCCATGCGGACAAACGCGCGCTCAATGGGGTTGGACTGCGCGTTGGTGCGGTACAGGATGGCATGGTCACTGAACCGGCGGCCCTTGGACACGTTGGTGGAGATCTCATCCGCAATGTACATGCCTTCGTCCGATTCGCTGGCCGCGGTGAACACCGTCAGGCGTTCCCCTTCCCCGGCCGCGGTCCACAGGTTCTTGCCCTTCCGTTCCGAGTTGTTCTTGATGACTTCGTTCGCCGCCGCCAGGATGTTGCCCGTGGAGCGGTAGTTCTGCTCCAGGCGGACCAGTTTGGCGTTCGGATAGTTGTCCTCAAAGCTTAAAATGTTTTCAATGGTGGCACCGCGGAAGCGGTAGATGCTCTGGTCATCGTCACCGACCACGCAGAGATTGTTGTACCCGCCGGCCAAAAGGCTGGTGAGCACGTACTGGGCGTGGTTGGTGTCCTGATATTCGTCCACGTGGACGTAGTGGAAGCGGCGCTGGTACAGGGTGCGGACTTCCTCATCCTGTTCCAGGAGCCGGACCGTGTTGAAGATCAGGTCATCAAAGTCCATGGCGTCCGCCTCTTTGAGGAGCTGCTGGTAAAGCTTGTAGCATTCGCCGTATTTGCGCAGGCGGATGTCTCCGCTGGCCTCTTTGGCGTAGTCCGCCACCGTGATCAGGCTGTCCTTGGCGTGGCTGATTTCCCGGAGGATTTCCTTGTGATTCAGGAGTTTGTCGTCGATGCCGAGGAGGCGCTGACACTCCTTCATGATGCGCTTGGAGTCGTCGGTGTCATAGATCGTGAAGTGGGACGAATACCCCAGACGGTCCCCGAAGCGGCGGAGGATCCGCGCGCAGATGGCGTGGAAAGTGCCGGCCCAGATCTCATTGGCGTCCGCGCCGAGGAAGGCGTCCAGGCGGGATTTCATCTCGTTGGCGGCCTTGTTGGTGAAGGTGATGGCCAAAATCTGCCAGGGCTCTGCCCGGTCGACGGCCAGGAGTTCCTTCAGGTCGTCGTTCATGGGGATCTTCCCGGCGGCGTAGTCCTGCGCCATGGCCAGGTCCGACGCGTCAATGGCGCGGCAGATTTCGTTGGAGTTGTAAGCGTTTCCGTACTTGACGATGTTGGCGATCCGGTTGACCAGTACGGTGGTCTTGCCGGATCCGGCCCCGGCCAGAACCAGAAGCGGTCCGTTGACCCGGAAGACCGCCTCCTTCTGGCGGTCGTTCATGCGTGAAAATTCGGCTTCTATGATGTCCTTGCGGACGCGGAGAAATTCTTTGTTGACGTTGGTTACTTCTGACATGCGTGTTCTCAGGCTCCCGTATTGTTCTTGAATTTGATGTAATCTTCCAGAATGATGACGGCGGAGACCGCGTCCACCACAGCCTTGCGGTCCTTCCCGCGGGTGTTGGTGACGTTCAAAGCCTTGTGGGCTTCCACGGTGGTCAGACGTTCGTCGTAGAGGACGACGTCCAGGCCGTACTCCGCATGAAGAAGATCCGCCAGATCCCGGCACTTCTGGGCGCGGGGTCCGTACGAACCATCCATGTTGCGGGGCAGGCCGACCACGACCCGTTCGGCGCCGTGCTCCTCTGCAAGGGCGGCGATCTTTTTGGCCAGTTTCGGTTGCCAGGACTCTATGATAACCGTGACGGGAGAGGCCAGCAGTTCCCCGGGGTCACATTCGGCGATCCCGGTGCGGGTGTCTCCGTAGTCCACGGATAACAGTTTCATGAAAGACTCCTTTCCGGATAAAGAGCGGCGGCGGAACGAAGAGAAGTCGTTCCGCCGTCGAATGGTCTAGGCGTTATCAGTGCCCGTAATAGGGCTGGGCAGCCGGTGAGCGGATGATCAGGGCCGGGTCCGTGATGGAGAAGGACGAGGGATCGGTGATATCCACGATGGTGGAAGACGAGGTGCTGGAGGAGTCGTCGTCATCCGAGCCGTCTCCCGCGGTGGTCGAGCCCGTGGTGGTGACCGTGTTGTTGTTGATGCTGGTGCTGTGGGTACCGTCACAGGTTTCGGGCATGTTGTCCTTGGCGAACCAGCCCTGTGCGGTCCGGCAGCGGGTACCGGCGGGTTTGCCGGTGGAGGTGCAGTAGGCCATGGAGACGATGGAGTCGTTGAAGTCGAACTCCTTGGAGGCCAGACCGCTGTGGAAGCGGTTCATGACAGCCGACCAGACCGCTGCGGCCGGGTTCGTGCTGGTGGTGGCCATCTCTTCCTGTTCGTCGTAGCCGTACCAGACGGCGGCGCAGTAGTAAGGCGTGCCGCCGCAGCACCATTTATCCTTGGTGTCCGATGTGGTACCGGTCTTCATGTAGGATTCAAATCCGGTGACGCCGCAGCCGCGACCGGTACCGGACGTGACGACCGTCTGAAGGATCTTGTTCATGATGCCGGCCGTACCTTCGGAGATGGCCTGCTCGGGTTTGGCGTCCTCACTGGAGAGGATCGTCTTGGTCCCGGTGTAGTTGGTAACCTTCGTGTAACAGGTGGGTTTGTAGTATTTGCCGCCGTTTCCGAACGTGCAGTATGCGGCGCACATTTCTTCCGTGGTAACACCGTTGGTCATACCGCCCACGGCCATGGAGGACATGTTGTCGTCCGTGTAGACGCCGTCCTCGACCAGTGTGGAGATATGGAAGACGTTCTTCAACTGCTTGAAGCAGGCTGTAGTGCCAAGCTGGTCAACGACCTGAGCGGCACAGGTGTTCAGGGACTGGGCCACCGCGTACTGGACGGTGACGTACCGGCCTTTGGCGCCGTAGTCTCCGGCGTAGTTGCGCGGCCACTTTTCGCCGTTGATGGTGAGGGCGTAGTTTTCGACCGGCGAGGAGTACCAGATGTCTCCCTTTTCCACGCCGGTGGAGTACGCGGACAGCGGTTTGATGGACGAACCCGGGGAACGGACCGCGTCCGTGGCGCGG
>Ga0181612_116216_pt1 | contig 11924 bp, 10 predicted proteins | sample HoacroProtozoa21_FD_119630 | JGI IMG/M metagenome (GOLD analysis project Ga0181612, IMG submission 119630) | Hoatzin crop microbial communities from Cojedes, Venezuel. Combined Assembly of Gp0051906, Gp0051904, Gp0051908
AGGTCCCTGCCAACCCCTAAAGTTCTGCGATTCTGTGACTGTTCCAGGTACGCCGGGTACCTGCTTACACTCTTTGGGAGACATCAATTTGCAAATCAGCACAACTGACATAGCAGCTAAAAACGAAAGAAAAAAAAAGAACAAAAGACATATTTGCCCCAGTTTTCACAGAGAAAACCACGGTGAGCCAATACTGGAGCCCAAAGAAAAGCCGTATCGCAATGTGTGGTGTAACCGTGATGCGTGTAACCAGAAAGGACAAATTATTACATGGCAAACGCAGCTTGTCCCCACAGATCACAGGCCAGCTGAGCAGTCCTATTAATGCCACAAGCTTTTTTTTTCTCAAAGTTGCTGTTTGAAGGACACAAGGACAAAACACCACAATCCCACCACAGCCCGTGCAAACCAACCTCACTATATTACACAGTGACACTGTGTGAACAGAACAGCTTCCTCTCCTCCTCTTTCCAACAGCTAACCTGCTTTAGTTCAACTCATCCAAAAATCTGTATAAATTACTACACTACGTCAACAGACTCTGTTGAAACTGGAAGTCACCTCTCCCAAAGAGGTTATTTTAGAAGTACTTCGGGTATCATTTAAAAACAACAAATTTCTCCCCCCACCAACACACAGTGACAGTGGAATAAATCCACTTTCTTTCACGTTAAAGAACAAGTTTTCCCTTTGCAGTGGCTCTAGTTTCTTAATTCCAGTATTTCAAAAGATGGTTAAGTTTGGTATTGCCACTTTTCTCCAATGGGAAAAAAAGAGATAGGCAGATGCCAAGGGAATACGGAAGAAAAAACAAATAATAGATACTAACGGGAGATCTGTGGTTCTTGACAATGTCAAGCTCTAAACCTCTTATGGAAAACCAAAGTATAATTGGGCAGGGTTGGGGAAGGCAGAAGGGGGAAGAAGCACTGGTGTCAGCGCAGAAGACGCAAAGATTTGACAAATGAAGGACCTTTAAAGTCCAATCTCTAAACCACATCTTCATCCTCACTTTGCTGAGTCTTCCTCAAGCTGGCCTGACGAGCTGTTGTGGACAGTGTGCCAGCTCCGAAGCTAGGAGCACACAGACAAGAGTCAGAAAAGCCAGAAGTATTTGCAGAGGAACAACACACTCTAACAGCAAAAGGGTGAACAAAAATGATGCCAAACGTGCAGGCAGCTCCAGGAAACCACTGCCAGCCCAAGGCTTAGACGCAAGCGGTGAAGACCTTGCTCAAGCAGGCGTTCCCATTCCTGACCTTCGGGTGGTCCCAAACAAGACAGTGAACATGACAAGCAGGCAGAAAGATGTTTGGTGAGGTAAAAGACAGTAGCACCTCCCTTCTAGAAATAGTAAAAAAAAGGGCTTTTTTCCCTGTATGTAGACATTTAAAAAGTTTTTCTCCTTTTTCCCCAATAAAACCAGTAATACAAGCACAATCATAAAAAATACCAACCCTGCTCAGAAGAGCTCTCAGGATCTCATTTCCTCATACACAAGCCTGTTAAACTTCAGCAAGTATTAAAAACTGGAATCTGATAGTAGCTTCCTGCCCCCCAGCACAGATTTATCTCACACACACGTGCACGGGGTACATACTACACTCCCCTTTCACAGATTAACTGTTAAAAAGGACGATTGTTCTAAGCCACGGAGACCTGTGAGGTCTGGCTCTCACAGAGAAGCCAATTTCCTCTAAGGTTTTTACCTGATTTGCAAGGCAAAGCTCTACTGCTCCTGTACATTCATTACAAAACAAAACAATAGTCTTTTAGAGCGAGCCTAAAAACCCTGGACCTGTTGGTGCCAGACCACAGGTCAGTTCTTGGCCGTTCGGAGCTTCCTGCGGAAATAGTCCGGCGCTGCATCATACAGCCAGTCCGCATCCACCACGCAGAGGTCCCGCATGTAGCACTTGTTGGTGTGAAGCAGGCCGTTGTACACCACGCAGGCTGGTTTGCAGTGGAAAAGCACGGAGGAGGGGTGGATGGCCACCGACTGGTGAGAGTCCACGGTGCTGTAGGTGCCGTCCAGCTGCAGCTCTGCAGCGTTCATGAAGAGGCTGTGAGCCAGGCAGCGGCGGATGTTTGCAGTGTCTGAGCGGGACGACTCGATTGGCATCGATAGCTGTTCAGCAGTGAGAGAGACAAACGTAAGCAAGCCTGTATGTGTATGTGCATCCTCGTGGGGAAACACAGCCCCATTTCAGCGCGCTTCCGAGGTCAGGCAGAAATCCTGCTAGCGTGGGAAGTATAAAAGGACTGCTAGGAATTCAGCTCAGGCAGCTGCTAGGCTAATCCAGACTAACAGCAAACAAAAGAGGAGTCGCAAAACGCTTCGAGACTCTCCTACGAGGGAGTTGTAGGCCAGCCAGCATTCGCAGCAGGACAGGGGTGCCAAACGGTGGCTGCCACGTCACACACAGACCACAGGCAATTCCGCAGCAGCTCCCACGCTGTGCCTTGCGCTCCATGACTGGCAGTAACAGTGCTGATGGGCAAGCTGCTGTTAAACTGAATGCCTGACTCCGTGAAGAAGCCAGCCAGCATGGGCTGCAGAGGCTGATGTCACTCCGTGGCACACATAGCATGGTCACATCTACACTGGGGCAGTGAAATTCCTTAGGAAAACACTGTCCTCTAGCCAAGAACCCTTCCCAGAGCTCTCCTCCTCTCTCACCTCTCCTCAACCCACTGAGCCTTGCAGCTCTCAGATTTTGGGGCACAGCTGCACAGTCAGGAATTTTGCCTGACTATTCATGGGAGACTGAAAACAAACCCACATTTTCTCACTCCTGGGACATGGTGCCCAGCAAAATCAGTTTGGGACAAACAGAAAAATACAAACAGGTAAAACAGAGAAATACAGTGTGGCAACAAGTTACCTTGACGCAAATGTCCCTGAGCTGAGCTCTGACGTCTGACACCAGCATCATGTTCCTGCTGTTGACAAAGTTCTCTTTGCACCATTCCTGCAGCAGAGACACCAGGAGTTAGCAGGGGCCGTTTCTTCACCCGAAAAGCACAACAGTCTTTGGATACCACGAAAAGCAGAGTCCTCCAAACACACAATCTTCCTCAGAGAAAAGGTGCTAACCCATTTCCTTGTTGTATTTCTACCCCTCATTACTCCCCTTTGTCTACATTCTCTCCCACAGTGCCAAGAAACTCAGAATTGCTCTGCAAGGCCACCAGTGCTTCGGAACCGCCCTTGCTATCCCCCGGGGGGTGAAAACCAACTACGCACAAATGACAGATGCTGCAAGGAATGGCATACACGCACCTACAGATCTGCAAATCAAACTGAGGAGTTTATAGGGTAGGATAAATCAAAATCTGCTTGTAAACAGGCTCAGTGTTTTTGCAATGAATCCTGCCAAAGAGCATGTCTAGGTATTTATCAGCAAGTCTCAACACCCTCCCACTCCCTCCTGCTTCCAGCTGGAACCAGGGAAGGAAGAGACCTGTCTCTGATTATAGAACAGGCCTCAAGAAGCTTTTGATAACCAGTTTTGGTACAGCTTTCTAGGGGATCCTTCGGCACTTGAACAGCTTTCTCCAATTACCCAGCTGTAAAGGATGAGTAAGCCCTCTCTTCTCATTGCTCTGGAAGGATGCGTATTGCATCACCCGCAAAGGATGCAGATGTCACTCTGCTGTACACCAAAACAGCTCCTCACCACCACAAGCCCAGACAGCACTGGCGTCCTCAGAGCATCCTACCTTGTTGCCACTGACATTTTTGAAGGCCCTGTACAGGCTGAGCAGGGTAAGATGATCGCCCTCACTGGAGATGAATTTCTTCCTGACGGACTGCACTTCTTCCCGCCGGGCAGGGGGATTGTAGAGGACACTGTCCACCGATAACAGCGACACGATGGTCAGGATCTCTTCTGTACAGTGGAACTTAGGGGACAGGAGGATGGTCTGCAAATCACAGAACAAAACTGATTTTCGTTCGACCAAATCCACTTCAGATGGGCAGGCTTTTCTGCTCACTGGCAGCCCAGGAACTTCACCAAGCATTGTTTAGGACAAGTTCATAAACATTTGGGCCTAGAGACAACGGTAAATCCTCTTCTGGGCCCACCAGGCACCTTTAACAGCAACTGCCATGCTCCTTCCTGCGTTCATGTACAGTACAAACATGGTGCCTAAGATCAACTACAGCATGGGACACTTCACGAAACTACTCAACAGTGCTACCAGCAATCCCGGAAACGGCATCGGAATTCACCTTGTTTCAGCTTCAGAGGTGCCAGAGGAAAGAAATTATATTTTTTAAAATCTCCTGGAATTAAAGGAAAAATGACAAGCAAAACAGCCCAGCTGTGCAAATAAGGCTGTGCTTCACCAATGTATGGCAAATGTATCAGTACTGCTGCAGTCGCCCCAGACTCCAGACCTTGTTTAGGGAGTTTGAAAGAGAAATGCCAGTGGTAGTGGGAAGAGTACAGGAGATGAGAATTAGCTATTTTTTCTGTAGTTTTTACTTTAGAGAACTTTGGTTCCAGGGGAAAGGCTGCCATCTTCCTTCCCAGCGGGGTTAGGACTAGCTGATTTTCCTTTCTTTCCACAGCTCCCAGCAGGTCCAGCTGCTCTATCGCTGCTTGAATAGCATCTGTCAAAACAAGAAGGTTCAGGCTGTGAGGCCTCCTGGCCGACTCTGGCAGGACAGTCAAGGACCCGCTGGTACCATCACAACCTCTTTCCCTTGGCCAGAGGGACAAATACTTTCTGTTTAGAGAAATTAGCGCCCCAAACTGAGGTTTAGCCCCTTCTATCCAGTAGGGTATCTACATTCTCCAATTCAAGTAGCAAAACCAGAGGCAAAACTAAAGCTGCCATCTCTAGCTTTGAGCAGAAGCTCCGTGAGATTTTCTATGGCTTTCCTTGGCAGTTAAGACCCACCTTCATCTTTTTTATGACTTTTTTATAACTGCTCCCTGCTCTGTTTGGAAGCGGGACTCCCCAGCTCTCTGCCATAATCATGGCTGCTCTGACGAGGCTGAGCAAAAGCAATGAGCAGTGAATGAATCTGAGACTTCTGGACCCCCCAGCGAAGACGCAGCAGAGAGAGACAGCTCCCCTTTCACAGCCCTGACCTTCTTTCTTCTCTGAATGGTCTTTTTAAGCAATTCCTCAGTGACTTATTTGTCAATTTTTTCCAGGGCTGCCTTTGTAACCACTTACCAGGAGACGGTTTGGACATGAAGTCAAAGGTGAGCACGTTGGGAATTCTCAGGGCCAGGAGCTGAAGCATCACGCTGGCCAGATTACACCTGCGCAGGCAGAAAAAAAACAACGGAGATTGTTCTCTTTTCTTTTCCCCCCCTTTCTTTTTTTCTTTTCTTTATTTTTTTGCCTACAGGTGGAGATGGAGTACTCAGATATGTGCTGCAACTGGAGAGACTAGTCCAGTGCTGGCTGGTGAAGCCTTACTTCCTAAACCACTAAGGGCAGGAAGTGAGTCCAAGATTTGGAGGGAATCCAAGAGAACTATTGCTCATGCATGTTTGAAGACTCAGAGTTCATTTTTCTTAAAAGTCAACCGGTCAGACCCTAGATCCAGTTTTGCTGTTCAGTTCCTAACACAGCTCCATCTGTAACAGCATACAAACGAGGTGTGGGAAGAAGTGTGATGGTATCAGGGTTCTTTTCTCACCTCTGTATCTCAGGTATTGTCATTTTGTCAAACTTCTCAAACTCATCCTCTGTGTAGAGCCGGTAACAGGTCCCACTGTCCTCTCGCCCTGCTCTCCCTGTTCGTTGCCAAGCCTGGGCCTTCGACACCCGCTGGACTGCCAACACTTCCAGACCGATTTCTACATATGGAAAAGCCTCACTTCAGTCAATGTCTGTGGAACATACAGCTTTGAAAAACATAACTGTGTAGGATTAACCACAAAAAATATCCCAGGGTCTGCCACCCAAATGCTGCTCAGACTTCACTTGGTTTAGCAGCCTCAAGCAAAGGCAATTTTGATGCACTCTGTCCATGAAGCGAAGACTCATTTGACAGATTTTTATCCCTGCATTGCTTGTACTCAAAAAAAACCCAAACCCCCACACCTAAAGCCTAGGATGTTAATTTAGACAGTGCAGAGGGTGTTTTAAAACAGCTCTCAGTGGAGCTTGTTGCCTCAAGTAACTTCTACAAGACTGAAAACAATCTCTGTGTCGCTGCTTAGAACTCCTCACCAGGGCTGTACTTCTTTGCTTTGACCATGCCTGTGTCCACAACGTATTTGATTCCCGCAATGGTGATGGAGGTTTCTGCGATGTTGGTGGAGAGGATCACTTTGCGACAGCCCTGGAAGGAAGAGCAAACTCAAGCCAGTCAAAAGCCATGTCAGATCAGCTGCACTGAAGAAATGCTACTACTTTTGGCCAGCATGGGCCAAGCCTACATATCATTGCAACATGCTATGACCACACACCATGCTTGCTACGCCAGCTCTTGTAAATTAAGATAAACTCTAGTTCCTAAGCAGTTTCTAAAGCATGTGCTTGCACTTCTTGCAACCAAATACACCACCCAGGACAGCTGTTATCAATATGTTTTTAAACCATTTTGATTCCATTTCTGGCACAAGCACAAGACCTGAATTCTTGTTTATCTGCTGAATTGGCACTAAAGGGCCTGAGGCAGCACAATTTCCTTTTCTTGTGGCCCTGCCAAATATGCCCGGGTTTTTAGCTTTCTTCAATTTGGCTGGCCCATTCACTGCTGTAGCTTTTCTTGTGATGTGGACATAAAATTCCAATGAAATGGGGCAAATTTCAATTCCTCTGCCCTTTTCACTCCCCCTAATCCTTCCTTCTTTTTATAATCCCAGATGACTTATCGTATGTATCTGTTAACACCACCCCAGTTGTATCGTCTTATATTACACTGGAACCATTCAGCCTAACATCAGTAGACAGTGGAGACTATTACTATCAGTACAGACGACTTTAACCCCTTAAATTCCACATGTTTCTTCCAAATACTCATGCAAGCAGACAGACAAACTCATCCTGCTTACCCATCACATTGCCTCACCTTGCGGGCAGCCTGAAAGACGCGGAGCTGTTGGCAGTAGGGCAGAGAAGCATAAAGAGGCATCACCACCATCTGTGGGCAGCCGTCAGGGAGATGCTTGGCAATGTCTCGACAGGTTTTGGTCATTGCTTCAATTTCTTCCTGACCAGTCAGAAACACCAGGATGTCCTCGGAAGAGGGTGCTTCCTGGAGCCAGAGGAAAACGCAAGCGAGAAGTTAAGATGGTTTGGACACGGAGGGAGAACTGAGATTGTAATGAGATGTTGTCCTGACAGCAGGGCAGCAAAGCACGTAAGGAAGAAAGAAAAGAGACGCATGCTGTGCAAGATCTGCAACAGCCTGGAGTTCGCAGTGGATTCACCAGAGGTGAAGGGTAAACCGCATTTTGGAGGACTGGGACTTAACAGGATGGCGGAATCATTTAAAGTCACATGTCTCTCTCATTAAATAACTGTCCAGGACATGCAAATGAGAGAGCCAGCAAGCACCCAGGTATAAGCCAGCAAACACAGAAAACTCAGGTGAGAGGAACATTTGGGTACTAGGTATGCATTGACATCAGAGACCTTGGATTAGCAGTCTCCTTTCAACTCCAGCCTTGAAGTACAAGTCCCAAAATCCTAACAGCAGCATCTTCAAAGCATTAAATGCAGGGTAATGAACAGTTTTATTTAAATGATTTAACGACCTGGCAGTTTTGCATTCAAACATTTAGTCACAAAATGCCTGTGGGTGTTATTTTAACAGATCTCTACTTGCTCTGCAGTTACGCTTTGCCAGTAAATCAGAATCACCTTCACGCTACTGTCACCTTCTGCCTGGATGTCCCCCCACAACCCAAGACTCTTTACAGTTGACCACTTCCCATCTTTCTTCCCACTTTTGAAATAACACTGGCATTCATCAACCCCTCTCTTGAGCCAACCCAACTCACTAACCCAGCACACTCCCCAGCTATCTGCTTTTGCTGGAGGATGCAGTGAGCACCTCAGGGACATCTCTGGTTTGGCAGCATCAGGCTCAAGCCATGTCTTCTGCCACCACAACCTGTGAGGCCCCCCAGTCAACAACCCACGGCCCTGGGAAGGTGCAAACCCGCCGAGACTGCCATACCTGGTGGATCTGGAAGACTGAGACCAGTGCGGCTTGGAGGTAATCACTCTGAGGCTGTTTGGTGTAAAAGATCTGAATGGGATGCTGCCGGCCTTCTAAATAGAGAACAGGAGCTCCATTGAAGTACTGGGAGAACTGGTCAACGTCCATCGTAGCTGACATGATGACCACCTTCAATGTGAGCATAAGATGGGTCAGCACTGCAGTTTCAATCCAGCAGGACAGTTAGTAGTCAGGACTAGCCAAAAGTCAGCTTCCTGAGGCTGATGTACGCTCAAAACAGCAAAAAGCACACAGAGCTCGGGACAGAAGAGAGTGATCTTTCCTTGTTAAAGCCATCAGCTTTGGCATCACACGAGCGTAACACGTTGGTATGATAAAATGAGTGAAGATGTGTTAAAATTCTTTTCTGACATTTAATAGAGAGAGCTGAGTACCCACAAAGCTAGACTGCACAACAGTCTGGTGAACACCACAGTGCCAGCACCCTACCAGGCCCCTGCATACCTTCCCCATCAAAACCAATGTGCTCTCACACATTTCACCATGGACACAGACAAATTCATTACACGTGCACCCGACCCACACGTGCAATCTCCTTCCCCAGGGTGAGCACGTCATACAGCTGTCACATTAGACAGAGAGCTCCTGTCCCTTGGGCGCGCTCAGCAACAGTACCCAAACCTCCCCAAACAATGTGTCTAGGCTATAGCCCACACCCAAGGGCCTCTTACAGAAAAAGGCAACACAGAGGTGACCAGATACCTCGTTCAGATGTGTCACGTCAGGCCCACACATCATCAGTTCTGTTGAGATTTAAAGGGGCTTTTTAGGAACAGGAAAACAGTCAAGGCTGAAACTTCAAACTCTTTGGAAAACCCCAGGAGATACTCATAGCGCTCAGGGTCCATGCCCCATCCCGGCCCCTTGCTGCCATCCTCGATGCACATACCTTTAGTGGCAGTTTGCCCAGTTCCTTCCGTTTCTTTTGTGCAGCTTTCACCACTCCAAAGAGCACATCAGTATGGATCGTCCTCTCGTGGGCTTCATCCAGGATGACCACACTGTACTTCCGCATCATAGGGTCCCCAATAGCTTCGCGAAGCAGCATTCCATCTGTTAAAAACTTGATTCTAGTTTCATCGGATGTGAGATCATCGAAACGTACAGTATAGCCAACCTATGGAAGCAATCATTACAGAAAGTTTAAGCAAAAGTTACTTGCATTTCTCATTGCCATCGTACCACTAAGAAGGACTACGAAGCATTCTGGTCAGTGCAAGGGACAGAAGACACCCAGAACTCCAGGGAGACTCTGGAAAGCGTAACGGTGTATTTGCAGTCCGCGAGCAGTTAGTCTTGAAAATCTAATAACCCACCTAAAGGAAGCTCCCAACACTGTATCCCACACTTTTTCCCAACTAGAAGTTCATCACAAATGCTCTACATTGCCTTTCCTTCCTCCCCTGCTGGAAACCACGGAATGCTCTCTGAAGACTTCACGCAAGGGAAATCTGTCTCCTCCACTTTTCTCCCACAGATTCACAGATCTGCAGATTCAGCACTCTGCTCTCCTTGACAGTGACTTTTGATACATGGAGCACCAGAAGAGCATGCAATATGTTTTATTCATTAACCAGTATTTTTTTCAAATGGAGGAGCACAGATAATAATCAAGAAGTAAAATACCACAGAGGCAGAGTCAAACACGTCCCCACCCTGAGCCCCAGAAGCAGGTAAAAAGCCATTTTTTCCACTCAGGCATATTATTAAATGAAGACTAACTGCTACCCCCATGGCTCTTTTTTATCTTACCCATTAAGTCCTGGTACAGTCCCGTTGGCACTGCAGTACTAAACCGACTCTCTCAAGACTTGGTAAAGCAACCTACCAGTTTCCCCAGCTCTGTCTTCTTCTCATCGGAGACTCTGGTAGCTAAGGATATAGCTGCTACTCTGCGAGGCTGGGTCACAGCAATGATGCCTTGGCGGCCAATTCCTGCTTCGTAGAGGTATTGTGGGAGCTGCGTGGTCTTCCCTGAGCCCGTTTCTCCTAAGGAACATCAAGGGAATAGTTTTTCCCTTTTATAGCGCCTTCAAATGAAAGGTCTCGACTCATTTTCCTATGTTAACTTTTAACCCTGTTGCAGGATGGGGAGGCTGAAGACAGGGAGAGGCCGGACAGCTTGCCCAAAGTAGCAGGCCAGGGACAGAACCCAGCACCTTGCTCGGGCTGCTAGACCGCTCCGCTGCTGAACTCCTTTCACCCAGGTACTCTCCAGCCACCCTCTGCTTGAGGAACACATTCCAGTCTGTCCGGGTACGACCTGTTGGTTGTGCAACACAGCCAACACAAGATGATAATCATGCAGAGCAAGGAACAGACACCGATTTGGTTTTATGCATATATTTACACTACACTCTAGGAAGTTTCAGAGTAAAGCTGCAAGTAAATCAAAGCAAAGGTTTTGTCACAACAGCAAGGAGTGGGTTACGGTTTGAGACTCTCAGAGGAGCACTCAGGGCACCAAGGAGCCAGCAAGTCTTCCTCTGCACCTTCCCAAAAGCAACCAAGGTCCCTGCAGGCTCCAGTGCGTGTCTTCTCCATCCACGCAGCACCACTACCCCATTCCCCCCCGGTGTATTTCGAACACAGCCGCTGCGCAGACCCCGCTACCAAAGACGGTGATCAGCAGAAGCAGCCCTTACCGCAGCCTCGGCAACAAAAAGCGTAACTCCCTGGGCGCAGCACAAAGCACAGCGCTCAGAGGCACTGCAAGTAAAACTGGCTTGAAGTGCGACGTGCAGGGAAGAGCAGAGAATGTTTTCAATGTCACTGCCACTTTTATTACAGCTTAAAGCACATCAGTAACTCAAATCAGACCCCTTTCAGCTTCCTACTGACCCACTACAAGAATGGCTCTACACAAAAGCACAAGGCTCCAGCAAACAGAGCCCTGTGCTCTCAACCCTTGCAAAAGCACACTGGTGGAGCGAGGTGAGAACTGACGAGGAGGAGGAATAAGCATAAGAAATTCAGAAAGATGACCACCAAGCAGAGAAGCAGCAAACTGTAAAATTACCAAACTGTAAGCTCTCCAGCTGCAGACTGGAAATAGCATGGGTGAGCTTTTTAGCTTACTCCACAGCTGTAAAATTAAGTGGCGTATTGCAGTGTATATATAGCAAGCAATAACGACAATCTCAGGATTACATGGAGGAAAGGAGATAAATGCAGTCATGTCTATCAGTTACCATGATAATTAATAACTAATTTTAGTTTTTAAGGGTTCACATATAGGAGGGGAATACAAAGCATTTTTCATTTAATTTTAATAATGCTGCGTGTTTAGACTTAAAAGCTGGGAAGCTGTATGTCTTCAGCTCCTGAAAGCCAGACAAAAAGCTTGTTGGCTTGGACTCAGAGAAAGCACAATAAAAGCGGTGAATGCCCCTGAAAATGCAGCCGAGGAGACACTTCTTCCAAAGAGGGGGGTTCTCCTGTTTGCCTTGAAGCCGGCTGAACACCAGGCAGATCACAGAATCCTAGAATGGTTTGGGTTGGAAGGGACCTTAAAGCCCACCTGGTCCCAGCCCCCCTGCCATGAGCAGGGACTCCTTCCACCAGCCCAGGGTGCTCAGAGCTCCATCCAACCTGGCCTTGAACACTGCCAGGGAGGGGGCAGCCACAGCTTCTCTGGGCAACCTGGGCCAGGGCCTCACTACCCCCATGGTGAAGAGTTTCTTCCTAATCTCTAATCTAAACC
>Ga0181612_158295_pt1 | contig 11924 bp, 11 predicted proteins | sample HoacroProtozoa21_FD_119630 | JGI IMG/M metagenome (GOLD analysis project Ga0181612, IMG submission 119630) | Hoatzin crop microbial communities from Cojedes, Venezuel. Combined Assembly of Gp0051906, Gp0051904, Gp0051908
AAAGGAAGCAAATGATGACAAGTGCTTTGAATTCCTCTGTTGAAATTTATGTCTTCTAGTGCAATTATTTTTTGCTATTATGGAGCAAAGTTGTATTTAAAAAACTTTACTGTTGTTTCTGCAGATCTGTCATCCATTTCCATGGATACATCAGTGGTAATAAGGTAGCCAGAAGCTGTCAGTTCCAGCCACTCACTAGCTGCCCAGTGAGCAGTGAAAAGCTGCTGAAGTCATTAGTATTTTGCACTTGAAAATAACATAAGAATTTGAACTTCTCTGGTACTCTTAATTCAGGAATTCCCAGATCTGGTAAATGAGGCACTACTATAAACCAGTTAATTAGGCCTCCAAACAGCTTGGTGAGTGTGTTAGGAGGACATGGAGGCTGGGAGCACTGAACTGGCCTCTCTAAGGACACCCCACGAGCTAGTGGCATGGGCAGGAAGGCTTTCAGTTCACCCACTGTGGTTTCCAGATCCCTGGGCTCATACCTGAAGGTATTGGGCATAGACCACCTGCAGATCAGGTTATAGAAATATACCCATCCTCATCTGCTTAATGACAAAGCATATCTCTCTTTTTTTCCCCCGGATAATCCAGGACATCTTTGATTTGGTGAGTTTCTGCTGCAGCAAGTGCCACCAGATAATAGAAGAGCTGCATTCCTGCAGGATATGGCATATGCTAACTGTTCATTGAATGAGTTTCCTTGTCCATCATGTTGAATTCCTCAGTCAATTTCTTGCTAGTTCTTCTCTAAGGATAAGGCTTCTGCCACTATGACAGGGAGATTATTCCACAAAGATGAGAGATCATGTGTCATTGTTATCTCTGAACACTGAGTTGTTTTTCTGGACATTTCCAACATAAAATCTCTCTTAGCTGTGTTTCAGGGAACAAAGCTGAAGAGCAAAATAGAGGAAGGAATTTTTTTTTTTATATAATGTCATTACAGCATGCTCTGGTTTTGCACATTCTATTTTTCAGTTTAATTGCCCTATTTTTCAGCTTTTAAGTTCTTCGCTAAGAGGTGACACACATTAAGTGATGATTCTTTCATTCTTGCACCCTTACATAATCCACTGAAATAGACAGATCTTTGCATGTTAAACAACTGTTCAGAGCAATTAAGGTAGGTGAAACTGGGGCCATCACGATTTACCTTCTGTGAATCCTCATTTTCTGTTCCTGAAAGACCCTACAGGTGAGAGTGGCTGTGTGTGTATATGGAAAGATTTAGAGTTTTGATAATATGCACTGTTGAAGTAATCCTTAACTCAGCTAATTTGCCGTCATGCTTCTAAATTTACCAGTGATAGATCCGGAGTTCTTTGCAGTCTCTCATAATTACTATTGACCAAAAGTCAATCCCTGCAAACACTATGGGGATTATGTAGCCAACTTTTACACACAGCCCATCTAGGTTCAGTGGTGTTGTGTGAAGATTACAGAGCCAGGCCCAGCAAAATATGATGGCATCACCCAAGTATCCCCAATCTCTCTACGTTGTCTCCTTTCAGTCATTCACATGCATAATAAGTAAAATTGGTCCCAACACAGATGATAGTGGTACCCTACCATTAACCTCTTTCTGCTCTAAGAGGAAGCTCTTTATTATGACCCTTTGTTTTCTGTCACTTAACCCATTTCTAATCCTTAATGAAGACTTCATCCCTAGCCCTTTGATTATTAATTTCCATTAACAGTCTTATATGAGGGATCTTGAAAATTCAAGTAAATTAATATCTTGCAGATCACCTTTATCTACTGGTTTATTACCTTTTTCCAAAACCAAAATGTTACGCTTTTCAACATTATTAAATGGCTTGTGGAAGGCACAAAAATATTCAGGTGTATTTTGACAGCTACTGTGGTGGTTTAGCAGAGCTGTGCTTAGATTAGCACTGTTCTTCTGTATGTGCTTAAGAACTCTATTTCCCTGGCATCTCTCTCTTCAGGTCAACCACTAGTTCAAGGTGGAAGTGATAAGTCTGCAGCATCTCAAGTGTGCTGGTGTTAGCTCTTGGGAAGTCGAGAGGAAGGAAATAACAGTCCATAAAGTTTTGATTGCTTGGAAAAGAAGAGATGTTTGTTGAAATTATGAGCAAGGCCAGCTGCAAAGAGTTCAGGAGTGAGTAGAAGTAGTCCTGCATTGGCTGATCACTGACTTTAGCTACAAGTTGACAGCATTTCATGTTGGAGATTGAGTACGGGAAGGCTATTTTTCTCAGGCCTGTTAGGGGGCTATATTACATCATCCACTTTTTAGTTAGTGGAAGGTTCACTTTAAAGATAGATAGAACAGCGTGATCCAGGATGGTGTGGTGGGGAAGGTTTTGGCAAAAATAGTGGCACTGAAGAAGTAAAATAAATGTGCCATGCTCTATTCCTCCCCCAATTTTAAAATATCAGCATTTTGCAAGCAATGGGCCATATGCTCCCACGGCTTGCAAGCCAAAAAGTATAGCAACTTACTACAAAACTGCTCTCCAAATTCTACACACAAGCCAAAACCTCCTACTTGGTATGCTGCCGTCATGCCAACTTGCAGAACAGAGACTGGGCCTGACCAAGGAGATCTGCAAAAGAATGTCAGGTTACCCACATGCACACATGAAGGGAGATACAGGCTGTGGCTGACTGGGGCTGGAGTCAGGAAACTTGTCCTGCAAACCCAGCTTGGGGAGAGAAAGCAACATAAATTGCAGCTTTTAGCAAGCATGTGTTTCCGGGCCCGACTGCCCCCTGCCCACAGAGGGAAGGCAGCAAACCCCTTTATAAGTCTCCTTGGGTTGCTCCTGCAGAGCGTTCTATGGAGAGGAAGGAGGAATGTGGACTTGCAGTGCTGGCCCCATCCAGTCTGTGCTCTGGGAGGAGCATGGCTCTTTGGCATGGAGACCATGACAGGGTGGCTGCAGAGGCTCTAGTCCCATCCTGTTGGATGGGAAACATCCTGCATGCTTATGGTGTTCAGAAATAACTAACAAACACAGGAACCAGGTTCCTGAAGAATACTGGTGCTGCCCAGAACTATATAGATGCTCTTCACCTGTACCTTAAATGATTGTCTTTCTGACACAGTGAAGGAGAGGTCTCTGTTCAAGAATTTTCTGTGTGGCAAAGCAAGGCAAGAGTTAGTCCCATAGTGTCAATTTGCTGTCAGCAGAAATCTACATTTTACTGTGGCAAGACTAATAATCTGGGCATGTGCAAGTACTGGGAAATGCCACCCACAGATGATGGACTCACGGGTGTTGCCTGAGACTTCGTGGGCTTGTCTGTTTCCATGTTCCATGACCCCTTGGTACAAGGCTATCCTGTTTTTTTCATACTCTCCTATTTATCCACGAAAGAGCATCCATAGAGTACTTTGTATTTCTCCAGGGATAATCCCTTCAGTGTTCTAGCCATTGGTTAGCTCAGAGCTCTCTCCTTCTCTGACTGGTACACCACATGCTCTCTGGCAGAGGTTTAAAGAGGTACAGATGCTCAACTTTTCTGAAGATTTTTGTGGAGTCTATATGATAAAAGAGAGGTGAAGAATGCCTGTATTAGGGCCTGTACTCGCCACTATAGGCAGAGTGAATTGGGGTAATAAAATCACAGGATAGGACGTATGGAGTGGAGCATATGCTCTGTCTCCACCAGGAGCGAGCCAACTGCTGCTGGGAGGATGGGGCTGCGAATGGCCTCCAGACCAAACACTTGCTCGATTTGCACGCCTGCTTGGCTGCTGGTGGATCCAGCTGCTCCTTCCCCCGGCTGCCTCCCACAGCCGCAGGGACGCTCATGCCCAGGCACAGAGGGGCAGAGCAGCTCCTTGGGGACCTCGGAGCGGGAAAGAGGAAAGAACCTGGTCTGGCAAAAGCATGTTCTCTGGCCGCGCAACTATGCCAAAACACTGTAGGTGAAGCTGAGACGCAGCAGGCTGGTACTTGAATGAGAAGTTTCTGAGAAGTAGCTTATACCAGGTACTTCAGAGTGCAGTTTTCTGCTTTCAGTAGATGGTATTTTCTACCTATGGTATCGTCCTTTCGAGGCTGGTGGAGGAATTCCCAAAGGCATGTGTTGGCAGAAGTGGTAAGCTCCATTTCCTAAATTTAGTAAGAGTTACATTTAAGCCTCTGCTACACACTATATTGCACGCTGAATGTGTCATTTTCAACAAGGCAGTCACTTCTACCCGCCAAAGGAGCAACCAGTGCTGCACAGTCATGAGAGGACAGCAGATGTCAGGTACTGTGATTTTATGGGGTTGAGATATAACTATGCTCTTGTTATCAGATCTTAGAGTGAGCGACGAGATCTACTATTTTAAGCATGCAGTTTTGGCAATAATAATAATATATTTCTCCAGAATGCCTTTTTTTTTTTTTTTAATGTTGGAATGAAATAAACTTTTAAGAGCAATGACAATATGTACGGAATTTTCTCATCCTAAAATTTATGTTAGTCTATTTTCTGCAACAAGTAATCAAAAGACTCAAGCAAGAGTACATGAAACAGGATTGCTCTTTTTATTTCTTGGGAGATGGCCATCATTACATTGAGCCAGAGCTATGAGTCAGGGCTGATGTTTCCTATCCCAAAGTGAGGAATCCCTCTCAGGAAGTCCTGTGTTGTGCTAGAGATCAGAGCAGGTGATAATGGTCTCGTATGACTTTGAAATTTATGGGAAGGAGATAGGACGTGTAATGGAGTCATTATTTTGTTTTAGTCCATTCTTTGCATTGCAGCACTTGGAGATGTAAAAGCCGTGTGGTGACCAGATGGAAGGTCGCGGGAGCTGGGAAGAGCAGTAGTATGGCTTCCCCATTACTAGTAAGAAGACCCTGAATAGAAGCAAAAAATGCTGGGAAAATATGTAAGTAATGTTATCCATACAGATGACTTCAGAAAGAAGTATAGGCTATGAGAATGTAGGTCCTAAATTGAGAGGAGATAGAAAGAGGGAAGTGTCAGAGAACATGGACTAAAGCATGAGAAAAGATGAGCGGCTGCATCCCCTAGAGCCTGAATCAACTCCATTTGAGGTATAAACAGCAGCAGACGACTCAATTCTCAAAAGAAAATGGAAAAGCTATCAAGGAACGTGAATTTAAAAATAAGATAATTAGGGCTTAGAAGAAGTAAATAGATGCCATTTACTGAGGCATCAGTAAATGAGGTTAGAAATACTTAAAATTGCAAGAGTTAAAAAAAAAATTCATCCTCCAATTTTCCTGTAATCTTCCACATACTTCATTCAGAACTCTGGGACTCAAAATTGCCAGCATGCCCAGGTTCAAATTTTTGGCTTATTTTCTGAAGTTTTGTTTTCTTGTTCACTTTAATTCCATTCCTAAATATCTGTTCAGTAACTCTCAGCTTCTAGTGGTTTCTGTTTGGAGCTAGGCAAAATAATTTCTTCAGTTCTTAAACTTCCAATCTACCTTCTTTTGTGGCCATGAAAGGAAAATGTATTTTTAAATCATTAGAAAACTATATTTGCTTCAACATGTTTATTTCATTGTGGACCTAAAATTAATTTTATGATGACATTAAATAGTTGAAAGTTTTCAAGGTAATCTGTACTAGAACTTTATTTTATGAGGAAGTACTGAACACTCTTGAATTGGTTAATCTAGTAAAACTAAGTTGGAAAGGGGATATGATGAATTTTTGTAAAGACATTTAGGAGGTAAACTTCAAAGACAAAAAGAATTAGTTAAAGAATAATACTGGCATGAGACCAAGTGGATGCAAGCCAATTATTAATACACTCAGACTGGAAATTTAGAGAGAGATTTCCATCCATCCATCCAAGAAGTGATATTCTGGTAACGGGAACAGAGAAATTAATTGGTTTAGGCTGTAGTTGGGTACGCTGATGAAAGCGATTGTATCGCAGAATTCTTAGGGACAGAAAATGAGGCTTGTGATGTGGATCAGTTGGTATCTGATGTTTAGGTGTCAGCAGCTGAGTTTGAAAAGAGACTTGGTTGTTTATTTGCACTGTTGCTTTATTCTATTAATCACATGCTTCAGGACTTTTGTTTGCAGTCTGCAGAGGTCAGTAAGGGTCATTTTTACTTTGCGTTTATGCATTGCTAGACTTCTAGGTTGGTCTTTTCGTCACCTATGAACCATGAAAGAGCTGTGTGTAGGCTAGGGCCCCTAATCTCTACATGTATCTCTCTCGTAAGCTCAAGTTTATACTGATCACCAGATTTGGGGTAAGGAAGGAATTTTCCTGTTGATCAGATTGTCAGGAACAACTGTGGAAGAGGGGATTGTCCTCGTCTGTCTTAATTTCTTAGGATTTGCAGGAGATTTCACCTAACAGTTTCCTTCTATTACAAGGATTTTGGCTATTGACAATGCGTTGGATCATGCCTTTTTGCTTCCTGGGGCTCATTAGGTTTGCAGCTGCTTTATGATGAAGTGTAAAGTTTGTTACAGACTGCTGGGGAGCATCCTGGGGCCAGTGGGGTGTGGGGACACATTGGGCAGGATGCCTGTGGACTGTCCAGTCTAATCGTCTGTGAAAGTCTGCACTTGCTGGCGCAGCTGACCCTTTCTGGCTTTATTTCCTACATTGCTTATTCTTGTTTTTTTTTTTTAAAAAATGCTTTCAAATGTCAGTTTTAATTCAACCTGAAATGATTTGTCTTCCATGATGTGTCAAACTGGCCAAGGACTAAAACATCACTGAAAAACCAACCTGGTTACACGGGAGCCCCCTAATGCCTTGGATTCCTCCATGGCTTCGAGTTAGATGTAGGAGCCTGTGGGCAGTGTGCACACAGCAATCCCTCTGGATCCCAAAGCCAGAAAAAAGGATGCAAAACAGGCTGAAGCCCTGCCTCTATCCTGCCTCACATTAGATTGGGCAGCCCAGTGGGCTGGGTATCTGGGCTTTCCACAGTTTGTCTGCTATACATCAGAAGCAAACTGTCCTGAACCGTGCCAGGGAGGAAGGGAAGCAGCTGTATTTCAGGGGAACACCTTTGAGGGTCGTGTCGGTCAGGCTTAGCTGCTGACTTGGGGCTCAGGTGGAAACCACTGTCAGCCCTAAAGCAAAGCTCAGGGGAGGACTCAGACCTCCTGCCCACCTAAGGAATGGAGGCAGCGGTTTGGGAAAGGGACAACAAGGGTATTTAGGAAGTGGGGAGGCGGGAGGGGGTCCAGCTCTTGTTCTTCTGATCTGGCTCTCACTTGTGGAGCCACTTGCCGCCCCAGGTGGCTCTGACACAAGAAAGCATCACAGAGCTGCTGGAGAAGTCTTGCCGATGAATTATCTTGAAGCTACCAGTGTGCAGCAGCTTAGCAATTAATCAAGCAGAAAGATGAATCGAAACTACAATGGCCTGTAAGATCCTGGTACTCTGCTTTGTAACTTGCACATGCTAAAGAAATAAAATGGTTATGATGGCTTCTTCCTTCCTCCCCAGCCTAAAGATAGCAAAAAATTCCCCCCTTGCATGGAACAGACAAGTAAGCTGCAGTGATTCCTGTTGTGCACTGTTTTAATACGTGCTGTTTAATTATACTTTCACGACTGGGAACAGGTAACAGTGTTCATGCTAAAAATATTTAGACATATGGATTCCCCTTGTATTCGGAGTTGTTTTCATCTACCAGATTCATAAAGTAGTGAAGGTACATGATAATGCCATATGTATAACAAAAGCACATTTTTCGAAGACTACATAAATGCATACTACTAAAATACAGATATTTTGCTAAGGAAATTAAAAATGAAAGATAGGTTTAAAACATTATTAAAGGCTATAATGGGAATGGCAAGTGGCATAATGGGAATAATGCCATGGGATTATCCTTGGGCAATAGGGAATAACCAGAATGAGATAGTATTAAGGACAATAAGTCCAATCCTGCAGAGCGTGAGCAATCCTGAGAAGTGCTGAGCCTGCTCAGCTCATGGTGTAGTCAGTGGGAGCTGAGGGCATTGAACACCTCTGCAGAATGAGGCTCCAGTCAGAGACTTCCAATCTAAGGCTGTCATTTTTAGCCTGGATTTTTATGAGATGCCAATTTGATTTTTATGAGATGCCAATTTGGATGTCTTAGTGGGACCCTGGCACACTGAGAACCACTCAGAACAGCAGCCAAATTTTTCTGAGTGGGCCTGATCCACCTGCCACTTAAATTGAAGGACAGATTCCCTTCGCCCTCTGTGGGGTTTGTTTCTGGCCCTGTTATCAGGAGGCACCCTAAGTGCGTTGAAAATTGGCTAAGGGAGGTATGGAAGCAGCACATCTCAAAAATCCTGTGCTGCTGGCACTCTGGTTAGGTGGAGCCAGCTTAACTCCATTTTCAATTGTGAGATGGCCAAGTTGTGCAAGCGCTTCTGCCCATTTCATTCCTTAGCACAATAAACCCCTATTTTACATGCCTCAGACAGCCAAGGTTACGAAGCTGTAAGGACAACGAGAGTCACGTATCTTGAATTCAAGCAAACAGTTTCCTTGGATGGAAAAATAACATTTTTGATTCCCTGAGCGGAAAAACCCTGGAAAAGCTATCTCCCCCTTTCCCAGAATCGAAGCAGGCTTGTTTTAGTATCCTTACGAGCAAAGTCTATGTGAAATACTACTGACTATGGCCTTGATCCCGCAGTTTTAACACAACTGTCCATGACCATGGAGTGGAGGTGTGCGTGTGAAGTGTTTGCAGGACGAGGGGCTATGACCCTGTCACACTGAAATCATTGGAGGGTTACCAGGCAGTGTTGAGTTCGAGGGTGCAGGATCTACCCCACTGCCAAACCTGCTGTATGATTCCACAGGGAAGGGCCAAAGCAAGCCTACGATTTTTGGCTGATGAAAGTGATTTCAGGTCTCTAACGTTCTCCTCTCCAGTCATGACATGAAAGCTGCTGTCAGTGTAGGGGCCTTCACTCGAACCCCACAGACAGTCTCAAGGTGCTTCCTGGCACTATTTGTTTCCTTCTCCATCATGCAAGGATGCAGTGAGCCCGTTGCCTTTCAGCACCAGCAGCAGGGCTCTGTCTTAATTTTCTTAGGTGGGAACTTGAGAAATTTAGTGCCTTTGGGGGCTCATGGATCTTTTGTAGCCTGGGCCCCAAACCTCATTGTATTTACCTGTATTTCCATGCCTGTTTGGAGCTCTATTTTAGCTGCTACAGAAAAAGCATGGGTACAGGGTGAGAGGAGTCAGAAGAGCCCTTCTCAAGGTGCAGTCTTTCGACATGGTTCGGTTCAGGCCAAAAAACTGTACGGGCATGTAAGCAGCTCCTGCAACAAGTCATCTGTGCCTACACTGGGTGAGAAAACAGTCTGGGCTGCTGGGGAGGTGGCATGGCTCATCTCCTGCTGCTGTCACCCTTTTCTGGCCCCAGAACGGGCAGCTGTGCAAGGAGGTCCAACCCATGGATGCTCCTTGGGAAATCTGGAGCAGGCGGTGTCCCCACAGTGGGAGGTCATGTGGCATGAGGAGATCCCAGTGACCTGGCCAGCTTGCCCTTGCAGCACAGCCTAACACATATATGCTGCATCTCCCACTCAAACATTTCATACGCGCCTGGAAGGTGACCTAGGAGCTCTCCATCTCTGTGGGAGCGAGTCCAGCTTCAGGAGAAGACTTTCGGGAGAAAGTTACCCTTGATTACATGTTGGTTTCTCTGAGGTTGGGCTAGACCTCAGGCTGCCCTTCCCTGGCAGCGGGATGGGGAGAGCAGTAGCTCTTCCAGGAGTTGCTACTTCAGTGTTCAGGTACACCTTCAATATGGACAGTTTCTACAGCTGCTCCTAGAATGCTGCTGCTCCCTTGTCACTTTAGAAGGCACCTGGAGGTACCTCTTAATTCTTCAGTGCTCTTTCGGCACTCTGAAACCACACATAAATAGCATTGTTAAAACATGCACTTCAGCATAATCACAGTGAGCCTGACTGCTAAGTCTAGCCTTACAGGGAGGATGGCACTTACCTCCTTAAATGTATAATATAGAACATCCACATTCATATTTTTAGTAGCGTATAGCAGTGGTCCAGCCTTTAGTGTACTGTATGTACTTTTAATAATCTCCATAAAAGCCTGATTTTCAATCCCTAGGCTCAAGCTGACAGTGTAAATAAAATCACCTAAATCCACAGGGTAAGAGAAATGAAAATGACAAGGATTAAAATTTTGTCAAACCTCTTTCTTTTTAAAATTCTGCTTCCCTTCCAATTGGATCACGACCCTCTGTGTGCACAGCTTAAGACCAGACGGTATGCTTTCACTTTTATTCCGCTCTGCAGCAGGCTTACAGTATTTAGTGAAAGTCTGTAAAGAATGTGTGCTGTGTAGAGAGTTAATACCATAATCCCCTATCGTTAGGGTCAAATGCTGAATAGAGCAGAAGAATTAGAAAATATGTTACATACAATGGCAGAAAAAATGCATCAGCATGCTGTTCTGTTAACACACGCATTCATTACCAACAAGTAAATCACAGTGAGGTAATAGAGTATATTAAGAGATGTGTACTTCAAGTCTAGTACGCCTGTTATTATGAGAACCTAAGATTTTGTGTGAGAATCTAACTCAGTGGATACACAAGCATCACGGGGTTCTTCATTGCATACAATTGCATCTTTCTAGGAAGCACTTTGATGCAAAAATCAGCTTTTAAAATTATTTGATGGAGAAGAACTTTGAATACTCCTTTTTTTTAATATCCTGTGAAGCATGATATCTATATTTTGCTATCCAAGCATGACAATACATCTGTCTCTAGAGAATTCCCGAGCATGAATTGTGGTAATTTTAGCTAAGGAAGCATTCAGGAAACAATCCTAGTGCTTGCCTTTTCAAGAGATGCTTAGGAGGCTAGTTACTTACATCATATAAAATTGGCATGGGTGTTCCATTCCCTTGGGTTTTCAGGAAAAAAATGAACCAGTATATGCTGGAGGAGTGACAATTTGCTAGAAAGAGGAGAGACAAAATACATTTTGTATGCTGTGTTGCCTGGTACCAAATATAAGAATCACACGATCCAAAAATCTTATCACTATGAGTTAGCATATTGTGTCTTCCTGTAAGGAAAAGACAGGCCTGCATAAGAAGGGGGACAGCCCTATGGAACAGGAGGAGATGCAGAAGTTATTCGGCTGCCTGTACTGACACTAAGTAGTGTCTGATTCCCTAATTATTCCTGCTGATTTAGCCTCGTTATTAAGGCAGAGAGACAGTGCTGAGCTGGAGACAGGATGAAGGTACTTAAAAAACATCTTGCAATAGCTGGTTAATGACAAACTGTGGAAAGCGCGGCAGCAACACGTAACCTCAAGACTTTGTCCAGTGCAAGCGTGTTATCTTATCTCATGACTGATCGGTTGTAAATAGTAACAGGCCACACTTTACCAAACTGACCATACATGGTCTTATGTAGACACATGTGCTGGCTGTGCACTGTCACCTGCACATTGTTTACAACTTTGCGTTGTTTTCCTACAGTAGGAGTTGAGAGTGGTCAGGAAATTACTTTTATCTGAAGAAAAAAAAAAAAGAAAATTAACTTTAATTTCTCAAAAGCTCTGTTCAGTGTTTTAAATTCAGAAAATTCTTGGTTACTAATCCATGTTTCCCACAAAAGCTCTTTTTGTGTTTAAAAAAAAGAAAGTCTTCCTCAAAAAGTTCTTGACTGGTAATTGTAGTTAAAAATATTTCAATTTTTAAATCTTTAAAGTTCCTGAAGGGAGAAAAAATGATTTACGGGGCTGATGTTTCTCATACCTTGTGCATCAGAATAAATTTCCTTTTGTTTTGAAAGTTTTCTAAAATTCTCTTTGAGCATTTTATAGTTTTCTGAATGGGGCTTTCAGCAGTTGCCGAGCACCTCTGACAGACAGCAAGTGGCACGCAACAGTAGCAGGGTTAGGACCGAAGGCGTTAGAGTCCTGCGCCTGGGTTGT
>Ga0181612_113302_pt1 | contig 11923 bp, 4 predicted proteins | sample HoacroProtozoa21_FD_119630 | JGI IMG/M metagenome (GOLD analysis project Ga0181612, IMG submission 119630) | Hoatzin crop microbial communities from Cojedes, Venezuel. Combined Assembly of Gp0051906, Gp0051904, Gp0051908
AGACACACTTGTTTGTCTGCCAGTTTCTGTGGAGAAGTTTTGCCTCACGAAGAAATGCAGGGTTCAGCCTACAATTGCTGCCAAAGTAGAGTGTAGAATACAAAGAACAGATGTAAAATTCCAATCTTGGTGGTCTTGTACAATCTTCTCAGATTTTGTAAAACTCAAGGAAAAATTTATTAATAAGTGTATCGAATTTTTCTACTGCCTCTTGTTTTGGTACGGATATTTTGCATGTAAAATTGTTAAATCTAAGTGATGTCATTTTAAAAGCTGGGCAACAAAGAAAGGTTCGTGTGCTCCAGTTTGGAAGTCTACTTCTTCACTTCATATCTTTTTTTCCCCTTTTTGAATCAGAAACTGTATTATGTTCTGATAGTGAATGTGTTTATTTAAAAAAAAATTCAGTATTAACTCATATTAAATGGTAACAATTAAAACAAACTCTGAGCAATGTCATTAGCTGAATCAGCATAAGAACCATAAGCACTCTTTCAGGTTCACAAATCCTTTAGGATTAAAAAAAAAATCCACTCCTCCAATGTCAGATGATACTGGTGTCCTTTTTGATTCATTGTTATCTCAGGCAAGTCTTTCAAAGCCTTGCTGAGATAGACACCATAAGGGATCTCACTTCAAGTTAAAAATAAAATATTAATTTCTGGGCTGAAAGCTTTATAAATTTCCTTGTGAACGCAAAACATTTCTACTAAACCTGGAATGTATTTTCTAAAAGAAAGCATATGGCAAATCACTGGAGTGGCTCTCACTGTTGGAAGTATTACAGTTTATGCACTGCTTAAAAGACATTGCAAAACTCACTTTATTGAATGTAAGTTACAGTTCTTTCTGTAGTTGCAAGAAAACGTCAATAATTATATCTCACATGACTTCAGTTTTCTTTCCCTGGACAATGATATCTGGGATTTTTGTCTGGAATATTTACAAGAGACTTCCTTTACAGGATTTCTCATTATCCTTGTATATGAAAGTAAGTAGTTATATAAATCTGCAGACCAGAGCTCAAGCAGACTGCTTGGAAAATACGCTGACTCAATTTCTTTTAAATTCTTGATTTGTCTTTTTATGTGGCTGGAAAAATAATTTGGATGCAAAATCTGCTTCCCTTGATGGATATATTTTTTGCTTGGTTTTCAAGTGAAATGGGTGAAGTAGGAAGGCAGAAAGTGACTGTTTTGAGCTCTTGCAAGTCAGTAACTCATTGCAGATTGGCATTGTGATTTTTTTTTCTTAAGCATTAGAAAAATGCGATTTTCTGGAAGACATGCTTTTGCCTAAAAGTATGGATTGGATATGAGAATCATCTGGAAAAACTCTGTAGTCTATATCCTGTCTAGCAGAACAGCTACTTAGGCCCTTTCTGCCATCAAAGTCTGAGTTGTGTTGCTGTGAAGAGGATTAAGTCTTTAAATGGGGGAAATAAAATCTCAGAAGAAGAAATATTGATATATCAATTAAACTTCTAGGTATTTCTTCAGAAGTTCTATATAGTAGAGCATAATGAATGCCATTAGCCATGGTATGTAACTGCAGATGGAAATAGTTCTGCAGTAGCGCAGTAATAGAGAAGTAATAGGAATTAATATAGACGAGGAAATGAGATTAGTCCTCCTAGAAGAGTAAGGAAAAAACTGATCTATTCAAAGCTATGAAGGGAATATGGAAAAAGTACTGTGTTTTATCTGCTGTGGTACTCCTGGAGAAATAGAAAAGTCTCTCAAAAGAAGTGTATTTTTGACATAGCTCATTAGACCTCTGACTCACAGAATCGAGGCACCTCCATTCTTGTGTATCTCAGCAAATATCTATTTATGTATGCAGGCTGGAAGCTATGAAACAGTTGGATGAAATGCACCAGTTAATATCAGTAAGTGGCAATGAAAGAGCTACCCAAGAACTCTTAACAAAAAGTGTATCTTCTAGCTAAATTAAGCTCTGGATCTAAATTTGGAGAATAGCTTGTTTCAATGGAGAAATGAGCATTCAGTGCCAAATTCCCCTGAACCTCAGGGAAGGTCAGATCTTTCTCTCCTGTAAGTCATGCAGTTATAAAATTTTATGAGTAATAGTATAAAAAGGATGAATAGTATAAGAGTATGGAGCTTGCAAGAATGATAAAAGATATTATTCTTGTCTCTTAGAGTCTGCAATCCAAAGTAAGCTGACACGACTCATTGATAAAGAAGGGAAAAACACTCTAGACTCATGAATTTAGTGAGTGGTTCAGATAAGAAGCGGAGCCCTGGGTATTTTGACAGAATGACTTCCATGTACTTCCTTTTTAATCTACTGCTTATGCTGCAGAGATATTGGATTATCATGATGTAGATGCCACCATAATCTTAGAAGGACCCACCTCTGCTAGTAAAGTGTTAGCTTAAAGTGCTAGTAAATTGTTAGCTTAGAGTGGAAAGACTTAAAAATCTTTAGCCGCTATTCCTTCAGCTACTTCTTTCACTCTGACACACTTCTAAGCTAAAGGTCCGTATTACTGAATAAATTTAATGTCTGTTGTACTGCTGAAATTACAAAGCTTTCTATAACATCTCCTTTAATGACTGATCTTACTCTTTCACACCAGCAGTATGGTACACTTGAAAGAAGAATTGCAACTGTGCATCCTTGTAATGGTCCTCCAGCAAGCTATGGACGGGTTAGCTAGTTGCCACCTTACTTTCCTGGGTTTTAGCAAGGCAGATCCTGTGCATTCCATGAATTTTCCTCCCAGTGTTCCAGGTGGCAAATAAAAAAGCTCCAGTGGCCTGTATTTCTGAGTTTTGGAGGACAAGAATTCCTCTTTTGATATTCCTACTCTTGACCTTTGAACTAAGAATGTTTCTTCTCTCCCTCTTGTTTGTTTGTTTGTTTGTTTTGGGTTTTTTGTGGGGGCAAGCGGTGATCTTTTGGGGAAGGAAAAAAGTGAGGGACAGAAGTATTGGGGAAAAAGAAGATTGTTGGCTTACCACAGGGGAGAAGTGAAGTGGTCTGGAAACAGTTACAAGTATAACATCTGTACTTCAGCTTATTAGAAAAATGGACCTCTTTGTAAAAAATTCCACATGGGAGAAAAAAAAAAGTGAATCAGACTTCCTGTGTATCTTTGCTACTCAGTTCTAACTGTCTAGCATTAATTTTGATTTAGAATATTTCTAATGTTTGGAGGGGTAATTATAAGATGGGCTTGAAGTTAAAATCTTAGGTGGAATATTTTCAGTGCTAAAATCAATAAATGACCATTTGCAGTTCTCGCATTCTTTTCAGAACAGTAGCAGATTATTGAGGTAGTTCTCTATTGAAAGTATGTAAAATGTCAGTGAATAAGGGTAGGTATTACTGTGCAGGGAAGGCAGACTAATGGAAGACTGACAAAGCAGGTGTCAGGAAGAACAGGTTGGTTGCTCTCTCTTCATTCCCATGCCCCAGTATGTGATAGTGCTGACTGTCTCGCTAAATCAAAGATGTCCACAGATTAAGTGGCATGCATTTCCCTAGAATACTTAAAAGCTCAAATGAGTAACAAAAGCGACGTGGTTACACTAAAGATGACAAGAATTATAGCCCTGTACAGCCAGACAAATTAGTGAAATATTTTTTAGTGAAAAGTATAAGTAGTAGTAGTTGATCTATGCTTAAAGAACTACAGTTGTGTAGTGGAAATATTTGTGAAGCACTCTATTTTTATATATTTTCTGCTTACAAAATTTGACATCTATGTAACTTTTTTCCCTCATGTATGTCCTTGTGTTTTGTACTTCTAGGGAATCTGTGTAAAAAGAAAACTTGCATTTCTGAAGCAATGTCTTCCTTTTTCCTTTGAAATCCTTATTCTTTTGTTACCGAGTTATCTGAAGTGATTAAAAAATTATTTCAGATAGAGACATAACAGCCCAATGACTCAATGGTATCCCTTTCTTTTAATTCATTGAGTCAGACTCTTCATCATGCAGAACAGCATCTCGATTATTTCTGAAAGAAATAATCGTTTGTAGGCCACTGTTTAGAGCATAGCTTAAAATATTTTGGTTAATGTGTGCAGATACCACACAAAGTCTTACACAGACAAGACATACTGCTTTAATTTTGTACTCATATTCTTGTGTTACAGACTACTAAGGAGCTTATATTTTTCTTTTCTTTTAATTTAATTTTATATTAGAAGGTTTTAAAGGTTTTTTGAAATGGTGGCTGTGGCAGCACACCACAATAAGTCATGGCAGTCACAAAGCAAGCAAAAGCAAAGCAGAGGCAGTTTATTGGTTAATCATAACATTTGTATAATCCCTTGACCCCCACCCCCAGAGTCTCATTGGTGAGGGTCTTTTGGCATTTAGCTCCTTTGTTCTTCTGATTGGTCATCATGTGTCCATTCACACAACCTTCACGCTTATCAGAGTTGGATTTTCCCATCCTGTTTCTTCGTTCCTTTCCTCCTGTTTTTCAACCACAGGTGCACAAAATAATTAGCTCATAGATATGGCTCTATTCCATCAAGACCGTCAAGGCCGCCCGCGGCCCAGCCAATTCCCACACAGAAGCTGTCAGACATACCCATCAGTGCTTGTGGCTCACAAGAGGGGACACAGAGTACCAGATGATGTAGCAAAGATCCCTTAGAGAGGATACCAAACAGGAAAGACCTGCAAACGTTAAATAGTAGATGAAGTCCCATGGGAACAGAGCAAGACTGAAACACTGGAGGTCAACAAAATAGAGAAGCTTCTTCTGGAAAAGTAACATCCCTAAATATGACTGCCATTGTTGGTACTATGTGCAAAGTGATAGCTGAAAGGAAGTTGATTGAGATAAATTAACTGTCCACTTGATGTAGATAAATCTTGATCTTACAAAAAGGACATGGCATTCCCAGGGCATATGGGAGGAGGTAAGATTCTTTTGTTACTTTTCGTAACAGAAAAGTCAGTGCCTCTACTCTTCCCATTTAAGTTTCGACAGTGCTCTCGTCTAATCCCATCAAATTTCACAAACTACTTTTTTTCCATTCATCTCACTGGTACCAGCCATGTCAGTAGGTGCTCTCAGAGCACTGGACTGGGCTTGGCACAGAACAGCCCTTGGGGAGGAGATGCTGGGCTCTCCCACAAGTACACAGTTTTGTCTACTAGGTCATAGATTAGAGCTCCGCAGGATGTGGGAGACTTGCCTTCACATTCCTCTTTGACAGTGGGATTCAAGCCCACACATATTGCAGGATCCCCAGGAAGAAATCCTAACCACATATCTGTGTGCTGGCTGAAGGATGGGCTCTCCCAGTCTGCATGGCAGTTCTAGGGATTTGGAAGAGGAAGGGAAAAGGAAGAAGGAGCATGTGTATGTGTGTGTGTATGGGTGTGTTCCCATAAAAAAGCAAAACCTTCCTTAGAGATAATATCTATCTGGAACATCTGTCTTCATCTCTCACTTCCTCTTTTCTCCACATATTTCAGTGGTTAAAGCATGGGACAAGAGCATCTGGATTCAATTCTCCCTCCATGAAGGAAGGCACAGCAGCTTGTCCCACTTCCCTGCAAAGCGGCACAATCATCCGCCCTTCTGATGTGGGAGCAAAGGCATTTGCGTAAGCCCACCTGTCAGAACTGTTCCACATTGCTTGGAATAATTAGGAGGAAAGCAAACTGAGGCTGTCTGACTTAGTAGAATACTCAGTGCAAAAAGGAGACGGCATGATTTGGAGAAGGGTCTATGTAAATTGTCACATAATGTGCAATGTATATGCTGGAAGCAGGGATGCAGGGCTGTGTCTCTCTTTGCAGATGCCTGCCCCAATTATCAGCCTCTCTCTCTCTTTTTCTGCTTTCCCCCCACAACACAAGGCATCTTGCTGCTCAGCACTGGTCCCTGAGAGTTTCCTTCCAAGTACCTTCTATAAAGACCGTAGACTACAGACCCAGTTCGTGACAGTGTTGGCCAGTACTTTGCAAGGATCACACGAAGTTTGGTGTCACAGTGCTCAGCACGGTAGCTGCAATGGACTGCGGATGATCAAAGCCTGCGCAGTAGCTGGAGTAACTTGCTGAAACACATCCACTATTTTTTTCCTCCTTTATCACCTCATTTGATCCCGCAGCCAGTGCCACTTCATAGTTCAAATAAAGACCATGGTAAAAGCTGCCCAGGAACATTACAAAGCAGAGGCAGGGTTTACAGAATGAGGCCACCTAACACTGTAGCATGGTCAATAGCAAAGAAAGGCACTTGTTACCTTTTTTTTGTAATAATCAGTTGTTTGTAGGTCACTAGCAGTAAAACTTGTATAACTTCTTCAACAAGCACACCAAGAGTGTGCAGAATCAGCAACAGTTTCAGGTACAATGGAAGCAGAAATCGACTTCCTCAGCATCATTTAGCTTGAGGCCTGAAGAAATAGGATAGTTTCTTCACGAATAACTACTTGCAGACGATTACACCCTATTCTGCTTCATCATACAAAAGCACAATAAAAGAGTGAACTGAAACAGGGAATACTGCCACAATTTTGAAGATCTGGATCCTAATTATATATCGTAAAATACTTTGATGCCTCATATAAAGGCAAAGTATGAAAATAATACTTTGCTAGTTGAGAACTTCCTGCTAATTATAGTTTGAAACATTTGCATTTTCTTTGTTTACTCAAAGGCCATTGTCACTGAGCTGGTGAAGTTGTGTGAAACTCCAAATACAATGCTCTTGTTCCAGTTCTGTTTCCACAGCGGGCAGTATTAATGCTGCAGTGACAGCTCACAATCTGTCCCAAACTGGTACCCACATTCAAGAAAAACTATTTCAAAATGGAATCAGGACAGAGAAAAGCTGCCAGAATATTAGAGGAGTGGAGAGCTTTCAAAGTCAAGGCTGAAGGCATATAATTGCTAGCCATAAATATATTAGCGATATGAGAGGGGAAAAAGAGCTTATTTAAACTAAATGTTTACAGACAAACATATGAATATGAACTGACAAGGAATATATTTAAGCAGGAAATCAGAAGGTGGCTTTCATAGAAGCATAGAATTGTTTAGGTTGAAAAAGACCTTTAAGATTATCAAGTCCAACTCTTAACCTAGCACTGTGAAGTCCACCACTAAGCCATGTCCCTAAGCACCACGTCTACACGTCTTTTAAATACCTCCAGGGATGGTAACTCAACCACTTTCCTGAGCGGCCTGTTCCAATGCCTAACAATGCTTTTGGTGAAGAAATTGTTCCTCATATCCAATCTAAACCTCCCCTGGTGCAACCTGATGCTGTTTCCTGTCACTTGTTATTTGGGAAAAGAGACCAACGCCCACCTCCTTACAATCTCCTTTCCAGTAGCTGTGGAGAGCGATAAGCTCTCCCCTCAGCCTGCTTATAACCCCTGTTCCCTCAGCTGCTCCTCATAAGATTTGTGCTTTAGAGCCTTGGCTAGCTTTGTTGCTCTTCTTTTATCCATTTAAGGAGTGATGTTCTGGAACAACCTACCAGCTGGAGTGGAGGGGGCAGGGAACCACTCTAGAAACCTCACTAGACAGACTTTCCTCTATCTGTGAAAAGGATTATTTAAGTGTTTTAGAAGTCTTGCAATAGTAGGGTTCTATCTCAGAAGATCTTTTCCATCCTTTCTTCTGTGTTGATTTCTGCTTATGGACGTCAAGCACTTTCCAATGCTAAAGAGAAGATGCTGCTCTGCTTGTGCGAGGTGCATGTACCTTGAAGCACAGTGGAATTGTGTGGTTTCTAGCTTAGGGGAGCAGAGTATGTGGATGTATACAGTAAGGCTGTGTTTCATGCAATTTTGAAAAGTATAATAGCAAAGAGTCTGTATTGGACAAAGGCTCGACATTTAGGCATCGTTATCAATGTGAACAGAGAGGTTTAGAGGCTGAAACTGCAATACAAGATGGCAGCTTTAAGCTCTATGCAGCTTTCTTCCCTCAGAGACCAATCCCTATTCTGCCTGTAACTGGCACAGAAACAAATCCCACAAAGAAAAGGAGAAGTTTCAGACTCTTGCATTAAAATAGATACCATTGGTAGAAAGATCTCCAGGTTAACCATTTTTCAAATTGGGAAGTGAATCTGGAAAGGGGCACAGGGAGAATTCTGCTCTGTGTAAATGCTCTGGCATCGGATCCAATATGCGTTGCAAGTCCTTGGACTGTGTATGCAGGTGATGGTTTTATCTCCCCCTTTTAGAAAGCAATGTCTTTCTCTGGCAAAATGTCAACAGCTTAGCCAGCTTAGCGCTTTTACTTATTTTTGCTCTCCAGACATCTTTTAATGAAAAAAACCCACTTGGTCCAAGGTTCATTTCTAGTTACAAGACCCACCATTAATTAAGTGGCAGTTTTTCAATCCCATCACCGCATTTATGGACAGCAGAGTTCAAGAAGTTCATGAACTGGTTCCCCACAGTTATCTTGAACATGAACTCACTGTTTAGTCAATGGCTTAGAAAAACAAGGCTCGACAGCTGGTCTCTGTGCTACTTACCACAGTCTCAGGGCAGGGACAGAGGAAATTTAGAGAATATTTCCGAATACAGTCTGCCAGATTACTCAAATCTACAATACATCTGCATTGATGTTCGGTATTATTTGCTCTAGAATTTAACGTACACTGTAATATGCTCCCTGTTTTATGAAGTGTGAAGGCTGACATTTGAAATCAGTGCTTTTTCATCACCCGGTATCCAGTTGCTACATCTGGCTGTGTCATGTAGTCTGGGGAAGTGCCCTACCACAATGACTTGAGCCACAGAGGATGGTGAGACAGATGAAGCTAGATAATCTTTTTTATGTCCGTGAGGGTCAGTCTTTCAACACCAAGAAGAACTAAGACAAACAAACAGAAATGGGACACACTGTAATTAATGGCTCCAGAACACACTAAAGCCGAACAGCTTCTTATTTTCAAACCGTGTCTCGCTTCAGGCTAATATGAGAGTTTAGAGGGAAAAAAAGGTAACATAGTAATTTCTTTCCTCAGAACTATTGAATTGGACCTGACAGATCCACTTTCAGGCTGAATACGCATGTAGACAGAGCACCCCTCACACCTAAGTTCTCTGTATATATGTGTGCATGTCTGTGCCAGTATGTCATTTGAGAGGCTTCTTCCTCTCCCAGTGTTTGCTCATCCTAAGAAAACATCATGTCCTCACGCTATAACTGTGTAAGAGCATTTCAAAAATATTGCCACGTGGACTTAGATAGCCAATACAATTTGATCCTGCTTGGGTTTTTTTGTGTTGTCTGGTGATTCAAATCATTTTAAAGTCCTTAAACATCAGCCTTGAGGAAAAGTTGTAATAAAGATGATTTTTGGTGGAGATTACCAGATTCACACATGTCACCACAGCTCTGTAATATGACAAGATTTACCTTATGAGAAACTAAAGAATAATTCAGTGGGTGCATAGATGTGACTGATTAGTGCTATCCCTAGCCCCTAAACTCATGCGCACACGCACATATGAAAATTGTAGTCTGGACTCAGCAATCGCTTTCATCTTCCCAAGTGTATGATTCTGAATCTTACTTTATTGCATGCTGATCACTTTTAAGTTTGTTGAGTACAATGGGCCTGATTCAAAATACACTGAAGCTGATGAAATATTTCCATTCTAGAGTGAGAGACTGCCTCCTTCTCTTTTACACCCCACCTCTGGCACCCCAAGGCATCGTCTCTCCTCCTCCTCTTTGGCTCTGGCACCAGAGAAAGAAGGGAGGAAAAGTGGGGAAGGGGGAGGAGGGACAAAGTGAAATTCCCGGGGAAGGCTGCGTTGCTTGTGCAAGCTTCATATTCTGATGTCTGTTCAGATCAAGCCTGTGATTCTGCACACTGACTGCCAAATACATACTGCATGATTTGAAGAAAAGCTGCTGGCTAAACATCACTCCCTGAGGCCGGCTCTTTGGTAGCGTGCTCTTAACAACTGATTTTGAAGTAGTTTATCTCATTTTGTTGTGAAAGTTCTGGCAGCACCTCTCTGTGAGATGCATTAAATGCCCTCCATCTTTTTCTTTCTTTTTTTTCTGTGTTTTGAAGTGCTCCACTCATGTGGATTGTCAGCGTGCCAGCCCTTGTTGCAAATAGCACACTGTCCTTCTGTGCCCTGGGCCTCCTGGTTGGTCTGGGAAATGCAGTGTGCTAGGAGTTTCTGGCCTCCTTTGGGGTTAGGTATGATGGTCTCCGTTGTGCGTAAGCAAGTGGTTTCAATCCTTAATTGCAATGGGGAAGTGGTCAGACAACATACAGTCCTGGCAGGATAATGGCAAAACGTTTTGGAGGAAAACCAGAAAATAACAAATACATTACATATGAACTGAATATGTATTTCTAACACAACCTGGAAAATGTGTAACATATAGGAAAGCAAAATACTTTTTCTTTTTTTTTATGGTGCTTATTTGAAACCAGAGCATTATCTCATGCTATTCCCTTATTCCTCTTTACAGAAATTAAAGAAGTGGTCTGAACATTTTCTTCTTACATCACAATTACACAAATCCAAACACTTATTATGAAGAAATGGATGTGGGTTTTGACTATAATTATGAATTCAAAATGAGCTGTCAGTCATCAGCAGCAAAGCACCAAGTTACAGGATTTTGCCTTGTTTTATTGAGGAGAGAGAATTGCTTCATCACAGCAGAACACTAATACCTTGAACTAGACAGCTCACCTCTTCCGAAGAGACAGGAAATCTTTCACAATATCATTTTGGTAACTCACTGCATCCTTCTGAGATATGTTTTACTTTGCTCACTTTACAGAGGATTTAACAGAGACATGGAAAACTTAGCAGCTCTAAGTCTGTCTATAATTCAACATGACAGCTGGGAATTATTTCCAGGAAGCGTGTTTCCAGTGCTTTCTTACCATCACTTTAGTGATTCTCTTGAAAACGTGCTGGCTGGGATAACCCCCAGCTCACACTCCCAATCTTGTTTGTGAAGCTGATTATCTGAATAAACACCAGTCATCATGTACATCCCTGAAGAAAAAAAAAAAAACCCAAGCAACAAAAAAGCAACAACCTCCTACCTGAGATTTTCAAAGTGGGCTATTTGGCCTCACAGGCTTCACCTCTACTTTCAGACAAGGCTGCACATCACTTAAATTTGGGCACTTTTGTGCCTGAACTGTTTTTTTTACAGCTGTGGATGCATTCTCCTGTCTGCTGACCTTACTTTGTACCCATGATCACTTCACACTCCAGACATTCAGGTACCAGAACATTATGTATGTAAGGTAACACAGGTAACAACAATACTAAAGATGTTGATGCCCATTTCTCAGCTGGCGCTCTTCTCTCCCCCATGAATCCCCAAGTACATTTCTAAATACATCAGTGTCATTGTACTCACCTAACAGACAGGGAAATCGAGGCATGGTCACTTGGGGGTGATCTAGAGACAAGTTCAACTTCATAAAGAAGCTGGGAAATGAAATGAAAAGGGGTTTCCACTGCCAAATCCCATAGACACCCCATTTGGCAGTGCTGTCTGCTCTCAGCCCAAGTAATTGATAGCCAAGCCAAAGCTACCTCAATACGATGCATCAAGAATACGTATACAAATATTAATAAAGCATCAAGACCCTAATTCACCCTCTGAAGTGATACACGGCAGATTTGTCGTCATCCTACTCCTCTCACACCTGCTTTTCTGCACTTTGCAGAGTGGAGCTCATAAACACACATGAAAAATTGTACGTCCATGAGCAGCACGGCTGGTTTTAGATCACAGGCTTTCCTGGCTGTGTAATAAATCCTCTGGCTTGTTCAGTAAAGGTCCAAGCCTATCTCTGATTTCATGTGAGAAATGCACAAATAATAGTAACTCCTACTTGGTCCCAGCCCAAAATAAAATATAACTTGGAAGATAATAGTTTAAGACTTTTTGACAGTAGAAATTAT